>Ga0228711_1006033_pt1 | contig 18208 bp, 11 predicted proteins | sample MedpolnodulmetaG_2_FD_177996 | JGI IMG/M metagenome (GOLD analysis project Ga0228711, IMG submission 177996) | Root nodule microbial communities from Medicago polymorpha collected in Santa Monica, California, United States - brown nodules | ecosystem: Host-associated > Plants > Roots > Nodule...
GGAAGAATTATAGCAGGAATCGAAATATCCTAGCCATAACAATAAGACCCAGCCAAGCATATAATTGCTTCTAACACTAACTCCCTAACTACTAAGCATATCCACTGACAGTACAAAATAATTCAGCAAAAGAATAAACCAAAGCCAGCTAGAAGATATGTGCACCAACAACCAGTAACAGAGATACAACTCCAAGTGCCAATCCACCACACCACAAAAAATGAACACTAGCCACTACCTTAGAAGGCATTCTTGCGGATTCCAATTCCATTCATAATGTAAACAAGTTTGCATATTGAGTCTACTCATACTCCAACGCCACGACAACACAATAATTTCCGCCACCAAATCATCGACATGTCTCGTTTCATTTTGAAAAATTCTATGATTCCTAGTTTGCCAAATAACCCAAATAGTTGCATGCCAAATAATCCATAAACCCTTGCGAATTTTCTTCCTCCTCCCTTCATTACTCCAACACTCCCAATGCACAAAAAGATTTGTTGGAGTAATAAAGGAAAAATCAAGCCACCTCATAACATTCGCCCAAACAATAGCCGAAAAATCACAATGCAAAAAGAGATGGTTCGTCGACTCCTTCGAACTACCACACAAAACACACAAAGTTGACATATCCGGGGGGAGACAATTACGTCTTGAAAGATTACTTCTAGTTGGGATTCTATCTAGAAGAAGTTTCCAAGAAAAGGCCACTACTTTCAAGGGAGCTTTACTCTTCTAAATACACTCAAAAACCCTCCTCTCTTCCCCACTCCACCCAATCCCTCCCATCCACATCTTTTCTAACTTCAAGTAACAAGACTTAACCGAAAAGACCCCATCTCCCTCCAATTTCCAACTCCATCTATCTTCATGGTTAGCCCACCTATGCCCCTCCAAATCCTCCATCAAACTAATTAGAAGTTCCTCCTCCCACACAAAAAGAGGCCTCCGCCACACTAAATCCCAAACATCTCTACCGCCATCAACTCCCCTAACCTCCTCCACCGTAGCCTCTTTAGAGTTAGAAATCCCATAAAGTCTCGGATACTTCCCACAAAAATGAGTGTCCCCTCTCCAAGGATCCTTCCAAAAATTAGTCGCATTCCCCGTTCCCACCTTCTTGAATATTTCCGATTTAAACCAAAAAGCTCCTCCCATTCCCTCGAAATGAGCTATATCTTTCCACCATCTAGAAATAAACCACGGCCAAGTCCCAACTTGATCACCCACAAGGTTACACACCCGGGGGCCATACTTATCGATGAGCACCTCTTTCCACAAACCCTCTCCGCTTTGTAACAATCTCCATCTCCATTTTGCCAATAAACTCAAATTTACCAATCTTATATCTCTCACCCCCAAACCTCCATATCTCTCACCCCCAAAGCTCCTCCCATTTTGCCCCTAATATACCCCATTTTTTATGACAGCATTTTGAGTTTTGAATGATTATTGTTATAAATGTATCTTGTATTAATCATTGAATTAGTTCTGTGCAAGTTGTAAAACCAAAAAACTTTTTAGTCAGTCATCCTGGAAGTTGTAACAGCTAACTATAACAACTAACAAATTATTTCTTATTGATCTCATCAATTCAGTTAACTTTGCAACCTTGAGTTTAACTTCTGTATCGATTGTTTTGGAAAAATTGATAACAGGTGATTATTTGCATTTCAGGCATTTCAAATTCATTTGGATTTTGTTCATGCAACTGTGTCATTTTCTTTGTCCATGCCCTGATTGGCCAGCTTGTATGCACTTCATGAAGAACATCGAGTCATCACCGAGGCTGGTCATTTGATTTCAGGTCATGACTTATATCATATATATGCGGTAGGTATGATGTGGTTAGTTTGGTGTTAATTGTGGTTTGATAGTTACTAATTTGAAAACCATTTTAATTTTGTAATGTACTTCTAGAATAAAGCTCAAAGCCTTAAAGATTTATTGAGTTGTGGAATGGAACACAGAGAGATTATAAGAACTCATTCTAAGCTTTCTTCCTTCTTGTCCAAATAAATGTATATATTATGAAGCCTAACTTTATACTTCCTCCAACTTTGAAATGAATCTCAGTAACATGTCTGTTTCTTTTTCTCCATCCTTAACCTTCTACATGTAGGTAAAAATTTAACATCATGGTGAATAGCCTAAGACATGACAGCCCTTGCAAGAGTATGATCTTCCATGTTGGTTTGTCTTTGAGAAAAACTAACCAAAATATTTGTACTATTTGATGGCATATGAACCAAATTCATATAGGTCCTCCTCTTACTAAAATACGATGGCATACACAACCAGCTGTAAGTCTAGCTCAAACCTAGAGGTGAAAGCTCTCATAAAAATTGAACTAAGGCGGCATCCTAATTCCTACACTGGTTAAACCAGAAGATGGATGAAAAGTAGTGTTCACATTACAATATGACATTGAAACCAACCTCTTGGAGGTTTTTCCCATGCACTGTATGCATTCTGAGAAAAAGTGGACTTATTCCTCATGGTTCTGCTTTGCCTGATAAATTATCAACCTTTCTCTACTTTATGAATTATGAAATAGATTTTTATATTTTCAAGTAGAATTGAATTTACTTCCAAAATTGGTTCTAACTAAAGATTGATATTTGAAACTTTTGTCTCTAAAATTGAACTTTAGCATCAAATTTATTGTTAAATTCACTTTATTTTAGAGATTAGCATGGTTTTAAAGACCTCTTTGTTAAGAAAATTATCCATCTCCGGAAGTTATTTTCGTACGAAATATGTCTGATAGTATACTTCTGGACAACTCGTTTAAAATAACATTTCTCTGTAATTTGGTAAAAGTAGATAAAAATATTTAGAAGTAAACTTTCAGAGGATAGGTCCGTTAGAGCCATAAAAGTAGCCACTGTTACCCCCACCAATACTTCCCAACACCAACCGAATTTTTCATGTAAATGTAGCCACTGTTCTATCCATTTTCAATTAGGCTTCTTGCTGACTTGGTGGGAAATGTGAAAAGGGAATGTCAAATCCACACTCAATAGACATGTTTCTTGCAAACTGCAATGCATTTTGCCACATGGTGGCTGGTACTTTTAGAGGATCAGGAACTCAATGTTGAAGGGTGGTTGGTTGCACAAAAGAACTGGAAGATAAGCGTTGCATTAAGTTAACATGACAAAGAAACTTCTTCTTCTCTCTATGTATGGCAAATCTGTTGGCCAAGGCATTCAATGAGAAAGTTAAATTAATAATAACATGCCTTGATCGGTTAGAGGTGAACACTCTGCCTACAGTTTCATTTGGTACATTCAATCATACCAAGTCACGTGATTTTTGTAAGGTTTAAATTTGTAAGTTTTTTGCCTCAAAAAAAATATTTGTAAGTTGTTAATGTCAGTCAATTATAAAGGTCGGATAATTAGAAATGTTTGATTTTTATTGTAATCACTTCTAAATCACACATCAATTGTGATGATATGATGAAATTGTAAACTTTTTACATAAACAAAGCATGGAAATTAAACTTTTTATGTGTAATTATTTGTAAATGAATTTAAATTGCCTCTTTTTTTGCTAATATTAAATTAGTTTTGTCTTGTGTACTAATATCCACACCTTTTTTTAGTGGTATTGGTTTGGGATCTCAGTGTGTGCTCCTCCTTGATGTCTCAGGTTCGATTCTCTCCGTGACAATCTAGTTGGACTAGTTTAGCTTCTTTAAAAAAAAATATCCACACCTTTTATGAGTAGAAAAGAATCTTCCTAAATCAGATTTCTATTTCGTCTTCTTTCAATCATTTTAATTTATCTTTCTTATGTCATTAATGAAAGATAATTTTATAAAATCGCTCATAATTTTTCTTTTCTATACAATATTAAATACATTTTTTAGTTTATGCGACATTATCAAAACGACTTGTAGTAAAATACGGAGGGGTCTTCGTGCTTATATATATATATATATATATATATATATATGAATATTTTGATTAAAAAAAACCATAAAAATTAAAGTTGTGTTCCTCTTCATTAGTTGACACTTCTAATATTTGAAGAGAGATGGACTCCTAAAATTAAATCATAATAATAATAATTTAAATATTAATTTTATTCTATGAGTATGTGATCTTTAAATGAAAGTGTCTATTAAATTGTGAGGATCTTGACCCTGAGAATTAAGAAAAATTGTGTTTACATTAAATTTGTCAACAATGCAAAATTCTTTTCTAAAGTTATCCTTCAACTATTGAGAGAGAAATTGAGAGATGGTTGATATTTTAAATCTCTTCATTTGATTAGGGGTATTTTCATAAAAAAAAAAAAAAAAAAATAATTAAAGCACATTAATATTTGAAGAGGATCTTAGAAAAAAGGGACAACAAAGTTTGCAAGAGTTTTTTGAAATAAGGTCAGATGTAGTAATATTTGAAATGAAATATGAATAAAAAAGATAATAAAAAAGTTGATGCACATGGATTAAGCAAAAGTGATAGTTGAAAAGTCAATGAATGTGGTTGAAAATATACGTAAAAGTGACAGTTGAAAAGTCAATGTATGTGTTTAAAAATTAGTTCATATACATTAACTTTTCTACTATCTTTTTGTTTATATTTCATTATGGATAGAGTATTGAAAGAAGTATTGTATAATATTATACGTCTTGTCTTGCTAATTGTAGTTTGATTTTCACACATGTCAATGTACAACTTTTACATTAATTGTATGATATTTTGAAAATATTCATCGAAACGAATTGAACAACGTTTTATTTACTAGTATTGTTTACCTTCATATATTAGTAAAAGAAAATTAAACAAATAGGAAAACAATTGATTTCAAGTGGTTAATGAGCTCTATCAAAAACAAATTGTTCAAGAAAACTTGAGTTCAATTTCTAGATAAAATAAATATTAGTTAAACTTTATTTACCTTTCACCTCTAAATCATAAAAGTCTCTTTTCTTTTCTTTTTTTTTTCAAGAAAGTCTCTTTTCTTTAATAATTAGATTGTTAACAACAATTGCTCAAAAAAAACAGATGGTTAACAACAAAAATATATGATTATACTCGTAGTAAAACTTCTTCCTTCAAAAAATACATATAGTAAACCTGTAACGGAATGAGTAGTACGTGATATGATGATTGGGGGACCCCATGTAGCGATTGATAAACTAGGAAAAATTTATGACTTGAGGTATGCAAGTCTATATGTTAGTCAGTTATGTTGTCTTTACCATAAAACGTGACCCTGGCAACAGAGACGGATCTACTAACAAATAGAAATAGGGGCCAAAAATTTTAGAAATTATAAATATTGCTTTCTATGTTCCTAATTAGAAGATCCGTTTAGAATATTTGATTCTTCCTAAATATAAAATCATTTTTAAAATTCTAAATACATATATTACTATTTTCTCCAAATACTATCAAGTTATCTTGATATATGAAACTTTGATAAATATTATATTATAATAGTTTTTTTGAAGGAGTATATGTAGTAATAGTTAGTGTGTGTGTGTGTGGGGTAGTACGTATATATTTATATATAATAGTTATTTTTGTATATGGAAAAAAATATAGTAGTTAGCATATGATGGTTTACATATAGAATATATGTTGATGTTGATTGGGGGGTGGGGTGGGGGTTGAATCCCCCTAGCTTGACCCTCTTGATTTGGGTTGTAATATATTTCTATATCTATATATATGCATGTTATAGGAACCAATACTAACACATAGGCTTGTTTGATTTCAATTTCAAAGGAGTATAGTAGTAGTAAAGTAATCACATATACACACTTTCAAATGGCTGGCAATAGCAACGAACACAGACTAACCCTTGAACCTGAGAAACAGATCCTTCTCAATAACCACATTGAGGAGCATTTCACCGCCGGTGACATAGTCCGTGACATCATTATCGGTGCCTCTGACGGACTCACTGTTCCATTCGCCCTCGCTGCTGGTCTCTCTGGCGCCAATGTCGCCTCTTCCGTCATCCTTACTGCAGGCATAGCCGAAGTTGCTGCAGGCGCCATCTCCATGGGTCTCGGAGGGTACTTTATCTTTAAAAAAATTAGTTCAAAAAGTTTTACACTTTTGATGATTTTCACAGTATCCAATTTTGCTCACATTTTTTAACTATCATGGATTGAAACTAACGTTGCATTGTGTTGTGCAGTTATTTGGCAGCAAAAAGTGAAGCTGATCATTACAATAGAGAATTGAAAAGGGAGCAAGAAGAAATCATTGCTGTACCAGAAACTGGTTTGCACTATTCATTTATTTGTTAACATGATTTTCGATTTTTTATTTTATTTTTTAATTATTTTTTTCTTGTTGAGAAAAATAAAATAGAAGCGGCTGAGGTGGCAGAAATATTGGCTGAATATGGAATAAAGCCACACGAATATGGACCTGTTGTCGATGCACTCACAAAGAATCCTCAAGCATGGGTTGATTTTATGATGAAGTAAGTTAAACATTTCAAAGTTGAAACCCCTCCAAAAAAAAAAGTTAAACATTTGAAAATGATATTCTAATAATGATCGATACATATCACAGCATATAAATGTATGCATGAATATGCTTATAAAAAAAAATCATATAAAAATATTTATTCAAGATGAGAAAAGGAGTCTCAGAGAATGAATATTATTTGGTAAAGTGATGCTTAGACTTAGACACATCGAGTAAGATTATATTGACCAGATGAGAAGTGGAACTGTGGATAAACTGACCATGAATAAGTGAGAAATCAAGGTTCGAACATCGACCTTTGTATATATAACACAATATCATCATCAACTGAGTTAGGTTCGTGGGACTTTTTTATTTATATTTTTTTCTCTTAATTTATATTTTATAATTAATACATGTAATTATTGTAAATTGGACTTTAATCTTTGATTTAATAATTTATATGTTAATTATTAATTAAGGATAATCCATGATGTGTGATTATGCATCATTTGGAACACCTCGATTTCATGCATGTATAATACAGGAGTGTTGTCATTCATGCGAGAGAAAACATGATGAACTTATCACGATTAATTTGGAACCGTTAGATTTGGCCTTTAGTTGAGCACATGGATGACCAATAAATAAAGAGGTGGAGAAGGGTATCACTTTGTATTGTCGTGAAACTCTCGCGACGTTTCTTACAGCATATATCATTATCCATAATATAATGGAACGGATCGCGGTTGACCTGCAAAACGAACTTGATTTATTCTTGCTTAATACTTAACTAAATGTGAAGATATGTATAGCATGTTTTGTTTGTAAGTGAGAAAATAGAAGAAGCCCGATATATTTCAAGAATAACATTGAGGGAAATTGCTCAGCAAAAAAAAAAATGGATTTCACAAATCCAAAAAATAAAACGTTGATTTCACATAATTCATGATAAAATCCTATGATTTTTTAGTATGTTGTTCTTATAATTAATATCAAGCAACTAAATCCCTCAAAGAAATTTTTAACATCATTGCTTGTTCTTAGAGTCACATTTTTTAACAAAATTGTTTATTCAAGTGTACCTTTTGTTAATATAACTTTCTTGGAGAAGAGGAAAGAATGTATTATTTTGTGAGTGCTTGAACAAATTAATTAACAAATTGCTTACTCGATGGCATGGCAGATTTGAGCTGGGACTAGAGAAGCCAGATCCAAGAAGAGCATTGTATAGTGCAATGACAATTGCTATTGCTTACGTATTGGGTGGAATTGTTCCTCTCATTCCTTACATGTTCATTCCAAATGCATCAGAGGCTGTTCTTGTTTCAGTAGTAATTACATTGATTGCTTTGCTTATCTTTGGCTTTGTCAAGGGATGTTTCACCGGCAGCAAACCTATCAAAAGTGCTTTCGAAACTGCTCTCATCGGCGCCGTTGCCTCCGCAGCTGCTTTTGGTTTGGCAAAGGCTTTCAATCCATAGTTTCACGTTTTGTATTTGATGGCAACGAAGGCTAGCTATTTCAGAACTATTTACTTGTGTGGCAACGATTTTCATTTCCTTGCCACATTGTTGTGAGCAACTACATTGTTGCTATTTAATTTTTTAAATAAAAAGTATTAATTAGATGCAACTTCTTTTTAGTTTCAGACTTTTGAAATTCAAACGTAATAGATATTTTGATAGAGCAGGAATATGCATAATTGGGCAACATGCAAACTATGATTGGAGTATATTTATTAAGGGTAGTTCTAACATCATTCATTCTAATACTTTTTTTCAACACTCATATTTTATGGAAGAAATGCACGTGGGTCTCACCCTTTTAGAACTACTTTTTTCAACACGCATATTTGTTAGATGTTTGAGTTCATATATCAATAATTTTTTGGTGCAATCTTAACCAAAAAAAAAATCTGCAATGAACTTTAATCCATCTAGATTATCTAATTGTTAGGTGTTTGGGTTTTATATCAATATAAGATAATTCGAGCGAGTAGAATCTGTTTTTACAAAACAAAAATTGATTTTTGAGATTCAAAAACCGATTGAAGTGTAACAGATTGATTTTTTAACCAATCCACAACCATTATGAAGACCAATTATGGGTTGTGTCTGTCCTCGTCACGTATCATCATCGATCAGTTGGAAACTTCGGCAGCTAGCTAGCTTCTTCAGTGACTCATGGAAGTTTGTTCAATTAAATATTTTGTTTATTCTTGGCTTATCCATACGTACCTAGCTTCAATAATCGCCTAAAATGGGTACATATAAATTGACTATCAGGAAGATTCCCTTCCCATTCCCACCTCCTAATAGAAAAAATCATATATAAAATTGGATCAAATTAATTAAATGGCACAAACATGTCGACATTTTTCTTTAAGAAATGGTATTATGAAGTTTTACTCAGCGCAACAAGATTACATATACTCAGGAGTTTTTTGTTGGGATACATTATGGAAAGCTTGCACCAATAAATTCGATCATTCCAAAGTTCTGATGATCGACACACACCACGCGCGCGACTATGTCAATTAGTTTCTTCATTTTTCCTCTCCAACCCCTGTTTTTTATGCATTGCTCCTTCTTACTCCATCTACTTAAAAATAAAATGAACTTTAAAGTTTTTACATACTCCATCCGATCTCAAATATAAGAAAAGATTCATTTTTTAGGTTAATTGAATAATTAATGTATCTACTTTACAATGTAGACCAGATACATTAACTACTCAATGAACCTTAAAAAGGAATCATTTCTTATATTTGAGACCGGAGGGAGTACCTATTAAAGAATGTTATTAATAAAAGAAAGATAGCAGTCATTTTATTAAATGATGGTAAAAGTTAATGAGTGCTTTTGGATACTCTTGAAGAGTCTTAAATAGTATGTTTTTGTAAATATATGTGTAGTCATTACATTGAAAATTGAAATATTTGACTTTTCTTAACTTTAAAATGCTTGAAGAGTATCCCGAGGTCACTCGTTAGCAAAATCCAAATATTAGTGTGCTTCTTCCGAGGGCGGGTGGGCTAGTTTGCGAGTTACTTCAAAAAAAAATCTATCATTTTTTATTATTATTTTTACTTTAAAATCACGTAAATTACAACAGCAAATCATTAAACCACTTAACTGGTCAATATTAAGTACTCCCTTCGTCCCAAAATGTAAGAAAAATAATAATCACACTTATTAAGAAAAATTAAAACATTAGAATTTGGAATATAATTTTTTATGTTTTTTTGGAAAAAAATTTATAGGAAGATATAAAAACAATTTTTATTGGCTATTGATTATGAAGAAAATGAAAGAGAGAGAAAATTGAATGTAATTTGCATTTAATTTTACGAGAATAAACAAAAAAAAACTTGGAAAAGATGATTTTTTTTTTAAAAAAAATAAGTTTTTTTTTTTGTTACAAGGCTAAGAAAAAAGAAGAAAAGCGATAACAAGAAGAAAAAAAAAAGTCTAAGCTCTAGGGAAGAAAATTCCCATGGCGTCGTTCTTGATCAAAGGGAGAAGGTCGCTTGGAGGAGAAACATGAGTAAAAAATTCCTCATTCGAGGTGGTTCTGAGCTTAGCTAAGAAGTCAGCACATTGATTTCCTTCTCTGAGACAATGATGAATGGAGAAATTTCTTGAGGAGAGAATATCTTTAATGTCTTGGATTAAAACAGCATAGGCATGATAATTAGAAACATGATCAGTGACAAGCTTTGTAGAAAGCAGCGAATCGGAGTAGCAGACTAGAACCTCAATTTCTGATTCTATAGCCAGGAGCAGACCACGGTGGATTGCAGTGAGCTCGGTAAACAAAATGCCAGAAGTTGCTGCGATGTAGCCCGAGAAATAGAGGCCAGCAGAATTCCGGACGATGCCACCATATTCAGCTCGAGTTGGAGTTCCCAAGCAGCTTCCATCCACATTTAGGACATTACAACTGAAGTTTTCGTTGTTCCAATGAACCATACGGTCTGGATGAGGAGCAGTCGCGGTATGAAAGATGCTCTTAATCATTTCAGCCGAGCTTTGAATGTGGAAATGGATCCGAGTGAGGGACCAGGTTTCATGACTAAGACACATCTGGTTACGGTGTCTCCACGTCCACCAGAGACCCAAAAAAAAAAGACTAAATAGGATAAAAGTTTGTCTTTTTTGCTTACATTTTAGGACAAAGAAAATAAGTTTTTTTTTTTACTTACATTTTGCGACGGAGGGAATATTGTATTAATTAATTTTCAAAACTCAAATCAACAACTCAATTATACAAAATGTACATATATATTCCACAAATATTAATATGGGTATCAATTGGTTCCATTTGATCTAACGAACTTGAAAATTTGTTTTGAATCAATTGAAATTTTATTAGTAGGAAAAAGCAGGGCTGGATCTTGGGGTGTGCAAACTGCTCAATAGAGTCGGGCCCCTTCAAGGTATGACCTCAAAAATAAAAATTTAGACCTATTAGAATTAGGTTCTCTTACTTTTTGTGTTAGATGAATGTTTTTTTAGAGAATTATTTGAGGTTCCTTATGTGTATGATCGTATCTTGTCTCGACTATAAAAGCAGGCCATAATTCATAAATTGCTATAAGTTTTCTTTTCAAATCTTAACCATTTGTTTCAACTATATCCATGAAGTTCCAGCTCGCTAATAAAAAATTGAACTTTGTTACCTCATTAAACAAAAAAAAATATTATCATTCTCCATCTAAAAAACTTGTTTCAAACATACACATACAGTCCATTGTTGCGACTTAATGATATATTCAAAATTCATTGTAATTGTTAAAATTGTAGCACAACTTTTACTTGCTTTCCACAACAATCGCAGCTACTACAATAAAAAATTGTCATGATTCTACAAAACCGGAAACCAAATAAAATAATATATCCAAAGTTCATTATACAATAAATAAGTAGTTTCTATTATGATTTTTTTATATAGAAGTTGTTATTATGATTCTATAATAATACAAAAGAATATTCAAATTATAATTTAAAGAGGAACAAAATCATATTTAACTTTGTTTGGATGGAATAAAATCAATAGTAAACCAAAATACAATTATTTTTTTTAAATATTTAACATAATTTCACTTTTAATTTTATAGATATTATAAATGATTTGATAAAAAAAGATATTGTGTGTAAGAGAAAGAGAGAGATCCATAGTATAATTCTTTCTCTTATAATTTGTTAAAGCTTTCATTTTTTTTCTCTTATATTTTTAAAAAGATAAACTAATATAAACTATATAACCTATTAAAAACATCTAATTAGATGATAACATAGTAAACCAATTTTTCTTTTGTAAAGACAAATGAACGATTCTACTTTCTCTACAATAAACATACCGTGGATTTAATTCGAAAGAGTACATACGATCGATTGTGTTAAATTACAAAGACTATGATTTATGAATTTGTAAAAATGAACGGTTCTACTTTCTCTACAATAAAAATACCGTGAATTTAATTCGAAAGAGTACATACAGTCTATTGTATTAAATTACAAAGACTTTGATGTATGAATTTGTAAAAAAAATTGCATAAATAATGTTGTGTGAATGGAATCCTTACTCTCGATAATGTACTCACTCTCGCTTTTAAAGATTATCATATTGGATAATCTCATACAAATTAACAATAAGTAAATAAACCCTTTAAAAAATATATAAATGAATACATCAATAATTTCTTTATCTTTCATTTATAATTTTTTTATTTTTAATAGTATAAAATGAGCAAATGAATCACTTTGTAGTAAAAGGGAGATACTTAAAATTACATATCACATTTCGGGTTAGTTCAATGGTTGGCTTGGTACGTTAGAGTGTGTCTCATGTTTGATTCATGCTGATGTCAATTTTGATGGGTTAAGTCCATACAAAATTATAATCTCGCTTTAAATGAGGCCTCACAAGTAAACGGTGGATTGAATATGGGTTAGTCGGCTCTTGAGCTGGATATCGATTTAAAAAAAATAAAAAAAATACTTAAAATTACACGTAAATGTCAGAAAGAAAAAAAATATACTGAAAATGATAAGCAACTGAGATAAGTTAAATTTGTTTCTCTCTTTTAAAGCACGGGTGTGAATATTAATTAATTAATGTAATCCCAATGGCGACGTTTGGGTTGTAGCAGTAGTATATATTTGCGCAGCATATGTAACAACAGTTACACATTAGGCTTTGTTTGGATTCCAATTCCAAAATCACTTCTAGTAGTGGTAATCACATACACTACTTCAAATGGCTGCTAATGGCGACGAACACAGACTAAACCTTGAATCTGAGAAACAGAGCCTTCTCAATCGCCACACTGAAAAGCACTTCACCGCCGGTGAAATCGTCCGTGACATCATCATCGGTGTTTCCGATGGCCTCACCGTTCCTTTTGCCCTTGCCGCTGGTCTCTCTGGCGCCAATGCTACTTCCTCCATCGTCCTCACTGCTGGCATCGCCGAAGTCGCTGCCGGTGCCATCTCCATGGGTCTCGGAGGGTAACACACTCAATTTTGATCACATTTTTTATTATCATGAATTGATTTGAAGAAACGTTGCACTGTGTTGTTGTGAAGGTATTTGGCTGCAAAAGGTGAAGCTGATCATTACAACAGAGAATTGAAAAGGGAACAAGAAGAAATCGTTACAGTACCAGAAACTGGTTCGTAATATTTTATTTTAATAAATGGTTTTCGATTTTTTTATTTGATTTTAAAATAGTTTTTTGTTTATGTGAAAAAATTTCAGAAGCTGCTGAGGTGGCAGAAATATTGGCTGAGTATGGAATAGAGGCACATGAATATGGACCTGTGGTGAATGCTCTGAGAAAGAATCCTCAAGCATGGCTTGATTTCATGATGAAGTAAGTTTCATTTTATTTTATTTTTTGTAATATTTGTTGAGTTAATATTTGTCCAAAATTTGGAGTTTGCAATGCGTCGTTACATGTTGAATGTTATATGCTGGCAAGAGTGGGATTGGAAAGAGAAAGGCACTTTTTCTGGTTGTGCGTTTCCACTTTTTCAGTGTGGACATGCTTTGATACTTTCATTACAGATTCCAAACTTTGGTCATGCGTGCCACAGTTACACAAATACTATTTCGACTCTCTTTTTGTTTTTTAGTACGTCAGTGTTTTAAAAAAATAATAATCAATTTCATATCTTCGAACAGCAGTGAAGATCAACATTTCTATTTCTATATCTTGTTAGATTCAAATGAGTGTCAAATTTTTTTTATGAATTTAAACATTGTTGTATGTGTAAACTTGAGTTCCAACTTTAATTAAGTTAGACCATTTACAATGGAGCACTCCACTTTGAGTGCTTAAATGGGTCTTCTTTATCCACATCTCTCATTTTACTATAATACTTAATAAGCATCATTTTACTCCAACCCAACACCTCAAAGAAAATTACTGAATAATGTCCCACAAATAATTCTATCACTACATTTCAACCTAATTTTATTTATTTAATTATAATTTATTAAATAGGGTGAAGAGAGATGGTGCTTCCATAACCACCATTCTTTATAGACACTTAAATATTAAACTCCACAATAGAGATGTCAATTTATTATCGTGTTAAATAGGTGAAGCATCCACCATCGTGGATGACCTTTGAAGAAATCTGTGTCAAAATAAAATGGGTAAACAAAGTTTAAAATCCTCAAAATTTCAATTTTTATCATAACCATTTTTTTTGTTTAATTCCAAACCATTGTATTGTATAATCAATGTTTTTTTGTTGCTGTTGAAAAACTAAGAATAATTAGCTCAAATTATTTTAATATTAGGCATATGCTACTGGTCCATGAAATGCAAACGGATAAAAACATGATAAAAGAATTATCCCAGAGAACCTTACACGTGGGTTTCTTTTATAACTATTTTTTGTTGTACAGCTAGTTAGGATGAATAAATTATCCTGTGCAGGTATAATGTTAATATTGTTATGCTTCTATAAAATAAATATCTCTAGTCTTGGTTAAACTTGTGCCTAAAAAAAGTTTTTCAAAACAAACATATTGTGATGCATACAAATATGTTACAATGTTTCTGACTTGTATTTGAATTATTAAAATAAGATTGATATGATTTAGTTTAGAAATCAAATTAGAGGTAAAGATTTACTGGTGGAGGTGGAGAACAGAACGACCATTTTTTTTTATACTATGATGAGAAGTTTTGAAACATGAATCCAACTTATATTCATCCACCTTTATATTCTTTCTACATGCATCTTTCAATCTTTCATAATCTGAATTACTTGCTACAATCAAATATGACTCTGAATGCTTGAAAAAATAAAGAAATTGATGTAATCCAATTTTATATACATGCACCTTTTTATTGTTTCTACAATACCTGCTTCGTTAAAAATATGAATTAATTTCTACAATGGAAGATAACTTTCTGAATTTGTAAGTGATTGAACAAATTAATTAACAAATTGGTTACTTGGCGTGGCAGGTTTGAGCTGGGACTAGAGAAGCCAGATCCAAGAAGAGCATTGTATAGTGCAATGACAATTGCTATTGCTTACGTATTGGGTGGAATTGTTCCTCTCATTCCTTACATGTTCATTCCAAATGCATCAGAGGCTGTTCTTGTTTCAGTAGTGGTTACATTGATTGCTTTGCTTATCTTTGGCTTTGTCAAGGGATGCTTCACCGGCAACAAACCTATCAGGAGTGCTTTGGAAACTGCTCTCATCGGTGCCATTGCCTCTGCGGCTGCTTATGGTTTGGCAAAGGCTTTCCATCCATAGTTTCATGCTCTTTCAGAACTATTATTTTCTACTTCTTGTCTATTAGATGTTACTTGTGGTGGCAACTGGCAACAATTTTCAGTTTCTTGCCACATTTTCATGAACCATTTTACTTTTGGCTTGAAATTTGTGGTTGATATCAATTTGCATTTTAATCGTCTCCTTTGATAGTTGATACATGGAATGAGTGATCATTATGGTGCAACTGTTTGCCACCTCCATTTGAAGAGGTGTTAAATGGCTATTGTTGCAAGATGGCAAGAGATAAAATTAAAAAATTTACTTAAAAGCGCATGTTTTGAATCTGAGAATTTGCAATCGGTTTACATTTGCCAAAATGTTGGCATAAGGATTTTTGTTCACCATTGAGTTGGTGAGGGATTTTTTATTTTTTATTTTTGTTAATATGTCTTTACTCTCTGTAATTTGAGTGAATTCCGGTTTACCTATAAAAATAAAAGTTTAGATTCCAATCGGGTAAAATAAGATTCTTTGATTTTAGCCTCTGATTCATGTGACTGTGCAGAATTGCTGACGTGGTATGCTGACTGTGTATATCTGATTATGTGACATGCTGACTGTATAATTAATTTTGTTTTTCATTTTTTTAAAGGTACAGATGGCATTTGTGCCTTTTTTTTTAAAAAAAAAAATCAGGATTTTTTTTACTACGAAAAATATTTTCCAAGTTTTTTTTAAATTTTGAAATATATATTTTTCGAAAATTCCAAAATTTATAATTTACAAAAAATATTTATTTCAAAATTTTTTAATTTTCCATAATTTTTTAAAGTTATTTTCGAAAATTTTGAAATATATATTTAAAATAAAAATTCAAATTATTTTTGAAAATTTGGAATATATATTTTTTGAAATTTAAAACAGAATTTTTTTTTCGAAAAAGAAGTTTTTTAAATTTTCTCAACAAAAAAAAATTTAGAAAATATTTTTATTTTTAAAAATCTCGATACAAATTTATTATAAAATTTAGGAAAATTTTATTCCAGATGTGTTACAGATTTGAGAATATTTTTTAACATTTAAAAATTGAGGATAAAAAAAATCTGGAAATTTTTTTAATATTTGAATTTATTCTTATCTATTTGTTACATATGTTGTATTGAAAATAGGGGGCGTTTTTGAAAAGAAACAGCAGTCCAAAAGAGCTGAAAAGGGTTGCTTTCTTTTTATATATATATATTTCCAAAAAAATTCCTAAACTTACTATATTTTGAAACTTTTGAAATTTTTTTAAAATAATCCAAATTAAATTAAAATTTTAAAAATATTTGAAAAAATTAATATAAGCTAATTTTTGAATGTTTTGCTAAAAGAAATTGATTTTTTTTTCCTTTTTTTTCTTATTTTCAAATTTTTGAAAAATAATTTTCAATTTTTTTTTCTTTTTAAAAATAATTTTTTAAACCACTACACACATGTCAGGTTTTAAAAATTAAAATAATTACACAGTTACGTGTCACGTCAGCGTCTGGATGGGGTTAGGGATGTTTTGTGGAGAATCTTCATATTATAGGATTGGAATCTAAACTTTTTTATTACAGAGGGGTAAACTGGAACTCGCCCAAATTACAAGTGGTAAAGACATATTAACCATTTTTTTTAAAAGGAAAAACAAAACAGGTACTGCCGTTCAATGCTCTATTAATTTGGAAATTGGAATTATATCCTTCTGATGGCTTCAAGTGACAACTAAATTGTGATGGAGTCTATTCTTCAAGTGACAACTGTGAAGGTGAGAAAAACACATGAATGGGGGGTTGAATTATGTTTGTTTTTTCTTCGTTTTCTCCTACTGAAGTCACTGATCAGAAGCAGATAGAGTTTAGCTTCTAAAGTGATAATCAGAATCTAAATGAAGCGGATAAAACAGAGAGAGAGAAGAAAGACACAAAACAATTATACAGGTTCCTTCCACAAACCGGAAGTAGTCTTGTCCCCCTTGCACTTCCAAGAAGAGTTCACTAGAAAAAATTTTTGATTACAATTGCTCACTGCTACAACTAGCATGAGACTTCAAATTACTCAAGCACACCTGCAAGAGATTTCCTATGCTCCTGAACTAAATCAAGAGACTTCCTATGCTCAAGCACACAAGCAAGAGACTTCTATTCAAACATAATTACAAAGAAATTTGTTTGAGGTTGAACACTTGATATACAATCCGTGGTGTTCACAATACAAATCAGTTACAGACTCTTATGACTCTAGAATTTCTAAGATATGAACTTTGATAAGAAATTCTAAGTGAACTTTTGATGCAGAACAATTTCAACAGAGTTTGACACTCTGTAAATTGTTGTATGAGTCTTGTATATGTGTGTCTGCATATCCAAACAGCAGGTCTTCACTCCTTTATATAAAGGTGTGAAAGATACGTTGGAAATTGCAGCACATCAAAAAGAGTCGTTTGAAGCTTGATCAAAATCACCAATGATCTTTTGTCTGATATGGTTATTGTCCTATGAAGGATCAATTTCAAATTCATTCCAAGTTTGGAGGAACACTGGTGCAGGCATAGCTGTTTTTCTTGTCCTGTTGCAGACACAAAACAGAGTAGTGGAGATAGTGGTTGTACACTTCGTACAATTGTCCTTTGTCAACTCTCTCCAACGAAAAAGCATCTAATGCCTTCAAATCCATTTGAATTAGTTGTTGCTTTGTTCTTTCAGTCTTTTGCAATGTTAGACGAGATTAAATCATATGAACAACCTTTGAAGCCTTTAATTCTCTAAGCTTCTGATGATCTTCTGATGAAAACTGCTTCTGGTGATCTTGCTTCTGATGACGTCAGCACTTCAGGAGCACTTTGTCTTCAGAACCTCTTTTCTTCAGAATGCTTCAAGCTTCCTTCTTGTTGATTCCATTGCTCTCATTTGTTCTTCCAGAACCTTATGCTTTAAAGAGACACTAAATTTTTGTATATGGTCCTGCATACTTGAACAAATATTAGCA
>Ga0228711_1006034_pt1 | contig 18201 bp, 10 predicted proteins | sample MedpolnodulmetaG_2_FD_177996 | JGI IMG/M metagenome (GOLD analysis project Ga0228711, IMG submission 177996) | Root nodule microbial communities from Medicago polymorpha collected in Santa Monica, California, United States - brown nodules | ecosystem: Host-associated > Plants > Roots > Nodule...
ATAAAAAAAAAAAAAAAAAAAAAATATTTTTATAAAATTTTTTTTTAAAAAAATTAAATAAAAAAATTTTTTTTTTTTTTTTTAAGAAATCAAAATGAAATATATATATATTACCGAAAGGTGTTTCCACTCGCGCAAGGTGCGCAAAAGAAAGAAACACCAAAAACTGTTTACATAATTACAACATCAAGGTGACAAAGAGTGCACCATCCACAAAGCTAAAAACATATAAACGAACACCTATGCAAAGCAACGGATGTTTCCACCAATGTGTGTAACTATAGGCAAAGGTGTCTGTTTTGTTTTCAACCATAAGAATGAATGAAGCTTAATTTTATCAATGAGAATAAAAGGAGTAGACACCGTATTTTGAAATACACGGTGGTTCCTTTCTTTCCAAATCACACAAACAGTTGCAAACCAAATTATCTTGGAATATAGATGAGAAGCTCTTGGAATGCCCGCCATTTTGGTAAACTGAATAAAATGATGTCGAAGCTCACCAGAAGGCACCGATGAAATACCTAACCAATGAAATAGTTTCTTATTTTGGAGATTCTTTTTACAATTTTGTTATCCAAAAAAAATTATAACAAAATGATAAAATACTCATAATGATATTTTAATAGAAATTTTTGAATCAATTTTACATTCGAATTTTTTTTAAAGAAATTTGATAAAATAATTATAACAAAAAGATGATACACTATTTTTGCTGTAATAAACAGGCTTAGAATCGGAGAAAGTCTTGTGTAGGCACAAACATTTAGGCACAAAATTTAGGCACACACATAAATCTAAAAAATTAAAAGATAAATAAAATAGTTACATCAATCAATATCACTTTAACCATTTTATTTTTAATTTTTTTAGCTTCATGGGTGTGTGCCTAAATGTGAGGTGTTGGTCCTGTGACCAAGTAAGAGTTTCTCTTAGAATCGTTAGTACACCATTTTTCCTTCTTGGTTTTGATCACATTCACAAGAGAGGAGGAGAGGACAGAAAATTAAAAGAGTTGAAAATTGAAATGTTCTTTAAAGCCAAATTATAAACCACTAACAAAAGGAGAATACTTGTTAAAAAAAATGGAGAAGGCTAAATAGTGCCCTCAAGGTAGTGGTTAAGCAACCAAACCTTCGGTCACATTTATAAGTAAAAAACGACTTAAATATGTCTATAGTCCCTGCAAATAGGGCTCGGTTGAATTTTCGTCCATGTACTTACTAATACTTAACGGAGATTGGTTCAGTGTCTAAGGAGTTGACTCATCCGTAGATGGAGGTTAGTTTGGTGTCTAAGGAGTTGACTCATCCGTAATTACTGCGACAAGACGCGAAATCAAAAACCGCACAAGACGACGAACAACACAACGTCGCACTTAGATGACGAAATTACAAAAAAAAAATTGATAAATGTGAAAACCACTCATTTAGATTGATAGAAAGGGGGAAAAAAAGATGTAGATGGGTGGCTCTAGGTCAAAAAATGACTTAAAACCACCCCTCCTCGATGAACGAAGGAGAAAGAAAGCTTAGAGAGAAATTGGATTTTTTTCTCACTAGAAAACTAGGGGCGACCGTGAAAGTTAAATAATTGATGAAATTACGAAAATGGTTAATGTTGTAAAACTTTTGTTTTTGGGCAAAAGAGTCACAAACAATGTTCCACAAATCGAGTGTTAACTCGCTGAGTTTACGTTTTTAGGTACCAAAATCGTGTCAACTCGGAGGTAAACTCTATTTCTGGTAAAATTAGAATGTTTGACGAGTTTGACTCGAGTTAACTCGCTAAACTTGGGTAAAATCGGGTAAACTCCAGTAAAATAGGAATGTAAGTCTTTTTTTTATAGTTTTATTAACAACTTTAGGAACTTGTGAAACTTGCCTTTTTGGATGGTTAAGACTTAAGAGACTTATGATTTTGCAAGTTTATTTTATATTTTGATGTTTAGTTGAACATAATGTTTATTATGGTGGTCGAAAACCTTTATAATTTAGTCATATTTTGCACTATTGGACTATTTACAATATTATATTAGTTTACATATGTCATGTAAATAATAAATTTTATTTAATTTTAATTTTAGGTAAACTCGTACGAGTTCTCGAGTCGAGTTTAAAAACGAGTTGAGGTAAACTCTCGAGTTGTAAAACTTTGGTCACAAATGACTCGGCAATAAGAATAAACGTTTTTTACTCTATTTTTTAAATTGGAGGAATAAAACATGTTCCGGTAAATCCACATTAAAGCATAGGTAAAGGTAAACGGACAATGCAGTCAGTCAAATCAACACAAGTGAATCAAACATCTAGTCAATCCTAACAAACGAACACCAATTACGAGCATAACGCAGCACACTTGCCTACATACAAAAAACAAATGCAAAAAAAAAAATGATGTATGAACGTTTGAAATACTAACCAAATGTTCCCACAACATGCTTTCTTTAATTTAGTTCATGTTGCAGCCATGGTGGTATTCTTTGTCCACACAATATGTTTGACCTTAACTTTCTTAGAATAACCTTTTGGTGAATATAATTATGCTGCAAATACATTTTTATTACTATACCCTTTATTTAAGAAGTAGGGTTTGTAATTGTAAAGACACATTGTGTGTGAGAGGGTGGCCTAGTTTCCGATGTGAAAAATGTGTTTTGGGACTTGACGAAATTCTTAGCAAGGGTAAGTAAGTTAATTTTCTAATCACTACAAGAATCGCTCGACCCATTACCAATCCAAACTATGCAAGTGAAATGTGGAGAAGTATTATTTCTCCTAAAGAAAAGCATCTCAAAATTTTCACGTATCAGATCTCCTGCTTTATAGGAAAGAGGGTGGAGGATGGTATTTGTTTCGTAGAATTGTGATGTTACCGCAATATCATCACGAACCTACTAAGCAAATACCCTCCTCCACCTCTTTCTATTTTAACCATCCACTTATATTTTGTAGTAGGAATTCGATTCATGAAAATTTGGGGATGTTTTCCTTCGCAGAAAATAGCACGTCTCTTTTCTTCCCCAAATTTGGTTACCAATTGATTGACCAACATTTGAATATCAAATTGCAGTACTAAAAGAGCCAGTTTTGAACTTCTGATAGATTTCTCAACAATCACATTTGGATAGTGAGTAGTGACAGAGTTGCAACTCAACTCAGCATTTTTTCATGCAGCCTATCATGAATTTTCCTAGCCCTTGTATTCCTAACAAATTATATTATATTTCGTTAAATTTGCAAACAAGCAACCAATTCAAATTGTCTCATTCCAACACAATTTAGTATTAATTCAAGAAGGCCTTAAAATATATCACAATCAGATTGTGACAAAACTCTTATGTCGAGAGAAGACATTTGTAACCTTTACATTATCTTCAAAATTGCATAGATATTTAAGCTCCAACTAAGAGCAACATCCCTAGAAATGAAAATGAAAAATAAGTTCTAAAACTACAATTCTCCAGGTTACCCCTCACAAATGAATAAAAAATTTCCACTATTGCAGCTCTTAAGAAACAAAAGTTCTGTGTTCGTTAAAAATATAGAAGAGTCGCATCTTTGAGAAATTCACCCTATTGTATCGCACGGCTGAACCTATCAGGTCTCGTCATACTGCATCATGCAATTCTTGAGGATGAAGGAATCTATTCATTTGCTGTCCCTGAACACAAGCTGGTCATGCTAAAATCAAGCTTGATCCTTTGTCTCCGACATCTTGGTAAGGATGCACTTCCTAAGCAAAAGACCTCGGAGTTGGTTGTATTGATAATCTCTCTGTTAAAAGGGTTTAAAAGAGAAAACAAATAAGGCTTAAAAGTGTCAGAACGAAGCATACACTTCATCGGAATGAATAGTACAATTCTATACCATAGGATTATCATTCAGAATCAGGATAGTTATAAAGACACTTTGTACAATAGAATTAACAAGTATATATACAAAAACAAGAAATATATTAGAATCATCTTTCTCGGAAATCAGCTAAGTTTTTTAAAACCTACAGAATTCAGAAATAAATTCAATGAACATTCTCCGTAAACAAATGTCGCAGTGATGGAGAGGAAACAAAGTAGAATTATTTCAGGAAATATCTTAGCTTAAAGCTTGCTTAGAGTAAAAAACAATCCCATATCACAGCCCGTTGAAATCACATCACGCAACTAACATGGAAAAATAAAGAGAAGTGCGGCTCAAAGTCGTATCAACTAGTCATCACTCATCATATAAAAGAAATTGATGTCTGTATAAATAAGCAAAAGATGTGACATACTTATCAGTTCATAAGTAACAATCATTGTTGTTCCATAAAGTGACATATTCAAAAATCTTGGTCCGAACCCTCTGTAAAATCCCCACCATCCATCTTCCTTAAGGAGAGTTCTTGCTGTCTTCAGTACTGATGGTCTTCCAGAACCATAGTTGTCCATAACCTATGTGAAAATTAAATAAAAGTGACACATCCAAAACAACCATATTAAAGTCAAAACCATAAATTAACAGTATGTACTTGACAAAAGAAATACCAATTGATTGATTGAGTAAAAAATGAATATCAATCCGAAGTTCTAAATGAGACAGATTGGAGAGGAATTTGGATATGGTGCAGTAATTGTGTCACACAATTTTCTATCTCAACTGTCCGAGACCTCAAATTAACGATTGAGTAAGTTTAAAACTAATTTTGCTATTGAGTAATATAAACTGTCCATCTCATACATCTTTTACAGCATGAAAACACCTGTTTTTCACACTACAAGGAATCCCAGGTCTGTTTGGATAGATTTTTCAACAAGAACTGAGTTTTGTCCAATAAAAGCTTCTCATAAGGGTTGAATTAACTTCAGCATCTCGACTTTTCAAGAATTCCTCCTAAACTTCGCCAATAAACACTTGTAAGCTTATAAGAGCTTTTTCATTAATGAAATCATAAATGTATTTTGATTGAGAAACTCTTATAAACTAGAAACTATCCAAACAAGTCCAAAATCTTTTTCTTTAACTGCAGAAACCCAAGAAACACAGTTTTATATACCTGAAGTCGTGTTTTTACAGTATCTATGGGAGTAGTGATAACAGATGAACAAGCACCAGCTACCATCCCAGCAGTAGCTTGAACTGTCACCATTTCCACATGTGAAGGCTTCTCCTCCATATCATCTTTGTAGCCTAAACTCCTACAGCCAATAGCCATATATAATTTACTACCATGATAGGAAGAAAGCAACTTTAGAAACTTAAATATTTAGTAGATAATTCCGAGACATCAATGTACCTCCAAATTATGTGTTGTGCTGCCCCATATGAACCCCACCAAAGTGCAGATGCAGGGGACTGCGATACAGCCGTTAATCCAAAACCTCTGTACAAGCCACGAACACCCTCAGCATGTACTACTCTTCGGATAACATCAAATGGTCCTCTACAACATGTAGTTCCAGGAAGACCTTGAACCATTAACCTTTGGCAAATCTGAGAAAACATTAACCAAAATTATTCACAATGATCAATCAAGATTAAAGGACCTGTGCAAAAACAAGTCAATTTTTCACTTGTCCATAAAAATACAAGTCTGACACATCCCCATTAGTACTTTTCAACAAGTTTTAAATAGAAGGTTTACAATCGCAATTGCTACCACAATGTCAATGTTTTCTAGATCATTGTGATTGCAATGACAACAACACAGCAGCCGCATTTGTTAGCAATTCTCCACAATATCAAATCTGTGATATGACTATGAGTATGACCACATCAAAAACATGTTGGCGCAATTGTGGCCACAATGTCAAGGTTTTCTAGACCTTCGTAATTGCATTGACAACAATTGCGGTCGCATCAACTGCATTTGTCAGAAATTCTTTGCAATATCAAAAACCATGATACAAATATGACCACAGCAAAAACATGCAGTCACAGTTGCTGCCACAATGTCAAGGTTTTCTGGACCTTTGCGAATGCATTGACAGCAACCGCAGTCACATCAATCAGCCACATTTGTCAGTAATTTTTCACAGAATAAAAAATCATGGCATAACCTATGACCACGACAAAAACACTGCCGTTTTTTAGAAATAACATACTAACAGTTCATGACTAGTTCAGCTACCGTAATTCCTAAAATGTCCGTATATAGTCGTAATATTTGTCTACCAATGGAAAAGCAAATTGAAAGCATCTATAAAATTTTACTTACCACATCCAACGGTACAAAGTAGACACAAGAAACCAAATTTGAAACCATGCCAGCTACTCCATTTGCAAGGCCAATACGTGATGCTTCTGGAATATCACTACCTTGAGTTTGTTTCAACATAAAATCCTTTGACATCTCAAGAGATGTAAGGGCTAAAACCCTACCAGGCATTGATCCAATAGCAGAAGTTCCAAAACCTCTAAAGATTCCAGGAATTCCATCACTCCTCAAAATGTGAGTGAACACTGAGGCTCCCTTCATGTTGGAAAGTCCTGAAGTAGCTACTTGCATTCTTGTTTTCACCACTGCAGTTGGATGAAGTAATGCTGATTGAGCTGTGAAGAGTATTGCACCAATGATGTGGAACCTAGTCTTATCCAACCTAATTCAAAAATCGTCGTCAAAAAAAAGGAAGGAAAAAAACTTAGTTCAAGGCCAACTTTTAACTTTGTAGTGTACTAAACTAGAAGTGATATAATCAAATGGTTGGACACGAGGTTATTGCGCTTGGATTAAGGTTGAATAGTTTGATTAGTTTCAAGATTTGAAATGTAGTTAGAATAAACATTGATCAAACTTTACTTAGCACTCAATCGAACTTCAGAGATAACTAAGAGCCTGTTTGGATTTGCTTATTAAGCTTATCTACCGACATAAGCTTTGAGAGACTAGTTTGAAAAATTAATGAAAAGAGCTTATGACATTGTTCCTTTCGGCTTATTTTCACTAGTTCTCTAGGAAAACCAAAGAAAATAGCTTATTTATACAAAATCAGTTTAAAGCTTTAGATATACAAATAGTTTATAATTATATATCAGCGTTGATCACGACAGGCATTTGTGCTATAAACTGCAAATAATGATTCACATGTATGTTCTCCAATCTGCTAAAATTGGATGGACTCGCCGTGATTCCAAACATGCACGGACATGTTTAGACCAGACGTATTGTGGTGTCTGACACTCCTATAACATTTGTATGACACGTGTTGGACAATTAAAACAGATGTCCTAAATAAAATTGTTTTTTAATGTCCTTTGACCAATGTACGACACCTATATAACACTTGTAAGATGGTGTGTCGGTCGAGTAGAGGTGTAGATAGTTATTGTTATTTTGAGTTACCTGTCCCAGTTGATGTCTGTATCAGAGAGCGCGAACTGTGGAGTGGTGGCTGCCTCGGTGTCCATGGCTACGAAACTTTCTTGCTATATTATGTCTGTTTCTCACAGAGATGAATAAAACACTCTGTTTCTTTTTTCTTTCGTGTTTTCTCGAACTCGTATCGTTGAAGATTAGTAACAACGGAACATTTAAGCGAAAGAAGCGAGACGGTTGGTGTAACTAGGTCTTTTAGGAGACTATTGTTAACCGCCTGCATAGAATGTTCAAGTCTTTTTGGTGTTTTCTAGTTTATATATTTTTAAATTAAATTAAATAAAAAAGGTGTTTTCAAGAGTTAGTATTTATACTTATTATAGTATGTAGGAAATTGTATCCTCGTGAGTTTAACTTGGTATGGACAATACATAATATATACAATCTATACAAGGTTTAGGATTCAAAGTCTGGCTACCACCAAAAAAATACTCTAGTTGTCCTTCAACCTTTGTGTGGACAGTTGTGTATAGGTTTAATGTTTTTTCCTTCAACCTTTACGTGGACAATTGTCCTTTAGACTACATTTGGATTGATGGAGTGAGATAGAGTGAGACATAATGGAATGATAAATAATTGAGTTTTATTATTTGAATTTGCAAAATGTAAGTAGAATAGAATGGAACACAATGGAATCATATCATTCCATTATTTATGAGTTCCATTCCATTGCATACATCCCAAATTGAGGGGAATGAAAATTTGGAGAAAATGGTGGTATTGGGTGGAATGGATTCCATCATGCTTCATTCCATTCCATTCATTTTTTACAAAACCAAACAATGGAATATGTGCTCATCCCACTCCATTCCATTCCATTTCGTCTCATACCACCAATCCAAACAGACCCTTAGGAAATTAGGGGCAATTGTAGTTGTCAAGAGACAATTGTAGTGTTAAAGGGACATTTGTGTGCATATTATGAGAAATTCCATTAGATCTGAACCAGATGGTCCATATCACTTTAAGTTTCACTATCTGTGTGAGGTCTTGCATGAGATGCATATCATGATCTCTATAAGCTTTGTACAAAGAGCCACTTAAAACATATTTTGGGTATGGCCTTAGCTTAGATCGGAACATATAATTTCATAAGTTCAATAATCATAAATCAAATATAGATATTGTAGATACCAACAATGAGTTGCTCCGGGCGGTAAGATATTTGGAATGGAAAAAAATTGGTTTCCACTAAAATGTTAGTAAATTTAGTACTTATTAATAGATATATATAACAAATTATGAGTTTTTTTAACCGTGCAAAACGAAATATATTAACCAAAGCAAAGAGTTCTGCCTCCATAAGGAGTGCAAGGATAAAAATCAAGATTACAAAAGCTAATTACGGTATCAAAACAACGAACAACAAGCCTTCAAGCTGAAAAACTACGAGACAAAACTAATAAACAAAATCGGATTAAGCTGCTAAATATGAAGATAAAAAGCTGTTGGGTTTTTGTATTGTGATTGGCCACATTTTGTCAAAACAAGTATTCTAGCAAGATGTTGGACAAGATATCTTGACATGTTGGTACAACATCATAGTGTGCCTTGTTTTCGCATTCTTCGAAGATTTGTTTTAAGCGTGAGATCACTGAAGATTCTATGAAGATATGACTCACGTATATTGTGGTCAAAGAAACGTATCTTTCTAGAAGTAGCAAAGTTCGGTTTAAGCTTTGTCGTGTTTCCTAAGAATGGATGTCAAAACATTTAAGGAAACAATGTACATGCTTCCAGAATACTGTGTTGAAGACCGCATTGGATCAGCTATTTGTTTAGCTTGGAATGTTCATCAAGCCCATGCTATTCCCAGGCTATATAAAGGAAGATTCTAAACCTAAGAAGACCACTAAAGCCGTATAAGTGAAAGTGTCAATTAGGATTTTAGTCTGTTCATTGTTGTTTGTGAGCCATTCTTGTATCACCTTGATGCTAGAGTTGGATTGATAGTTGAGTTGTAACTATGAATCGCTCGTGAGCTTTTAAGCAAGAGTGGATTATGTTTATTGGAGTGTGTCTCCTCTTTGATTGTATTTGTTGTAATCACAGGTTGTGAGATTGAGAGGAAGTGAGATTGGATCTCGTATTTGTGAGTCATTCTTGTACCACCGAAGGTTGTTTACATAGGACATTCATGGCCACTCTTAGTCTCATGTACCTTCACCAGTTTTCATAGTTATTCTCATAATCATACTTTTCAAGCTTGCCTACATGGTTTCCTTATAAGATTCTCATTGATTTGTCAGGAATCTGAATGGGAGATTGTGAACTTGCACCCATAATTCAATCGTGTCTAGGGTATGATATAAGGATATTTCCCCACCGAGACATTGCCCTAGATAAGTGGGAAGTTGTAAAAAAATCCATGGTCCTTGTTGGACAATTTGTTTCATGTATGCGTAATTGAAAAATTGGAACATGAAACGACCAGGGTCCGTTAAGGAGATATCCACTTGATTTTTTTTGTTTTCATAGTGATGACATACATGTTTTAAATGTATGGAAACAAACATGTTTGTTGGTTAGGAGGCGACCAATAAGACACTAGTTTGAAGGGTGTTCTCTGAGCATTAGCATCGGGGACAATGTTTTGGGTAGAAGTGGACATGATGAGAAGTAAAACAGCAAAATTGTTGTACTTTTGTGATGTAATGCAATAAAGGTTGTATGGAATTTGGTGATAAGAAACAGACTGCACAGAGCCTCTATTTATATAACCATGGTCCTGAAATGCTTCTAGAATTTTCTCAAGCAAATCAATGTGCCAAAACATATAAGGGAAATCCTTTAATAAAAAACCAACCATTAACAACTTTTTAATGCTAATAACTATGTTGTTTTCAAGTACGACATTGATATGGCAACAAAGTACTCCAGTATTCCAATAGTCCAGGAAAGAAAAACTAATTCATGCAAAAAGTGTTCGAGTTCCTGAAAGTTGATATCTGCATCCTCCAAAATGGAAACAAAATCTTGCTTATAAAGGCTTAGGATTCATGTCGCCCATATCCCAACAAAGAGAATAAACTGATGCCAATATATATGAGTCATGGATCCACAAAATCCTCATAATTGAATGACAATTAAGTTACAGTCAATTACACAATATAAGGGCCACCTGTAAACCCTCTTCACCCTACCTCCCTGCACTTTATCACTCATCATGGCGTAAATTTGCCAACAATTGAGAAAATACTTAGCAAATTAAAAATACTGCATGATAATGCCTTTGATTGCACAGTTTGTGCCGCATACTACAGGATATCAGAAAACGAAATTGCATACCTGCTGAAATGTACCATGGATAGGCAAGGAAAGCCAATAAGCTTGTGCCACATAAGTAGTAGAAAATTGATTAACATCCTGTTGGATCATCATGGTTATGCACTCACTGTAACACCCAAGATTGTCGAAGACGGGGAATGGTTGTTGGTGCACAAGGCACCACAATGAGCGGCTCCCGACAACTTCTAGACGAAACTGTGCACGTGAGGACAAAACACACTAAAAAGACTCGTGTTGATTTGTGGGGTCAATCGACAATCCTAAAAGCAGTCTTTTTAGGATTGCCGACTGACCCCACAAATCAACATGAGTCTTTTCAGCGTGTTTTGTGCCCACTCGCACGGTTTCTGGGAAACTTCCCAGAAGGTCACCCATCCCAAAATTGCTCCAAGTGAAGCACGCTTAACTGTGGAGTTCTTATGGTATGAGCTATCGAAAAGAAGATGCATCTTATTGATATAGGTAGTACCAAACAATTCTTATTAGCCTTCCTTCAACCATGCAGTCCCATACCTGCACGGCCTCATGATCCCTCTCATTTCGGTGTGATTCAGTTCGTCTAGAAGCTGTCGGAAGCCGCTCATTGTCGTGCCTTGTGCACCAGCGACCACTCCCCGTCCTCGTCAACCTTGGGTGTTACACTCACTGACTGTTGCATCTACAAAGACAAACCATATAGAAGGCATAAATCCTGCAAGAAGAATATACGTGATCTTGCTGGTGAGAAAATCTGAGTCTCTACCTCTCCTTAACACCATAACCTGCTTGCTTAGTTTTCCACTTGCAAAAGCACTGATTTTCTTCTGCAGACCTTCATGTAATTTTACAAAACCACGTCATGGATTGTCTGAACAAAATAAACCCGAGTGCATCTAGGAGACATTGTACAGACCTTCAAGAGGGAAAATATGATTGGAGACAACAATGACATTTTGGTGAGACATTAGCTCACTACCATGCACATGATAGCGATGATAATAGTAAAAACAGGAGCATACTACTTTAACTGAACGCTTCAGCTCGTTTGCAATAAATCTTGCATATTATTAATAAATGCCGTATAACAGTGCCAAATATTCACCATATAGTATACCTATAAAGTAGATATATTGTTTTTATGTTAATTTTAAATTGAGATATATTCCTTGGCAAAATAAGATCCAAGGGTCGAATAATAAGTAGCGAACACCGCATAAACACGCAACCAACGATCACAACCATCGAAAAGTCGATCATAATTTCCCAATCCAACGGCCGCAATACTCCATCTCTCTATTGCATTCCCCTCTTCTACTACTATTCTTCAACCCTAATTTAAACCAAAACAATTCATTCTTTCAAGAAACCAAACGCTGCCTCTGTTCTGGTTCTCACTCTTCACTTTCAATCTTTCACGCGAATCATGAACACTACCTTCTAGATTCTCACAAAACCCAAGGTATTATAAACTTTATAATCTTTTTCTTTTTTATGGTTCACTAATTCACGATTTCGCTTTTCTTTTGTAATTATTCTTTTTTTTCTTGAAGAATGATAAATTTGTTTAGGATTAGTGATTTTAGGTTTTTTGTTTTTTATTAATCTGGGTTAAAATCAGGATTCAGAATATTATATTGTTATGTTTTATGATTGTAGAGATTGATAGATAGAGATATACAGTGTTTGAATATGACAACAACAGAGGCAGCTGGTCCTAGATATGCACCTGACGATCCTACGTTACCGACGCCGTGGAAAGGTTTGATTGATGGAAGTACTGGTTTGTTGTATTATTGGAATCCCGAAACTAATGTTACTCAATATGAAAAGCCGGGGCCGGTGAATCCGCCCGCTCCTGCGGCTTCTACGCCGAGCTTGGCACCTATTCCGGTGGCTCATTCCGTGCAACAACAGCATGGGCAAGGGCAGCAGATGATGCAAGTGCAGCAGCCTTCCCAACAACAGCAGGGGGGTCATTATGGTCAAGGGATGCCGCAGCAGCAGAGTCCTCATGTGGCGCAGGCGGCCACTCAGCAGCAGTCTTCTCAGGCTGCTCAGCCTGTGCAGCCGCAACCGGTGCAACAATCTGGGTTACACCAAGGTAGACTGCAGATGATGCAGCCTCAGGGGCAGCAGATGATGCAGTATCAAGGACAGCAGCAATATCAGCAAATGCATCATCAGATGCCTCCGCAGGCGATTCCTCGTCCACAACAATTTGGACAAGGAAATTCTCAGGATCACGGTTCGCAGCTTGTGCAACCGCAAGCGCCGCAATTTACTCCTCAGAATATGCATTATATGGGATATCAACAAAACATGATTTCACCTAGGCAACCTAACTCACAGCAGATTCAGCCGAACATGCACCCATCTGGGCAACCGAACCCCCAGCAGAATCAGCATAATATACATAACCAGCCTTTTGAAAATCAACAAGATTTTAAACCAGCAATGCCGAAGATGGAGGAAGCAGAGTTTAAAAATGGAAGCCAAGTTGGTTTCTCACCGTCACAGTATCCACAAAGGAGTGGCTTGCCTGTTCAAAACAACCAAAACATTCCTGCTGAAGTTAGTTCCGGTCAGGGGCCTAATGCAGGTGTTAATGCTGGCCAACCACAACAGTTTAGGGGCTTTTCAGGCGGCATACAACAGCCTACCCCGACAATGCAGTCACAGCAGGGTGGTTCTGATTTATTTTACCAACATGGTCCTAACTTTCAGAACCAGATGAGTCCAGGAATGATGCATGGTCATCCATCCAATGTGCATCCTGTTGCACAAAAGATGGGACACGAGGACAATGTACATGGTAGAGGTGGAAATGACTATTATTATAATTCTAATAAAGAGATGCCGCCAATGGGTCGTCAGCAGCCAGATATGACCCAAATGCCGATTCCCAGAAATCCGCAGGTACCTTTTCTTTTAATATCTATTGAAGTTTAATTCATTGCTTCAATTTTCCATTTTTATAAAACGACAAAAACCAAATGTCGTCCCACTTGGCGAAGTTAGTTACATGAATTGAACAATGATTTAATGCTATGTTATGTATTAATTCTAAAGATCGACACTTTTACCTATATATCTATATATTTTAACTTTGAATTGCTGCGTATATTATGTGCGGTTGGTTTTTTATGGTTAGACTGATGTTTTCAATTTATTTTAATAAATTTATTTCAATCTATTTAGCAAAATGTTATCAACAGCTTAAAATAATAAAATAACAAGTTAATATTTGGAAACCCTCATTGTCTCTGCCATCCCACAAAATGATGCATTTGTCTGAAAACTAAAGTTAATGTTGCACTTTTCTGAAAACTTCATTTATATTTCCATTCGAACACGATAAATCAAGAGTATTGGCTTGGAGATAATTTATGCACTTTTAGGGCAAAAATCTCAAAATTGAAGTAACCAAAAGACACCCAAAAGAATTCCTAAAGCATTGTTCCTCTAGCTAGTCACACGGTGCTCGTGTGCCTTAGAAGTAGTTTTTCAATTTGACCACCTCAACACTGTTTTGTGTTGATAATGCATGTTTCAAAGCTTCATCTGTTTTCTGATTGTTTGTATGTATTAAGTTGATTTTTCATTGTATTCCTCCTGATAATGCTTGTTTGATATTCTAATGAAATATGTTACTTATTGATGATTCTATAAAACATCCTTGCAGGATATGAGGATTGGCAATTCCCCTTTTCAAAATAATGTCCCCAGTGGAAATGGAAGTGGTATTACTGGGAATGCTATGAGTAACATGTTCACTCCTCCAATAGGAGGACCTTCTGCTCTTTCAAGTAACTCTTTTACGAGGCCTCCTTATGGTGGATCTTCGGATGTTACTGATCTCTCAGCAGCTGAATTATACTGTCAGCAACATGAAGTTACAGCATCGGTCTGTGCTATTCCTTTTGCAGTTGTGAATGCTACCTATTTTAATATCTTGATACAAATAATATATGGGCCAGGCCTTCCCTTCTCACCAGGCATTTTTGATATTATGATTTGCGTATATATTAGAATTAAGATGCTCCAAAGGAGAGGAGAGAACAATCAGTTTTATAGCTTTAGATTAGATTTTGCATATGTAATATGTTAAGTTATAGATGGTTTGTGCTTTTCATATATTTATTTTATGAGTTGTTTCTCAGTATTTACCGCTTATTGGACAGGGTGACAACATTCCACCCCCATTCATGACATTTGATTCTACCGGGTTCCCTCCGGAGATATTGCAAGAGGTAAGTTTATTCTGTCTTGTTATATGGTATTGGATGCTTTGGTGCTTCTAGAAAAGTAATGGTTTTCCACTTGCACTCCTCTTCATCACTGTTTTAACTTAAATTTTACTTTTAAACTCTTGTCGCAGGTGCGATATCTGCTCCAGAGCTGAGCATATGTCGTACGCTGCACTGCTAATCTGCTATTGGCACAATTACACGTGCAACTACTATCCTGATTTTTGGAGCCTGCGAAAAGGATGGCTGGAGCCTTTCATGGGCATCTTATATAAGTCTGGATGACCCTTCATTCAAATTTCAGCGTATGAGACCTGGGATTTGTTGCTTATTGGCTCCGCCTCTTATGTCTTTTTTGCCTTTTTTTATTGCCTCAAGTTGCTTCAGTAAGCAACCACAACCTATGTGTCCTTTTGTTCATTGTATGCTAAATTGTCTGTCGTTCAAACCGTTGAATGCACTTGTGTTTTCTTAATCTAAAGGTGATGGATGTGTGCACTGTTAAGTGGTCTGATTGCCTGTCATATATGCTTTGATTTTAGGTGTGTTCAGCGGGCTTCTCAAATCCAACACCAATACAGGCTCAAACATGGCCTATTGCTCTACAAGGTAGAGACATAGTGGCAATTGCCAAAACAGGTTCTGGAAAAACACTAGGCTACTTAATGCCAGCCTTCATTCTTCTTAGGCAGCGACGCAATAATTCTCTGAATGGCCCGACCGTTTTGGTTTTGGCTCCAACACGTGAACTTGCAACACAGATCCAAGAGGAGGTCTTCAAATTTGCACGGTCTTCAAGAGTATCTTGCACGGTCTGTTATGAACATTTTTATCATTTTTGTGGGTAGAGTTAAGTTTATTTATATTGGCTTTCATCAGTTGGTGTTCCTCTTGATATTGTTTCCCTTTGCAGTGCTTGTATGGTGGAGCGCCTAAAGCCCTTCAGCTAAAAGAGTTAGATCGGGGGGCAGACATTGTTGTTGCCACGCCTGGCAGGCTCAATGATATACTTGAAATGAAAAAAATTGACTTTGGGCAAGTTTCACTCCTTGTGCTTGATGAGGCTGACCGGATGCTTGATATGGGTTTTGAGCCTCAAATCCGTAAGATTGTGAATGAGATTCCACCACGTAGACAAACTCTCATGTATACTGCAACCTGGCCAAAAGAAGTTAGAAAAATTGCAGGCGATCTTCTTGTAAATCCTGTTCAAGTTAACATTGGAAATGTAGATGAGCTTGCTGCAAATAAATCTATCACACAGGTATTCAATTAATGCCCACTCGTTTTGAAACTAAACCAAGGTTTTGATTTAATTAGTTATTTATTTATTTTTATCTTGCTTTGTCAATGCTTTGAAATGTCAATGTTTCCATTGTGATCAATTTGTATTTTATTCTGTGACTATTAATTGCTGATTTCTCATAAGTCTGGAAGTATCATATATAATAATGAATATATCGTTCTATGGTGATAGGAATTTTCAGGATCAATAATGATATGAAAACCATATTTTCTGGTTTGAGCGGAGTGAAATGTAGATTTCAGGGTTTTATTTCTCATTGTGTGTTATGTATATCTGAAATCTAAATACAGGAATACCATTTCAAATCTTTCAAAGTACAATTTGACTTTTTGGTATTTGTTGAAGTTTCCAAAATGGAGCATGTATTCAAAAGTAATTTTTCACAAAGTTTGGATTTTATTGACAGTTGTTAAACACTTAAACTTTTAGTTGATTTAGGCTTGTGTCTCCTACTGCAATTTATATTTTCTATTTAATTCAACACTTGATCCATGTCTTCAAATGTAGTTTTCCACCAAGTTTGGATTTTGTTGACAGTTGTAAAACCCTGAAACTTTTAGTTCATTTAGGCTTGTGTCTCCTACTGCAATTTATATTTTCCATTCATTTCATCGCTTGATTTAAAGGCATTTTCTATTGGGCCATTAAATACATTTAGCGTTCATAAAGACTGTATCTTCATCATCATACTGGGTGTGGATTTATTTATTTTTAACAGTCCTGTATTCCATTTAAGCAACTAATTGTAATAAAAGGGCAACCCTTGGAATAACATTAAGATTGCTGCTTTAATGATCTGGTGGTCGTTGGTTCAAATCTAGAAAACAACCTGTCTTCGAGATTAAGGTTGCACTCATTATTTTTTGGTGGGGGAGGCAAACTCACCTCTTAGCGAAGATACATTTTTTCAGTTCTTTAATATAAGAAAAAAGCTGTGACACGTTACACTTCAGGTCCACTTAAAAGGGATATGTAAACTGGCAGCATGTTGAAATTGATAAACATCCTGTTAATTGGAATTGGGTATATCTGATCTCTTTTAGTTGCCCTTTTCTAGGATATATAATCATGACATTATCTTTCCAGCTTAGCTAGATTGTATTGCTTCGTTTATGTGTTTTACTTGCTATACCCTTGTATTCTGACATCTATTTGCTGCCAACCATCTGTTTTAGGTGCATGTATAATAATTTTGTTTTGTTTTCTTGGTGAGTTAAATTCCTTCTTTCCCTTCATAAAAATGATTTGTGAACTGGCAGTATGTTGAAGTTGTCCCACAAATGGAGAAACAACGGCGTCTAGAGCAGATCCTCAGATCCCAGGAACGGGGTTCTAAGATCATAATATTTTGTTCCACAAAGAAGTTATGTGATCAGCTTGCCCGTAGTATTGGCCGAACTTTTGGGGCTGCTGCAATTCACGGTGATAAGTCTCAAGGTGAGAGAGACTGGGTTTTAGGCCAATTCCGGACTGGGAAGTCTCCAATTTTGGTTGCCACCGATGTTGCTGCTCGTGGTCTTGATATTAAGGACATAAGGTTAGTTTCTTTGTATGTAAGGTGTTTATTCTTAAGTTTATTCATGAAGCAGGCATTTTAACATTTTATATGGCATGTGCATGTGCTAGATAATGATGATCCTATTAGTTGTATTGTGTCCTTGGCTTTGTTTGGACGTTATATGAAGCATTTTTCTTACAATTTTGTGACCTTTTTACATTATAGGGTGGTGATCAACTATGATTTCCCCAATGGTGTTGAGGACTATGTACATCGAATTGGAAGAACTGGAAGGGCAGGTGCTACTGGAATGGCATATACCTTTTTCTCTGAGCAAGATTGGAAACATGCAGGTGATTTAATCAAAGTTTTGGAGGGTGCTAACCAGCATGTGCTTCCAGAGTTAAGACAGATTGCTTCACGTGGGCCACCAAGCTTTGGAAAGGATAGGGGCGGGATGAATCGGTTTGACTCTGGTGGTGGCGGTGGGCGCTGGGAGACTGGTGGTCGTGGCGGCATGAGGGACAGTG
>Ga0228711_1006036_pt1 | contig 18199 bp, 12 predicted proteins | sample MedpolnodulmetaG_2_FD_177996 | JGI IMG/M metagenome (GOLD analysis project Ga0228711, IMG submission 177996) | Root nodule microbial communities from Medicago polymorpha collected in Santa Monica, California, United States - brown nodules | ecosystem: Host-associated > Plants > Roots > Nodule...
GCACTAAGATACAAGAAAATAAGTCTTCATCTTCTTTACTTTAAAAGTAGGGGCGGGGAATTTCAAATCTCTAGTGGGCGAAGCGGAGATAAAGGTGCTTCTATAAAGCTAAATCGGTTTAGCCTAAAAGACGTGAAGAAAATAACTCCCTCCATTCCCACTCGAGTGAGTTTCCTAATGAACAAGTGCAACACAATGCTAAACATGCAATAAGAAAGGTCCTAAACCTCATATTAGACATATTTTTCAAAGATGCAATTAGAAATCTCCAAACCTTAGGATTAGACGTCTCATCTATGGTCAATGAACAAGTTTTTTATAAGCATAATTTATGCATGGGTTTTCTATTTTTAATGTATTTGTAAATTATGGATAATGTCCACACAATCAAATTAGGATTAATTTATGTCTATAATTAGACTGCCTTCCTACCTTAAAATGGTCTTTTGGTTGAGGTTTTCTTAGTTAAAAATAATGGTTGATTGTGAATTGTCATTTCCTAACTTGATGGTTGGTTTTGTAAGAAATATAATGATTGGTTAACAGTTTTTATCTAAATTAATTATGCATTTAAATTTACATGGTTATATTTTATCCGTAATCCAAAATATAGTCATGTTGCACATGCTATACATTATATTATTTTATAGTACGAACCCGTTATACATTATGTAACTATATGCAATATTAATATTTTATATAACATTAATAAATAAATTAAAAAATAATTTTCAATATCATGAAATTTAATTTTCAATAATTTTCTTGTTGGTGGAAGGAGATAGCGAAGATTAGGGATGGTGTAGGTGAGGTCGATAGGGGCTGGTTTGTAGAGAGGGTGTTGAGAAAGGTAGGAGATGGTTTACAAACGTTCTTTTGGTTTGATAAGTGGGTTGCCGATGTTCCTTTACGCAAGCGTTTTCCTCGATTATTTAATTTGTCTTCTGATAAATTGATAATGGTAGATGAAATGTTTAGGCTTGGTTGGGAGGAGGTTAGTGAGGCGTGGAGGTGGAGGAGACTGTTGGAGTAAACCCTAATAGTCAATCTATATTGATTGAGTTTGACTTTGTATCATGATAATGATATAAATATATATTATGAATATATAATAATAAGACATTTCTTTATTGTTTTTGTTTTGTTTCAAAATAATAAGTCCCTAGAATAGTTAGTCCATTTAATGGAACATTAAGTATAACTTAATTGTGAGACCCCGTTAAATATAAGGAAAATATTCTTAAAGTATCCGTAGTCAAGCTTTATTGTGAAGTGGGATATCATTAAAGCATGGAGACTATTATGTGGATAGACTGATGATCACATCTCACAGATCATGGATAAAGAGTTATCAAGTCTTCACATAGATGTTAATAGTGTTTTACCCCCTGTAATATAGACCACTTTTGGTTTTGCCCCCAGTAAAAAAAAGTTTTGGATTCCATCCTTGTAAAATCAAGATTCTTCAAAAATGCCCCCTAGGCCTATTTCTGAAGAATCTTAATTTTACAAGGATGGAATCCAAAACTTTTTTTTTACACGGGGCAAAACCAAAAGTGGCCTATATTACAGGGGGATAAAACACTATTAACCCATATAAATATTAGGAGTAATATTTATATTGGATTGACCCACATGAGAATACTACATAGTAAAAGTTATGAAAAGTGTCATAAGATATTCTCATAGTGATAATGGTGTATTTCACCCTTTGACCTGAAACCACTATGTAACCTAGATGTTAGAGTCGAGTGCTTTGTCACCATTCAAACGTTGTTTGTAACAAGATGACTATAAAGTTGGTTGAAGGGTACTCCACGAATCATGTTGAGGGACATGAGTGACCTAGATGAAATTTGCCCCTCCTACATAACAGGAGAAATTTCTACCGGCCCAATATTGAACTGGACAAGGGTGACATGGTATGTCTTGTGTTCAATATAGACATGAGGGCAAAAGGGTAATTATACACATGATCATTATCACATAAAGGTTTCGTCAGATCACATGACATTCTCGTCACTTGGGTAGCAGTGATGTGTTGCTAGTTGTAACAGCCCAATTTTCGCTAGATTTATTTATGTATGTTTATATGTGCTTATATGTAGGAAACAGGGCATTATTGAGTGTTAATATTATTATAATTAAGTAAATAAAAATTCTACCTTTTGGATTGTCTTTCAAAATTAGTTTGAAAAGCTAATAAACGATCCTAATTTGTTTCTAATTTAAAAGGATCATAATTTTAAAAAAAAAAAATCAATATCAGATCTGATCTTTGGATTTGGTCCTAATATTTGCATATTTTAATTTTATTTGTTATGACCCGATTGACTTTGAAAATAGTTTCAAAAGGGATATATATATATATGAATCAATTTTATATGACATATCGCGGTCAAAATATTATTTCTAAATCTCGATTGATTCTAAAATTGTTTAAAATAATAATAAATAGTTATTATTATTTAATTTATGGTATATGGTTATGACCTTAGTTTACATTGGTGTTTGTTCATTTATTTAAATATGGCATGCGTGTCATAGTTTATTTTATTTAAATACGACCTGCGTGTCGTGATTTGTTTTATTTAAATACGACGTGCGTGTCGTGGTTTACTTTTATTTAAGTGTTAAATAGTGTAAATGCTCAAGTTGAAGAGAAGACAACATCAAAAGATGATTTTGATGGATAAACTTTTGAAGCTCGCTCGTGGGTCAAAGAATTGTAATAAAGTAGTTTATTTAATTCTTACGCGTTAGGTGGTCATAGCCATACTACCTAATTTATTTTATGTATGTGATGCATGAAATGTGTGTTTGTTTAGCGCATATATGTGATGTACGCTTAACATGTTTTAGATGTATGTTAGCATGTATATTTTAAATGTTTTATATACTTGCTTTCTATGAGCATGAATGTCATGCATCTTTAAACACGCGTGTATGAGATACACATGTTAATGGGATTAAACTAAATAAAAATCCTTCAAATAGAATATGAAGTAAATTATTTTCCAAAGTATAACACACTTCAAGACTAATATTGAAATATGTAGGTTTCGCCTCCGCGAAGTGCACTTTCTATACTAGTAAGTTTTGGTGCGGTAATTCTATTTACCGACTGTTATTTTTTTTATCATATTTTGGTGGTCTCCGGGGTTTGAACCCCGGACCTTGCATATTTTGTGCATTGTCCCTATCAACCGAGCTAAGCTCACGAGGACTGTTATTTTTGGATCTAACTTAACTAGATTATTTTAATGAGATTAAAATATATATATTTACTTCAAAAGAATATTAAGTTAATTGCTTTTCAAAGGATGACACCCTTCAAAATTAATATCGAAATGTGTAGGTTTTGCCTCCAAAAAGTGCACTTTCTATAATAGTAAGTTGCGGTGCGGTAATTCCATTTACTCGACTGATATTCTTTGGGTCCAACTTAACTAAATTATTTCAATATGATTAAAATAAATTTAGAAGCAATGTTTGGGAACATCTATATGATAGATTAGAGTAAGGAGTTATTCACTCAAATGATTTGAAAGTTGTATGAGATACAATTGGAAGGAGTTCCTACCTAAATAGCTAAGTTTTGAGGGATCAGCCCCCGTTGACTCAAAACGAAGTGAAATATGGATTTCAACTCACTAGAAAATCTTCCAATGAGATTTTCCGATTCAAATGTTGAAGGTCATTTGTTTTGAGTAAAATAGTGGGAGGATATTTAATTAAAGACCTAATTAAATATGTTTTTCAATCATGATACATTTATTTTATTTATTTTCTGTATTTAGAATTTCTTTAGCATATGCATTTTATTATACGGTTAAATGTTCTTATGAAGAACAAAATCTTCATGAAAGATTTTTTGAATTGGTACAAAATTAAGAATTGTTCTTAAGAATGAGAAAAACTGTTAAGGAGTTAAAATAGAAGACTTCTTATTTGCTCATATAGTTATAGAAAGTTAAATTTCTACTTCTACATTATAAGTATATGATACTTGATGATTAATCTCATATTTGTTGAAATATAGAGAGTTTTAAAGAAGCGGGAGATTAACTATAAGTGAAGTCCACTTACGTCTAGAGTGAAACAAATTGTTTCATTGACATATGAGCTAATGCTTGGACTTAAATTTAACTTGATATGAAACTAAATGATTGTTATTAAATTCCATATAAAATAGAAGCATTAAATCATAAATCTTGTATTAACAAGAGAATGATTGTGTAGATGAATAATAGATAAACGTTGTCCTATTATACAAATTATGTTTTCTATATAAGTATGTTAATCAAGTAATGAATTTGAGTTTCATGATCTTGATAAGCTGGTCTATAACTTATGAGAAAAGGATCAAAATGAAATTAGAACCTTTTGTATATCATTGACATCATTGTTTAGTACAAACAAGTGTGATTCACATTTCCAAAATCTATGGATATGGGCTATTAGACTCATTTGATTTTATATCTTTTTGAAGGATGTGAGTCCCACCTTTCAAAAGAAATTAGTATACCGGTCACCAACAAAAGTGAAAAGACACATAATCTATTTGAGTTGATATACATATGAGATGTATATGGAGCACTAAACATATTTTTTAGATATTTATTACTTCATCTAACATTACTAATCAAATTAGTAGATGAGCAAAGTGTATTTGACACGATTCAAGAAATCTTTGAAATTGTTCAACGAGTTTAACAATGAAGTAAAAAGAATAAAGTTTGAAAAGTATATAGACCATACGAGTAAGTCGTGATGGTAAATACTTGATTAAGGAGTATAATGATTAGTTACATCGTTTCATGTTTGACATGATTCGATCTAAAATAGTTTGATTATAACTCAATGACTCTTGAAATTAAAATTACAGTTATTATTCACCCACAACAAGTTCCAATTAAGTAATCATAAAGACACCATATTAGTTATGGAGGTAAGAGCACCTAGTTTTGACTTTATGATAATTTGAGGTTATATGGTTTATTAGAGAAACTCAAATTCAAATTAGATGAACGTATAATTGTGTAACTATCCTTAGGAAACTAAAGGATATTATTTCTACATCTTCTTCTTTGATAAAATTTGTTTATCGCTAGAACTGGAGTATTCCTTTTCAAGGAGTATGTTTCTACAGGAGCCAGTGGGAGTGATGTAGAACTTGAATTAAGTCAAGTAACACAAAATACATGTCTCTCTAATAATGGAACACAAATTGATTCAACAAAGGGTTGTTGTTAAATCACCAGTTTAAGTAGCACAAGATCTAGATGAGTCTGATATGTCATATCACTAGGATGAGGAACATGATTTTGTCATTACTCGACAAGGTGATATGATGCTCATGGAAGATGAGCCACGACTTACTAGAAGGTTTTAAATGGCATGAACTTTGAGAAATGGCTATATGCCGTAGTATCTTATAAAGAAGCCATGTACGCAAACCATATATGGATATTGGTTATATCATCCAAATGAGTATGACTCATAAGATGAATGTGAGTTTTCTTGTAGAAAAATGACATGGATGGTATTATGAATACATTTAAGATGTGATTGATTGTATAAGGTTTCATGCAACTTATGATGCAAATCATGACGAAACCATTACATCATCGTAATGTTGTTTCTATTACAGATGTGGAGTATATATGATTTGGATTGTTTAGTTCATAACTGAGGGAAAACATGTGTTTCTTGCGTTGTGGATTCCATTGATCTCGTCTGAGATGAAATTGGTTTAAATCTTGCGAGCAATGAAAACTTGATCTCACCAATAATCTAAATATATACTTTGACACTTCAATTTCTTTTCGATAGAAAATCGAAAGTGTAAATTGAAAGTAGTGTAACCTACCAACATAGGAAAGAGTTCCTTATCTACTAGAATAGTATCATGCCCAGAGTGTGCTTGATGCTAACATTTGACCAATAGATATTGAGTTAATATTTGATTGACTTTTAGTGCTAGTGGGAGATTGTTGGAGTAAGCCCTAATAGCCAATCTATATTGATTGAGTTTGACTTTGTATCATGATATTGATACAAATATATATTATGAATATATAATAATAAGGCATTTCTTTATTGTTTTTGTTTTGTTTCAAAATAATTAAATCCCTAGAATATTTAGTTCGTTTAATGGAACATTAAGTATAACTTAATTATGAGACCCCATTAAATATAAGAAAAATATTCTTAAAGTATCTGTAGTCAAGCTTTATTGTGAAGTGGGATATCATTAAAGCATGGAGACTATTAAGTGAATAGACTGATGATCACATCTCACAGATCATGGATAAAGAGTTATCAAGTCTTCACATAGTTATAAATATTAGGAGTAATATTTATATTGGATTGACCCACATGAGAATACTACATAGTAAAAGTTATGAAAAGTGTCATAAGATATTCTCATAGTGATAGTGGTGTATTCTCCCCTTTGACCTAAAACCACTATGTACCCTAGATGTTGGAGTCGAGTGCTTTGTCACCATTCAAACGTTGTTCGTAACAAGATGACTATAAAGTTGGTTGATGGGTACTCCACGAATCATGCTGAGGGACATGAGTGACCTAGATAAAATTTGCCTCTCCTACATAACAGGAGAAATGTCTACGAGCCCAATATTGAATTGGACAAGGGTGACATGCTATGCCTTGTGTTCAATATAGACACGAGGACAAAAAGGTAATTATACACATGATCATTATCACATAAAGGTTTCGTCAGATCGCATGACATTCTCGTCACTTGAGTAGCAGTGATGTGTTGCTAGATACCGCTCACTGTTTATAATATTAAATATGTGATTTAATATTATTGTCAACGTTACGGGAACCTATATGGTCACACACAAAGGACAAATAGATGAGAGAAATAAATAAGTAAGACTTATTTATAAAATAATAAGTAAGACTTATTAGTAATTAAATAATTAAATATGACTTTATTACTTAATTTACGAAAAATAGAGAAACTCGGTCCACCGTAAGGTACGGTGTACGTAAGTGTTGTCTTGCTGACCACACAAGTGATTCTATAAATAGAACCATTGTGCGGAAGCATTACTAATTTTTTGTGAGTGCTTAACCTAATTCACAAAAGTTTTAAAACCCTAGCCGCCGCTCTCTAAACCTTGTTCTATAAATAATAAGGCATTTCTTTATTGTTTTTGTTTTGTTTCCAAACTTCAATATGCCTTCATTAAGACCCTTATGAACAAAATCCCTGAAAAGGGAACATCGAAAGGTGTTTTGTCCGAAGAAGTTATGATATTTACAAAAACCTCTTTTCTGATGTTGTTCTAGTGGTGGGATTTTTACATCCTTAGGTGCTACCACTTTCATCAGCAACTAAGAGATCATAAATCTCGTCGCATTTGGTTACGTCGAATGTATATATCTTGGGGACATATCTTTCATTACTTGTTTCGACAGGATTATTCCCATCGGAGGGCCTTAACGATTCACACGTATAAGGGGGCCCTGGTTTCAATTCAGCAATATCAACCTCCTGTATTTCGACATCGCCAAAAGTTATGTCGAATTTATGGTTGCTTTCATCTGATGCGATATAAGCAACCTTTTCTTTCCTGAAATGTTTATGAGTTCTGGCCTTTTCAGCCTTTAGTCTTTCGACATGTCGAACTCTGTCGGCCAATTGGGCCATATCTCTCAAGTGTTGAGTGTCTAGTTTCTTCCGAATGGAATAATCTAGGCTACCAGCGGCCATTTTGACTAACTCGCGTTAACGTACTTGAGTGAAACATCTTGCCTTTAATAATCTGAATCTATTGAGGTAATCATCAATGGATTCAGTGGAATTCCTTTTGACACTCGCCAATTCTTTTAGACTTATCTTAGATTGACCCATGTAGAATTGTTCATGGAATAACCTTTCTAATTCAGTCCAATTTTGGATCGAATGTGGTGCAAGAGTAGTAAACCATGTGAAGGCACTCTTCGTTAGAGAATTAGGGAAGAATTTCAACCTTAAATTCTCATTATTTGCTAGATCTCATGCCTCCGTCAAATATCTTGTGATATGTTCGACAGTGGACTCACTGGTATCCCCTGCAAATTTGGTGAACTTAGGAATTTTGTAACCCCTAGGAAGTTCAATTTGATATACCAATTCCGACAAAGGAGAAACAAAGTTTGGCCTATGCAGGCCAATATTTAAACCATTTTGAGCCATAATGTTTTCGACCAAATTGGCTATAATATTTTGTGCTCCTATGTTTTGTTGTTGGACATTTCTAACAACTTCATCGGCATTATCGTTTCGACCCACCAAGATCACTTCAAGCTGACCTTGTATTACTGGTTCGACCGGTTGGGGCTGAGGCACAAGTTGTGGCCTCTGAACCATCGGTTCAACTAACCGCAACGATTGTTGATTTTGTATTTGCGTAACCGGTTGGTAAGCCGGTTGTGGGGGTGCAAAGAAATCTGTTATTCTCTCCATTTGTATGGTTAAGGCTTGGTAACTCCGGTTTGTGTCCCTTATCAAAGGATTAAACATGGTACCAATTTGCTGCGTTATGGTTACTCTCATCCATTTGTTGTCTTAACAAATTCATCGAATCTGTTGTCAACGGTGGTAGAGTATTCTGACCAAATATGCTAGAACTTGAGGGACTATGTACGTTGTGCATGGTGAACGGATTTGCTTGGTCTGCAAAAACTGGCGCACTATTCTGTACATTTGCCATCATCGAAGTTGGCATACCATACGGTTGTTCCCTAGGAACATTCTGCATATTTACATTTCGATCATCACGCCTAGGCCTGTTTGAAGGAGCACTAGAACTTGGCATGCTGATAGTCGAAGGAACACCAACAGTGAGTGGGGGTATAATGGTTCCCGTTTATGGTCGTGTCAACGGAGCGAACGTAGAAACGGTCGAAGGAGCGGTTACTCCCATTTCCGTCGAGCCTGGCATAGCCATGGTTGCCCCCACAGGGGTAGACACATTTAAATGTCCTAAAGGAGAGGTCGCTTGTATTTGTCGTAACTGTGAAGAAGATGAACCGGCACGAGGCATATATCTACCACTTCTCAAATTCATACACGAACAACTTGGTGTTTTTAGCAATAAAGTTACCCAGAAATAGTAACAAAATTCTAAAAACGGATCTCTTCAAAGAGATGGGTTTTTGAAAATGGTTTTTTTGATTTTGAAAAAAGGGTTTTGAAAATCAATTGCACAAACTGGGTCCCACTGGGCATTCCAATTTGTTTGCCTGTGATTTTGGCAAACGGGGGCTAGTTCTGATTATTACAAGCGAGATCAAACTAGAAATCTCAAGACATTGTGCAAAGGTTTTTACAAGAAAATAGTTTGAAAAAAGGCCACGAAGTGAACTCAGGTTGCTTAGAGAGCAGGACGAGTTTGATAGTAAAAGGCACTGTCTCTCGAGAGGTTTGAGGTTTGCAATTAAAAGCTTAAAACAAAGTAGATAAAAGAAAGATAAAAGTAAGTTTACGCACGTAAACTCAAGGAAAAGGTAAAATGCATTGCATTAAAATAAAAGGGGTGGTCTACAAATCAGTTTACATACATTCTGTATAACTCGTTTCCCTAGACGCCGGTAGTTTGAGTGTTGTAGAATTTTGTAAATGATTTGCGACACACTTTTCGGCTTGGAAACTACTATTTATACTAAAACCTAGATGGCGAACCACTAACTCCATGATCATCACTTCCTCCATCTTGGATAACTGCCTATCCCACGTCTCCACTATATGGAAACCGTTTCAATGCTTGAAATCGTGTTTTTCCCGCCTTTTGCTAGACTTCGACGTGAGATTACTCTTTCAGGCTTGCTTTGTCGAAATTCCGACTATGCGTCTTAGGCTTAACGTTTCGTCGAGGTTCTTCGATTGAAATGAGAAAGCTCTTCGAATCCTGCAAAGTAAAAATGTCAAACAAATGTCGACCATATTGAATGAGCCTGTTAAATTTACAGGCCAACAACGCTGCTATCCGCAATTGACTACTATGATACCTAATATTGATGAACTCTGCTGAAATTAGGTAGTAACTAGTTAGTAATTAAGGAAACAAGTGACTTCATGACTTAAATTAGCCCAGAAACTCCATTCTTCTCGTACCTTGGTAAGGTAGACGTTGATAAGACTGCCTGTTTGTAGAACTACCGAGAGGGACATCGTGCTATGTACTTGTAAGATTCATAGATGAGAGAATCTTTAGGAACACTTGACACCATACCTTTGTAAATTTAGGAACTCTAATTTAAGTCAATGTTTCAATTACCCCGGAGGGAGTAAGACCCACAGGTAAGGATCACCGTGTGATCAACAAATGCAACTCAGTAACCTAATGAGAAACACTGTGAAAGTTGCAGATGTTATTGGGCTTAACCCAACTCGTGGTACTACAACCCAACTTGTTCATAGATTAGTTAGATATTCTCATCGAGACTCATAATTCATAAAGAAAATTGCTTTCCTGATATCAAAAAGTTTCTAAAAACACATGGAACTTATGAAATTGCCCTTGCGACAATTAACTACTGTTGGCTCTCAGCTGCAGTTAACTACAACTGCCTTTGCTGTACTTAAGTGTAGTTCCTAACAGAGAACCAATTGTGATTTTACGCATTTCGGTCAAAAAATCAAAATAAATCGAGGCTAATTAGGAATGCTATGAAACTTTACAGACACTATATATGTATTTTTATAGAGCTTTCTGCAAAAAAAAAAACCAGCTCAAAATTTAATTTCTAGGTCGACGTCTTGAAGTTTTGGTTTCTTGAGTTTTTGACGCATTAAAAATACATATTTAATCCATCAGTTGTCGGAAAATTCTAATTTTTTGTGGGAAATGTTTTTTTTATGTCCTTAACATGTGTGCAAAAAATAATGAAAAAATTCAACCTCTATATAATTTTTCTGGACGCGCAGTTGGAAAAATATTGTGATTTTACGCGTTTCGGTAAAAAATTCAAAATAAATTGACGCTTAGTCGAAATACTACGTAAATTTGCAGATCCTCTATATGTATTTTAATAGAGGTGTCTGCTAAAAAACATGTCAAAATTCAATTTCTAGGTTGATATTTTGGTGTCTTGAGTTTTAGGCGCGTTAAATATTCATATTCAATCCGTCCCTTGTTGAAAAATTCAATTTTTTTTGTGGGAAATGTTCTTTTTTTGTTTTAAACATGAGTGTAAAAAATCGTGGAAAAATTCAACATCTAGGTCACTTTTCTAGAATAGCACTTGAAAAAAATTGCGATTTTGCATAGTTCAGTCGAAAAATCAAAATAAATCGAGACTTAGTCGGAAAGTTACGAAACTTTACGGACACCTCTATAAAAATACATATAAAGGATGTGGAAACTTCCGTAACATTCTGAATAAGTCTTGATTTTTTTTATTTTTTAGAGCAAAACGCGCAAAATCACAATTGGTGTTCTTTCAACTTAAGTGCAGATGAGACAACGGTAAGATAGAATGGTAGTTACCATTGTGGGCAATTCTGGAATTTCCATCTGTTTTTAGGATCTTGTTGAGGTCAAAAAAGCAATTTTCATTCATAAATAAATCACAACAAAACCAAAAACTGCAATAAAAATCGAATTCATTGATTCGAGAGAAGAAAGAGAGAGAAACAGAAAATGGGTGAATACGAATTCGAAGACGAAGAGAAAGAGAGAAAATTCCAACAAGAAGAAGATCATACTCACAACGATTCTTCTCCACAACCACCGCCACCACCACCACCACCACCTGTTGATGAAGAAGATCTCATCGATTCCAAATCCAACGTATTTTTCCTAATTCACCGTTCCTTTATTTTTCAATTTCAATCAATTAGGGTTTTTCGTTTGTTTCCAAATTGGAATTCAATTATAACGGCAAATTAGATATGTGTTGGTTATGATTTGATTTTTCGATTAATTTCTGATTCAATTGTATGATTAATTAGGGGCAAGTATTTGATTAATTGTATGATTGATTAATTAGGGTAAATACTTGAATTGATCGGTGAAATCGTAGGATAGTTTTGAAGAAATCCCTAAAATTTCAAAATTTTAATCAAATTTGACCCTTTGGGGTTTTTGTAGGACGAGAATTGCATTAAGTTGGTATTATTAGGGATGAATTTGAAATTAATTGATAAATTTTATTAAAGTTTTGCAATTTTAGGAAATGTTTAGAATATTGATAACCTAAGGTTCATATAACTTTACAATTTCTGGTAATTGGGTACTGTATTGGTTTTTTTCTTACTGATGTGTTTAACCTGATGAATCCTCTTCATCGTTTTTTTCTCATAAATGAAAAATTCTGCTGTTTGATGTATTTGATTTGTGAACATAATTTTGTGATTTTTTATAGCATTTTAAGACTTTTCATTTTAGGTTTAATTGCACTCTTGGTCTTCTATTGTATTATGTTCATGAAAATAGTTCCCTTTTCAAATAGAAATTTTGGTTCTCAGGTTTCACAATTGTTTCAATTTCGGTCATAACCCAGTGTTGTCTCAAATGTGAATTTTAGCCCCAAAAGTGACATTTTTTCTCGAGATTCAAAACTGAGAAAAAAATCATCACTTGTGGGGCCAAAATTCACCATTATCTGGGTTGGGATCAAAGTTGCACCAAATGTGATATTTGAAGGACCAAAAAGTTCGATTTTAATAAAGAGGATTATTTTTGTTAGTGAATAGAGGGATCAAAAGCATAATTAACCCTTGACATAAGAAATTTTGAAATGCTAGATGGTTGTGGTATTTTCTTACAAATGCAATGTGATATGGTATTTGTGATTGTGGATACCTATTGGTTTTTTCTTTTACATGCAATGTGATAAGAAATTTTGAAATGCTCGATGGTTGTGGTATTTTCTTTTACATGCAATGTGATATGGTATTTGTGATTGTGGATACCTATTGGTTTTTTCTTAATTATGCATCTCTTTCTCTGTTGTGCTTATTTATCACCCAAATTTTATATGCATCATCACTGTTATCATCAAATTTGAAGATGTGGGTTTGTTCACCCTTGTTAGTCTTGTTTGTTTTTTGGCAGCACGGTTCTCGTGATAATGACAGAGAATCCTCCAGAAGTAGAGAAAAGGAGCGGGAGAATGGGAGAGAAAAGGAGAGAAAAAGGGAAAAGGGAAGAGACAGGGATAGAAGCAGGGACAGGGATAGGGAGAAAAGCAGGGACAGAGAGAGTGAGAGAAGCAGGGACAGGGTCAGAGATAGGGAGAGAAGCAGGGACAGGGGCAGAGATAGTGAGAAAAGCAAAGACAGGGAACGTGATCGGGATGGGGAGAAGGAAAGGGAGAGGGACCGTGACCGTGATCACCATAGAGATCGCCACAGAGATCGTAGTGAGAGAAGGGAAAGGGTAAGGGATAGAGATGACGATGATTATCACAGAAGCCGAGGCTATGACAGGTAAAAAGTTATTTTCTGGTTTGGTGCATCAGCATCAGTTTTTTTTATTTTTTATTTTTAATGTCATCTATTGATCTTATGTGAGGATTTACAATTTTATAAACAAGAACATCAGAAATGTTTTAATTTCAGCCAATTGTTATACTTTCTATTCATATTCTTTTATATCCAATATTTATTTATTATCTAACATTGTTTGTTGGTATAGACGAAGGGAGCATGATCGAGAGGATAGGCATAGGAGTAGGCGCCGGTCTCGATCTAGATCAAGGTCAAGGGCTCGATCTGAGCATAGATCAAGGTCTCGTTCTCGTTCACGCTCCAAAAGGTAAGTCCCAGAAAGATCCATAAGATTTGTTATTTAGGTGTGCACTAACATATAATGCATGTGCTGGGTCTGCCATTTGTAAAATTTCAAGTTCTGTTTCGCTCAACAAATAGTTAAAGGATATGCGCGAGGGGACTGGCATAATGTTGTGTGAATGCATGTGGAAGGGACTAATAATTTACTTAGTTATTAGATGCCATTTTATTACAGTTTTCATGTGATATATCCTTGATAATTTGATCTGGTCAAATTACTCTCTAGATCATTTTTGTTTCATCATTAAGTAAAGTCTTCATAGTTTTTAACTTTTTAACAATGACCTGATAATTTTAAAATTTTAGCCAAGTTGCATGAAGCTAACACCATTCTAAATTAGTTATGTTGACTTGAATTTTGTGATTCAGACAATCATTTATTTATGGCTTAATTGCATGTTATCCCTTATGTTTAGTTTAGGTTTCAAGTTGGTCCCTTATGTTTTAAAAGTTTCAAGTTGGTCCCTTACGTTTTAAAAGTTTCAAGTTGGTCCAAAACGTTAAGTGACGGAAGGGACTAACTTATTCCAACGTGAGTAACGTTTTGGACCAACTTGAAACTTTTAAAACGTAAGGGACCAACCTGAAACTTTTAAAACATAAGGGACCAACTTGAAAACTAAAATAAACATAAGGGATCAAACATGCAATTAAGCCTTTATTTATAAATATACATTCTAGTATTGGTCATTTCACTCTTTAGATGATATTAAACTTAATTGAATCTTAACAGTGCTGTTGGTCTTTTGAGAACTTGGTATGTGTTTGCTTTATGTTGAGCTGACAGTAAATGTTCTTCAAACCTGCAACAAGTTGTTCCAGTCGAGTCCAATGTGTGTTTTGTATGTTTGGATAAAAAACAAGTTCATTATAAAATTTTGAAACTCCATGGACTTAAAAAGTATCTCTTAAAACTAAAGGGACTTGCTAAGTAATTTAACCTTTTAATGTAAGGAATATTATGACTACATCACATAAAGTTTGAACAACTGATAAGGGCCTGTATATTCATTATTTCAAATTTCATAGGTGGTGGAAGGTTGCCTTGCTGCTCAGTGAAATCTAACATTTTAAAAACCACCCATTTTTTATTTGTGTTGGATGCTATTAGGTTTAATTTGAATTATTTATTATTTATTCATACATGTTCCTCTGCATGAAAAGCAACATTCATCATTGAAAAACTAATTTGATCTACTTACAGCAAAAGGACTAGTGGTTTTGATATGGCTCCCCCTACTTCTGCGATATTGGGTGCTACTGGTGTTGCAGGTACACTTTTTCACGTGTATATTATAAACATTTTTAATCTTAACTTCTTCTTTTTTCCCTCTTTTTTGTTGGTGTTGATCCTAGTATGGAAAATTCATATCAAATTACATGGTGTTTACTGTTTACTTGGTAAGATAAGTTTCAGTTACTACTGGGTATATAGTTCTGGTTTCCCTTGGTGTGTAATTTTGTCTTTCTTTTTACTTAGTGATACAATTCTGGAACTAAATGGTGCTTTGGTTTTTTGTCTTGTGTTTGGTGTTTGTTTGTTTTGTTGTATGTCTTGTCTTATGCTCTAAGAAGGCAATGTTGGGCTACTAGCCCCACTGTGCTGACAATGGGCGTGAGCCGACATCTGTAGCTTTTATGTCCAAGGAGGAATCAATGCACCTGTTTTTGGTGGGTCTTGTTCATCTTCAACTGGAAACTATTACCTACTTCGGTAGACTTACGAATATTATCTTTAAAGCTTGTTTACAAATTACAATATTATTCAATCTTATTGATAAAAACATAATATAAAATACAAATAAAATTATAATATAGCAGTGAGGTGAGTTTATGCTTAAGCTCATGCCAGTTGTAGCAGAAGTCAGTTGATCATTAATAGTGTAATAGAATTGCAAAAGTTGTAAGGTATGGGTTTATTTATTTATTTTTTCTGAGATGCAATATGCCTTGCTGTACTTGCAGGTCAGATCACTGGGGCAAGTCCTGCTATTCCTGGAATGTTTCCAAATATGTTTCCCCTGCCTACAAATCAGGTATTTTTCTTTTTATTCCCAATTCTGGTTCTGCTGGACAATGTTATATCAAATTCACTACATTTTTGTTTGTCTTTTTAAGGTGCAGCCGTTTAGTGCTCTACCTGTCTTGCCAGTTCAGGCTATGACACAACAGGTAAAAGAGGAATTTCTGTGAGATGATGTTTAGTTTTTTTTTCCTTTTAGCATTGATTTCCCTAACTTCGTCCCTTTTTCGATGTACCGAACATGTAGGCTACACGACATGCTAGACGGGTGTATGTTGGTGGCCTCTCTCCTACAGCTAATGAGCAGGTAATGTAGAGCAGCTCAAAATGATCTTTCCATGTTGGTTCATGAATGAGAATGGCAAAGCTAGTTTCATACCCTTCTAAATTGCCTATTTGTCATGTAGTTTCCATGTTTCATAAAATGATGAAGCTTTTTAGAGTATGTTACTGGCTTACTGCACACTCTATTACTGATTCTTGTGATTTGAGTTTAGGAAGCAATTAGGACGTAGTTAAGTAGAGAACACGTTGGATACATTTTTTAATCTAGTTTTGTTTGTGCTACTTTTGGATTTTAATATTTGCTTCTAATTTTGTTATGCTGCAGTCAGTTGCAACTTTCTTCAGTCAGGTTATGGCTACAATTGGAGGAAACACCGCTGGTCCAGGTGATGCAGTTGTGAATGTTTACATTAATCATGACAAGAAGTTTGCCTTTGTGGAGATGAGGTCCGTTGAAGAAGCCAGCAATGCAATGGCTTTGGATGGAATTATTTTTGAGGTATCTTTTGACTATAATTGATGGTTGAGATCTTTTTGTTCTGTGAGATTGTGAGTAAATATATTAGTGTTAATTGTAATTTCATTTTTAATTCAGGGTGCACCAGTGAAGGTCAGGAGACCTACTGATTATAATCCGTCTCTAGCTGCTGCCCTAGGGCCAAGCCAACCTAACCCAAACCTTAATCTGGGCTTAGTTGGACTATCACCTGGCTCTGCTGGGGGACTTGATGGTCCTGATCGGATTTTTGTTGGTGGAGTTCCTTATTATTTTACTGAAACTCAAATCAGAGAGCTTTTAGAGACTTTTGGTCCTCTTCGGGGTTTTGATCTAGTGAAAGATAGAGAAACAGGGAATTCAAAGGGTTATGCATTTTGTGTTTATCAAGATCTTGCAGTTACAGATATTGCCTGTGCAGCTCTCAATGGAATAAAAATGGGTGACAAGACTCTTACAGTTAGACGAGCTAATCAAAATACAAACCCAATGCAGCCTAAGCCTGAGCAAGAGAGCATTTTAATGCATGCACAGCAGCAGATTGCTCTGCAGGTATGATGGGATTATTAATTTGGATTGTGTATCTTCCTTAAAATTTTTGTGCACGAGTTTGAAATTTTAATTGTTTTGAACTTTCAATTTTTTTAGAAACTTATGTTACAACCAGCATTGGTGGCAACAAAGGTGCTGTGTTTAACTCATGCAGTTTCTCCTGATGAGCTAAAAGATGATGAGGACTATGAAGAGATTCTTGATGATATGCGACAGGAATGCTCTAAATTTGGTAATTTTTGTGTTCTATAACATTCATTTAAATTGTGTTATATACTTGTTTTACAGCCTTTTGTAATCTTACATTCTCCCCTAAAGAATCAGGCCTAAGTTTCAAACTCAAAGCCTTCATAATTCAGTCTTTTACGCGTACTTCTTTCATTAATTGCTTTGAAAATGTGCATATTTAACTGTTTTTATTTACACAATATCTGCAGGTAATTTGGTTAATGTGGTGATCCCTCGCCCACGGCCTGATGGTGAACTGTGCCCTGGAGTTGGAAAGGTTTGCTCTTTTGACCTATTATTTTGGAAATCCTCTACTCTTTTGTCTGGTCATATTCATAATCTTTTGTTTGTTGTTTGTCTGTGTTTGTCCTTCAGGAAATAATGGCGTGATTCATGCAGTCAATCTCATCTAGCAAACAAAGCTTTTGATGTTGTTTTTCTGTTATATAGAAATTGAAAAATTGTTTCGATTTAATTTATATACAATGTCAATATAAAGAAGTTCTACACATGCATCCAAAACGAGTATGCCAATTTATGTGTTTAACTCATTAATTGATGTGACAACACACATAATTGGATGCATGTGTATTCTTTTTTTACACTGACCGTGCATATGAATTAAACTCCTTTCCTATTTTTATTTATTTTTTGGTGAAAAAACTCCTTTCCTATTGCCAATGCTGCATTACTTTTTTTGAAGAAAGAAAAAAGGGAATTTGTCAGAAATTACTTATGGAAAATGATTTTAGTTATTTGCTCATGAATGAATGTTTTTTTTTTTTTTTTGGGCTAACGA
>Ga0228711_1006037_pt1 | contig 18195 bp, 17 predicted proteins | sample MedpolnodulmetaG_2_FD_177996 | JGI IMG/M metagenome (GOLD analysis project Ga0228711, IMG submission 177996) | Root nodule microbial communities from Medicago polymorpha collected in Santa Monica, California, United States - brown nodules | ecosystem: Host-associated > Plants > Roots > Nodule...
AATGCATGGTTTCACGTAGGCACTAACATCACGGGCATCTGTAAAAATAGTCAATTATTATAAGAAACATAAGTAGGTAAACCAAATATAATTTACATATAAGATTGACTTGACAACAATATATAATTTACATATTTTTGCAAACTTCAATGCATGGTTTCCTCAGAAACTCACTCTTGAACCTCACCCAAGTCACAACTTCTCCACTAGCCTCGATCCTCCTCTTAGTACATGCCCACTAGTACTCAGCCTCCTCAGCAAGCATGTGAGTAGCCAACCTGACCTTCTGATCATCACTAGTCACCATTGCACGAAAGATCCTGTCCATGCCCTGCGTCCAGGTTTGAGCTCCCTCTGGGTTAAACCTCCCCTTGAACGTTGGCGGATTGTTCCTCATGAAATGATGAAGCCTCCGCTCCTCCGCTTCTCCATGATCTTGGTGACCATGTCCACCGTTCCCCTAAGCTTGCGCTAAGACCTAAGCCATCGCAGTCAGAGCCTCTACGATTGCAGCATCATTCCTACCAGCTCCACCGACCATCTCACTTCTACATCAAAACCAAAAACCAACATGTATGAGCCCAACAACAGAACAAGTATCGAAGGTAACTCTGTTGGAACAAAATACGTTTAACAAACATTACCCTTAGAGTGGGGGAGTTTGGTAGAACAAAAATGTTTAACATATGTCACTCTTTAGGTTTTGATGATAACAAGGAATTAAAAATTGTCAATTGGATATGCTAATATTTGTTCAAGTGTACAGGACCATTCACAAAATTTTGTATCTTTAAAAGGTTCTGGAAGAACAAAAGAGAGCAAAAGAATCAACAAAAAGGAAGCTTGAAGCATCTGAAGAACAGTGCTCCTGAAGTTCAACGTGCTCCTGAAGTGATGACGTCATCAGAAGCAAGTTCATCAGAAGCGCCTCACCAGAAGCTGAAGTTCATCAGGAGCTGAAGAACTTAAAGCTTCAAGAGCTGGAATCTCTTTTAATCTTGCCTAAGAGTTGCTAAAGACTTAAAGGAGTGCAACAACGGTCTTAAGATGAAAATTGAAAGCTCAGTATGTTTTTTCTCTCAAGAGCGTTGAAAAAGGACAATTGTACGAAGTGTACAACCACCTTCTCCACTACTTTGGTCGTGCTTTGCAACAAGACAAGGATAACAGCTCTGCCTGCAGAAATGTTCCCTCATACAAGGAATGGATTTGAAATTGATCCTTCATAGGACAATACCCATATCAGGCAAAAGATCATTGGTGATCAACAAGCTTCAAACGACTCTTTTATGCGTGCTGGCTGTTCTCCAACATCTCTTTCACACCACTATATAAAGGAGTGAAAGTTTTCAAGTTGGATACAACAGATACATACAGACTGAATACAATCCAGAAAAGAAAGCAATACACACGCATTCAAAATCTAGACTCTCTAAACATCTCAAAGTTCATACTCTGTTTTATTTGTATTTCAAAGTTACTTAGAATTTCTTAGCATAGTCCATATTTTAGAAATTCTATAGTCTCAAGAGTCTAAAGAGTCTGTAATTGATATCAAGTGTTCAAACTCAAACAATTTTCTGTGTAAATCTGTTTGTTTGTAAGTCTCTTGCTTGTGTGCTTGAGCATTTGTAAGTCTCTTGTAGTTGTACTAGAGCATAGGAAAGTCTCTTGCTTGTGTGCTTGAGCATTGGAAATCTCTTGCTTGTGTGCTTGAGTACTTGTAATTTGAGATTACATTGTTAGTGAAATCTCATTGGAAGTGCAAGGGGGACATGACTACTTCCGGTTTGTGGAAAGAACATGTATAATTGTTTTGTGTCTTTCTTCTCTCTCTTACTCTGTTTTTATCCGCTGCACATTAAATCTTTGATCACTACTTCAGAAGCTAACAGTCAGTTGCTTTTGAACTATGACATCAGTAGGAGAAACGAAGAAAAAGCTAACACAATTCAACTCCCCCTTCTTGTGTTTTTCTCACCTTCATAATCGTGCCCTTGTGTGTTTCCCTTCTAGTTGGTAGTGGTTGTTGTCTCTCACTAAGTCCTCGTGACTTACTCTTTTATTTTCTATTTTTATCAGATTCCTAAGCAGCTAAGTAGAAAGCTGCAAGCAGATTCAAAGTTTTCGCAGGGTCACTTTTGGTAGGCCCTCTTGGTTGGCTTCTCTTTGTATATTTATATTTCAGTGTCCATTGATGTATCTGCAGCTATTTGGTAGTCTAGGATGTGTTATCTACAAGTATGAGGAAAATGTTATTTGAGATACTGGATGATGAAATAGGTTTTTAAAACAGGATTCATATCTTGGGAATGTTGATTGTACAGGGGAAACTCTGTCGAAATTTCAGTAAATATTTTTATTGAAGTGAAAACCGAATTGGAATTGTTTTTATTATATAGTTTGTCAAGTTGAATCAATAGGCTTGTCGGGCTAGAATGTTTTAGTTCGTGCGCTAGTCACGATTAGTGTTTTGGGTCGTGACATGGAAGGAGTTTGTTTATTAATTAGGCGTGGACGGCATGGTGGCAAATCATAGACATCATTTTTATTGGGTATCCTTATTGTATGTGTAAGCTCCGAGCCGTTTTCTTCCTAAACAAAAGAACTCGCTCACTCACTCACTCGGATCAATTCAATCTCATTCCTCCTCCGCATCCCACCAGAACTAATCATCCCTCCGTCTTCGGAGCTGGTCTTTGTAAACCCTAACACTACCACAACAACGATGATATTATTCCTCAGTGGTCATCCTCATCTACTAGATATGTTGTTATATTCAACAACCAACCGACGACCGTGATTTCTTTGATTAATATGGTGAGTGTGTTCACTAACTATTTTCACCTCATCTATGAGATCGAAACATTGGAATGAGTTATTCGGCCCTCCCTTAGTACACTTTATTTCACATCCTATATTTCCTTCTCATTTTGAGTGACTATCACTAACTAATATTGTTGTAACTAATTAATATGGTAATATGTTCCTTTCTATCGTGTCAAATCTGAACATACAATAATCCTTGGCATAAATGAAATGATGCATACAAATTGGATGCTTTTTATGTTATTAGTCCATACTTGGAGATAATTGTTTATGATCAACACTTGCTTCAACTAAGACTATGTAGAAAGTGTAAAATGTATACGTTGATTGATTTATGTCAAATTTTAACTGTTGATTGAGATCTTCTGTCAGTGTATTTATATGATTTGTATACAATATTAGTGTAAAGGTGTCAAGCGTATGAGAGATGATTTGCATTCTACCACTGTGAAGGCGAGGTAGTTCATTGTAGGTTCTTTACTTGCATTTAAGATAGATTTGTGTAATTAAGAAATAACATTGCATAATCATGCATTTCAACAAGGAACATGTAAAAATGTTCAATGAGGCCTTATCTGTGTATTCAATGAAGTTTTCCCAACTGTAATTGTGAAGAGATCTCAGTTGAAGGATTTTTCAATGATTGTCTTAGTTAATGTTGAATGACCGCTCAGTCTTGGGGCCAAGCATGGGTAAGGTTGGCGTTCAAGGTCATCCTGTGACTGGTGGTTTTGAACTAGATCAGCAAAAGTCGGAAGAAAGGACTAAGATTCTTGGTCCAAACAAGCGCCCTCGAACTTCTATGGTTGATGTAAAGGTATGCGTTTGACTTTTTTCCCATGATTGTTTGCTAGTGTTAACACTGCACAATTTCATTCTTACTTTTAGTTCCCTTTATTTTATTCATCTTTTCACTGTTTTAGATTAAATAATGTATTTAGATGTAGTGTGCTGTATATACCTTGTAGTGTGCTGTATATACCTTGTAGTGTGTTTTGAAACATTTGTTCTCCATACCTCCAACTAACACGAGAATTGACTTCGGTTAAATTCTGTATTTTCAAAACATACATGCTAGAACATTTCCCAACTTGTTTACTAGTAGACATTACTTCATATATAGAACTTTTTAACATAAACAACTATGGTATATTTGTTGTATACAATTTGCATTCTATCCTTAAGCTTTGTATATCATTAGCTCTGTAGTTGGCTTATGCCTTTCTTGTTTCTTTTTTGGAAGTGGTGAAATGATGAAATATAGATTTTCTTCCTATATTAAGAGACACGGGTGTGCGTCGGTGGCTTTAAACTTATGTTATTTCTTTTATATGTCTAGTAAGTTTTAAGACCAACATGGTGCGCACAGAACTGATATTGATAGTGTTTTGATAAATTCTAGATGGATGTACACACCAACTCTCTTGTCAGACCATCGGGGACTATTGATAGAGATAAGGAAAAGGTATGGGTTGCCAATAACGGTGTAGTTCAGAGTGAAACTTACCTATTGTAGGTGATGGTTGGGAAACCTCAAAAATGAAGAAGCAGCTTTCATGCATCAAACTAGATGTTTCTCCAAATACTACATTGAATAAACCTGTTAATGTTTCCAGGAAATTAAACAGGGAATGCAACGACGGCTTGCTACTGATTCTCGGTTTAAATTGAGTTACGATTCTTATTCTTTTAGGTATGAATATTTTAAGTGATTAGTGTTATCTTTATCGTCACGTTTTTCAGTTTAATATTGTGGGTGGATATTAAAACATGTCAGTAAATGGTGAAAAGATATACTTTAAAGAAAAAGTTCTATTGTGAGGGATTTTGCTATGTTCTTTCTTATTTTAAGGACCATGTCTTCAATTAAACTTTGATGGAAGAAATCATGTTTTTAGGATCATGGCTCTGAACAGTTTCTTTCTTGTTGTATGAGCCTTGTGATTTGATTTCTGCTGTTGATTAAGTTTCTATACTATGTTATGCCCAGGGCAGCTGTTTGTGATGAATTCAATTCAGCTAGCCCTACCTCAACTCAAGTACTAAAATGAATACTGCTATTCGGGCTCCACGGTCAAGTTCAGGAGCTGCCCCCAAGATGTCACCAGTTGTACATAGAACAGCTGTTTCTAATGGTTAAGAGCTTTCTTTGCGCCAAAAACCCCCCCAGCTGGTGTTAACAGTACTAACAATCACAAATGTGTGGCTCCCGTTCTCCCCTGGCAGAGGCCACAAAAGAGCTCTCACACTGCCAGAAAAACAAGTTTTGTGCCTGTTATTTCGAGTAATGATGAAGATCCTGCAGTGGATGATTATGATATTGGGTTAGGATTTGTGAGACGCTCAGCTGGCAGTTCTCCTCAGCAAACTACATTAAAAGGTGAACCTTCACCTTCGGTGCCTTTTTTCTGAAAGTGAAGAGTCTGGGTTGGCTGAGGTTGAACCAGAAGAGAAGGGCAGGAAACCAGAAGAGATGGATCTGAAAGCTGGAAAAATGTTCCAAAGATGTCTGGCTTGGTAACTAGAAAGAGTAAGCTTGTTACTTGATGCGCAATTAAGACCTTGTATGTGGATACTCGTAGGTTCTGTTTTGTCCCCAACTACACCTTAGTTACTATGGGTTTTACTAAGCTACGTGCATTGGTTCCTTTTGTTTTAGAGATGTATTTGATGTTAAAATTTCCAACAATATACTCTGTCCAGATTTTAAAATCCGGACACGTTTTTTTACCAAGTCTAACGGAGACCAAATTATACACAATTGGGCTGTATAATTCGGACACCCTAGGTAACATGAAATACAACATAACTCGTACTACCCCCAATATGAAATTCAAAAAACAAACACTCCATTAAATCAAATACAACATAATAGATGAGATTGAAAGACTAATTTTAAAGAAATGAATAAAAACAATCATCAAAACAAACAAGAACATGGATGAGTCAAACTAGTATCATTTTCATAAGTTGATATATTTTCTTCATCGGGTTCAACCATGCATCCAACATTTTTTTATGCAAGTTTGGATAGTAATTCAATAATGTGTCACACGTTTTCTTTTGATTTTTTCTTTGCTGGACGGGCTTTTATCAAAGACATGACCTTTGCAAAACTTGGCCATGCAGGTTTCCATATTCATGCAATCTTTTTTTTATTAAAAAACAATTCAAGGATGCCAACTTGTTTAGAGTTGTTATATTGATCTTAACTTTATAAATTTAGCAAAGTTCTTTTCAACTTCTTCTCCTCCTCCTACAACTACTAATGTTAATCTTTTTGACAATACAACTACTAATATTAATACAAGGAAAGGGTATAATCTATATAGGTTGATCAGATTAGGACTGGTTTCACACTTATTAAGGTCTAAATAAACTCTAAAAGAAATAGTTGACAAAAAGATAGACCTATTTTAAGTTAACGACAGTATTCTAAGTTTGATCGGATTAGGACCGGTCCCACACTTATTAAGGCCTAAGTAAACTCTAAAAGAAATATTGATAAAAAAGATATAGACCTCGTAAACTCTAAAAGAAATTATTGACAAAAATGATAGACACCATTTTCAAGTTTATAAGAATATTTTATTGTAATTTTATTTAAATTTTACCTTTCTTACTTGAGATGCAAAATATTTTAGAACAGAGCATATCAATTGTGACGTCATTTAGTTGTTATATTAAATATTTGTATTATTTATGCCTTTTAATATAATAAATAATAAAAACAGTTTTCTTAAGAGGCTTAAAACTCTAACTTGGAGCTTTGGACACAAGACCGGCCTTAATCTGATTTTTTTTACTATTATTTTTCGTATCCTATCCGTTTCCTACACGCTCTATTTTTTCTCCAAAATACCCTTTGTTTGGATCATATAATCTGAACATAGTTTTGATTATATAATCCTAAATCTTGTATTTCTCAAGTGTACATAACATCATCATAATATTAAGAAGTCATAATTGAAAATGACAAAAAATGAATCAAATTCTCATTTTATTAATAGGTCATATTATAAAAAAAAATTATTTTGGTGAATAGAATTAATTAAAGCTACTGAAACGTGAATCAACATTATTTATTTTTTGAAACGTGAATCAATTTTTTTTATCATTAGAAGATTACAAACGTTGTTATTAGTATTAGATTAGAGTTCAATGATAAACGTTATTATTCCATTGCTCTGAACATAAACAAGGTTTGTTTTTTATCAGGTCATAAAAGAGAAGAGAAACATAAAATGTTGGGAGAGATGGATGTAAATTAAATTACAGTAATATCCAAATACTTGAGTAGTTGTTAAAAAGAAGGATTTGAGTTTTTTGTCAAAAGCAAGCGATTGTAGGTTGTTAATTTACTTGTTAGTGTTTTAGATGAGTGTAAATTAGTAGCCCTATATTTATATTTGAACGAGTTGATTTTGTGAATTCACGGATTTGGAATCATAGACCTTTTACCTGAACTAAACAATTTCGAATTTGAACGGGTTGAACTAGGGATAACAATTGGACGCATACATAATATTACCGACAAAAAACAACCACAATAGATAGGATAAAAACCAATATTATGGGTATATAACTATCACGTGTTGATTTTATTGAGTTAAGGTGATTTTATGTTAAAGAAACACACATATATAATTTTTTTTTTTTGTTGTAAGACTTAGCTCGACTTACAACGTCAAGATTGTTAAGTTGGACATTTTATATGGTTATTCAAGTTCAAACTGAAATCTCTATTTGTGTGCACGAGTTTTCAGATGACAACTACCACTTTGCTTACGTGACAAAAAAAATGTAAAGTTTTAAATAGGATTTTAGTCCCTACAATAATAGTGTTATTTGATATTAGTTGTTGAAAGTTTTTTTTTTGGTTTAGATCATGTCTTTGCAAATTAAAAAATTATTTTTAGTCCTTTTTAATTTTATTTTTTTCAAACATCGAAGGACCTTCCAACACTTTAATTGTTTTTTTTAGTCTTTGACGACATATGTTGCGTAATAAAATCGCACCATTAAAACCAATAAGCTGATGTCACGGACTAAAACAATATAGTTTTTTAATTTGCAAATATTAAATCCAAACAATTTTTCTTTATAGAGACTAAAACTTAAAAACACTATAATTGCATGGATTAAAGGCAGTGTTTGGTTTCCGCGTCATATTTGCAAATATCGCGCCCCAATGCTAGTTCTGCCGCAATTTTGTAAATCTGGATATTCTAGCTTCTTGCTCGCGGCTGCGTCAAGCTTACCGCCAAAACAAACACACCAAAAATCATATTTAAACAAAAAAAACAAATATAGATTGTTTTGACAAGAGTTTTCTTTTTTATTGTACATTTTATTAAAGTGATAGTTCAATGTTCTAGGCTCATAGACTATGAGTGTAGCAGCCTTGGATCCCTCTAATATTTTTCCTTCATTTTTTCCCCTATAAATAAACTCAACATCTCTCAATTGTTATTTGCCTCAACAAAATAAAAACCATAGTATTAGTGACACTTACTCATCGTGTCTATTATATTTCAAAGTGTTCTAAAATGGCACTATGTTCATTCACAACAACACTCTCAATAAGCTCATTCATCTTCTTCTTCCTCCTCCTCTCACTCCCTCACTCCACATCTGCTTCTTCTAACTTTGTTGGTTCATCCCTCAGAGTTTCTCCCACCAAATTTGCCAACTCTTCCAAAGAAGTTATCACCGTTTTACAAAAAGTCACCTCCATTTTATCACGCTTCACCTACACCTTCAGCCATCACTCTTTTCACTCAAATGCCATTTCCGATTGCCTCGATTTACTCGACATGTCCTCCGACCAACTTAGTTGGTCTGTTTCCGCAACTCAGAATCCCAAAGGTACAACTAATATCTATAGTCACACACATTTAAATAGACGAACACACCAGACAGACACAAATAACATACACTACTGAAACTAATACATGACACATGTAATAATTTGTAAAAAAAACATAAATGTGCTACAAAATCCTGTTTTTTATACTCTTCTATCTTCTGTTTCTGTTTCTGTAGCTAACTAATTATTGTACAGGGAAGAATAACAGTACTGGAAATCTAAGCTCTGATCTAAGAACATGGCTGAGTGCTGTTCTTGTGAATACAGACACATGTTTAGAAGGATTACAAGGATTAGAAGAAGGTACATTTGCAAAGAGTGATGTATCAAGCGGTCTTGATCGTGTAATGTCATTGGTGAAGAAGAATCTTTTTGAAGTAGTCCTCAGCAACGATCAACTTGCAACTGCTACCTCCGAAGATAGATTTCCTTCGTGGATTAACGACGGAGACAAGAAGTTTTTTGAGGCAAATGAAATGACTGCTGATGCTATTGTGGCGGCTGATGGGAGTGGGAACTACACTACGGTGATGGATGCCGTATTGGCAGCACCTAAATTCAGCATGAAAAGATATGTTATATATGTGAAAAAAGGTGTATATGTTGAGAATGTTGAGATTGATAGGAAGAAATGGAATATTATGATGATTGGTGAAGGCATGGATGCTACATTTATCTCCGGTAGTCGGAATCGTGTGGACGGTTGGACTACTTTCCGATCAGCTACCTTTGGTAAGATTGCATTTACAGTATCACACCTATTTTCTCTTTTCCTTTTTTTTAGAAACTTTTGGAAAAAGTAATAAGGGAAATGAGGCATCAAATATGGTGAAATTTGAAAAGTTGCATCATCTTCTAAATATTTTGTTCCATGTTAAAGGAAGGATAAAAACAAGAGTGTGGTTTAACAGCTATACATAAAATGTTGAAAAAGAACAAATCGGTGGTTGTGATATTTAATAACTTTTGTTTTACTTCGTAAAAAAAAAACTTGTTTTACAATAATAACCTCAGTAGGGCCTTATTATTGTAAACATTAACTGACATAATGAATGTCCTCTAACTAAGTCCTACTCCCTCCCGTTCTACAAAGTCGGGTCAACAAAAATTGACGTATCTAGTCCAAATTTTGAACCAAATACATCTATTTTTTGTTAATCAAACCTTTTTTTTTATATACATGATTGAAGAGAGTAATGAGTAACATAATATTATCATGTTCTGCTATTATAATTTTCTTAATCTTCAGTAGCTGAAATGTAAGTCAGATTCAATTCTCACACCTTAATTTTCATTTTATTTTCTTCTCCTTGTATGGACATGTGCAGCTGTAAATGGTAGAGGGTTCATAGCATGCAACATTTCATTTCAAAACACCGCAGGTCCCGAGAAGGAACAAGCAGTGGCTTTAAGATCGGACTCTGACCTCTCTGTATTTTATCGGTGTGGGATATTCGGTTATCAAGATAGCCTATATACCCATACACAGCGCCAATTCTACAAAGCGTGTAAAATCACTGGTACGGTGGATTTCATCTTTGGAAATGGCACAGTTATGTTCCAAGGTTGCGAAATTCTAGCCAAGAAAGGGATGCAAGGACAAAAGAATACTGTCGCGGCCCATGGACGAACAGACCCGAACACAACAACCGGTTTCTCCTTCCAATTCTGTAACATTTCAGCAGACTTTGACCTTCTACCTTTTATTGCAACCATGCCAACATACCTTGGTAGACCCTGGAGGCCTTATTCGCGAACAATTTTTATGCAATCCTATATGAGTAACGCAATAAGTCCCGAAGGGTGGTTAGAGTACAATGGAAGTGTTGGTTTGGATACATTGTACTACAGTGAATACATGAACACCGGACCGGGTGCTGGGGTAGCGAATCGGGTGAAATGGTCTGGGTACCATGTAATGAATGATTCGAGCGAGGCTGAAAAGTTTACTGTAGCTCAATTTATTCTGGGGGATCTTTGGTTACCTTCCGCTGGAGTAACTTACACTGCAGGTTTGACAGTGTAAAGTAAATTTAACTTGACAGATAAAACCATGTATGTCTCAGTATAATATTGTATTTAGTGATTAAACAAGTGGCAATTCATAACAGTTCTTGGTATTGTATCAAAGAAAAACTATGTAAAATTGAAACGGAGACGGGTTATTATTAACCCCAATTTATTAATAAGTACTTGATTATTAGATATTTTCAGTTCTTTTATTCTGTATATGATCTTCAACATGCTTTTCTATGTGTGTGTGAATTTTAAACTCTCTGTTTCGCCTCTAGCATTAATTCATGCACCATCATCATACTCACGGATCAAAGAGTTTTGGTGTTAATAACATTGACGAGCTTGAGCCCCGCAGGTGGTATAACTAAAAGACATTTGATATGCCTCGGGTGCGACTTTGAACCTTTAATTCTCCACCACACAACTCTTGCGTGTGAGTTTTGCCGTAAGACTCTTTCAAACCAAAAAAAAAAAAAAAGACATTGATGGGGTTGAGCAATGATAAATGAATTTGGCAAAATTTAATTTCTTCAAGAAGTTTGTATATTAGGCGTGGACCGCAAGGTATTACAGTGCATAGTGAAGATGCTTGTAACCATTCAATTGTAATTTCAGGCTAATACACGTTTGAATATAGTTGTAATTTTGAGATTTTTTATTTAAAAATAGCTGAAATTATGGCAATCCTTCTCGTGTTGGCTTTGGTGGTCTCTTCCGAAGCTCCAATGGTGCTTGGTGTGCTGGCTTTTTAGATTTCATTCCAAGTTCAACTCACATCCTCCGACCATCATTTTATGACATACATCGACGAATAACTCTTGCTAAGGACATAAGTCTCTATGATTCAATCTGTTATACTGATTCATTCCTCTGTTTGAAGTTTATCAAGTCTCCGGTTAACACATTTTATAAGCATGTTGTGGTGATTCAAGACATCAATGTTTTGTTGCTGAGAATTGCCCCTTCCGCAATGTCCACAAGACATCAAAGATTTGTAGACATACTAGTTTCATGATCAAGCTTGATGCTTCTTCCGACCTTAAATTCTTGGTTCACGCTTCTCCTCCTCCCATATTTAAGGACATCCTTACAACAAAAAGTAAAAATAAGTCATAAACATCATTTTATTTTTGAGTGTGCTGTAAGCAAGGTTAAAAAAGCAGAAGATCTATTAAAAATATGTTATCTATATTTTCGAAATATTTTATGAGACCTTAATTTTCAAACAGAGAAGTTATATCATCTCCTCTCTAAATTCTCTTTTTTGTCCTCTATTCATCAGGGAGATGAGGGTGATTTTGAATCCATTTTTGTTGTTCGTCTATGTACGTAGTTGTTTGATTTTTCTTTCTTCACTTTTTGAATCACTTAAATAGTCTCTCAAAAATTATTGACATGGACTTTATGTATATTTCTAAAAAGTTAGAATTTATTTATGTACTTGACATTCTCTCTAAGTTCTCTTCCTCTTTCAATCATCAAGGAGGAGTGGTGGTTTTAAATAATTTTTGTCCTAGAATCACCTCTCATCATTTTTCTCTTTTCTTACGATCTAAATAAGTGATTTCCACATATATTATTGTTTTTTGTTTTGTTTGTGTTTTTCGTGATTTCATCATCTGAGTATGGCGTTGTGTTGTTCGCCGTCTTGTGCGGTGTTGTTTGATTTCATGTCTTGTTGCGGTGTTCGTCTGGTTCTATTGAAAAATAACTTCGGTCAATCACAAATTCAATCAATGAATTGGGCGTCAATATTGCAGATACATAAGCATGAATATTCTGGTGATTTAAATTTTATCATATTAGGTATTTAGCCGTTATATACTATTAACTTGAGTGTTGTGAATTTGTTCGTAGTTTGATCATACTATTGTATCTTATGTATTCTATTAATTTGAATGAACAATATTGTTTTGTTTTTGTCGAAAAAAGGTTAGAATTTATGTGTCTTTGTACGCAGGGGTTGAATCAATTTTTGTTCTTACTCTACGTACTTGAAATTGATAAATATTAAAAACTATATACATGAAATCCATGTTAAGAATTTAGAATTTTTTAACAACAAATTAAATTACTTAAACCTTTTGCTTTTGAATAGAAAAATCATTTTATGAAAATAGTTTAACTCAAGTGGTTAATAAACTCTATTGTAACGAATCATTTGAGTTGCTAAAACCCCAATCCCTAAGAACCAAAATTAAAAAAATAAAATAGAAAAACCATTTTACAAGTATTGACGTAACCACTTTTATATTTGAGTTTTTACAACAGAATAGGCCTTAACAATCAGCAATCAAAATTCATGATCTTAATTAGTATGTTCTTTTAATGTATAATTATTTTACACATGTGTAAAATAATCGTACGTCCAAGGAGTATAGTAATTAAATTCTTTCGAAATTTGTTTTGAAATTTTATAATTGAATCAATTTTTATATTTATATGATCTTTGTTCTTTGTTTTTGTTCGATTGAATGGACATGTAGTAATTTTTTAATCATCCAAAAAAAATTGTTGCCCGTTTCTTTCATTTTGTAATTGTCTTTATACAATAATTCTAAGTTTTAAAAAAATACAATTTACAACGAGTCTTATGATGTCATCAATTAAAAACCGAGAAATAAAATACCAAAAACAAAAATTAAAGCATCAACTCTTATTTCTTTTTGAGTAAATAGGCTTTTCGTCTTTAAATTTGTATGCACTGATCAATTTCATCTTTCAGTTTTACGAAATAGTTAATACATTCTTGAATTTTATAGATGTCAATCAATTGAGTCCATCTGTCAGATCAATCCCTGAATTATGTCACTCACTATCAAATCAATCACTGAATTATTTATTTTATCTATCAATCTAATCCTGATACAGTGAAATAAATTCTTCATATTCTTTTAATTTTTAGCATTTATTATTTATTTAACAGTATTAGGGACCAAATTGATAGATAAGATAAATAATTAAGGGATCGATTTGATAGTGAGTGACATAATTCAAGGACCAACTCAATTTTTAATGAATAATTCAAGGATTAATTATAAAGTGTAACAATTTGTAATGACTTTCGTTTTAAAAAAATTCAAAAAAGAATCGATCAAATTTGTCTATGTAAACGTGGAAACTGAGTTGGAACCCACGTCAGCACTGTTAATAACGAGACTTAGCAACCAGATTAAATTGATTATCATTTATAACATTCAAAGATCCATTAGCTATTTCAAAAACTTTAAAGCTAAAATTGATCATCAATTCATGAAATTTAAGGACAAAAAAATCTATTCCCTCATTTCTTTTTGAATTCTGCTCTTCTCCCAACAAGTTTTGCTTCCACCCAACCAAAATGATCAAAATACCTCTGTGTGAGTTAACTAACACAAGTGTTAATCCTGCCTTAGTTAACTCACGCCCAGTCTGTGCAACATGCCAGAACAGGCATAAAAATCTATTTTCCCTAATTTTTTCATTCCTTCATACATTCATTCAGTCAATTGCATACATTTTTCATCATTCATTCAAGCATTCACTCATAATTAAATTATGAAAAATAAAGGAATAAAATAACGGAAAATGTCATAAAAACGCCAAAAAGTGCAAATGTAATAGGATTACATCCAAATCCGACAAAATGTCGTAAAAAAAACTACAAATGTACAAAAGTCATAATGCCAAAACCCTACTCCCGTGGACTCTTATTCCTCCTCCTCGAAGCTGACACCTCTTCCAACACGCGATAATGTTGTCGGATGCGCTTCATAACGCCGGCAACAACAGGAATTGAATACACATTGGGAATCTTCGTCATAGCGCTTTCCACAATGCCTCTGACATCGTGGGTGATCTGTAATGGGTCGAGAGGATGTCTGGCCCACTGCTGCTACACAATAACATCCTCGTAGGGAGGGACAGGACGAGGATGGGCATCAGTTGTGTAGTCAAGAACGACTGCAGGGGGGTTCACAATATGATGTGATACTCTATAGAACCAACACATGTACACCCTAGAATGGCTCCACAACTCGTCATCCAAAACTAGATCGCCCCTCTCCTGCTGGCTGAGAACATGTAAAGCAAACTCCATGAAGGTCATAGCCACGTCCCTTGGCGCAAAAGGCCCAATGTTTGTAGGAAGCATGAGAACAGTGTGGACATACCCGTACGGCCCAAGAACCCGCTCTGGCAAGTGATGGACCATCCTATCTCAGTCGGCCATGATCCATCCGGAGTACCGGCATATGTCCTGAAAGGGCGTCACGTCTCGTCTTCTATCGTACGGCCTCCAGATGACATGAGAATGCTCCAACGAATCAATGACATCTATGTAGTGTCCAAGATCATAAAAGCCCCTAGGAGGTTTCCATTTATCCACAAGCGGGGAAACAACAGGGTCGTACTCATCATTACGATTCCTCATAATGAGGTTCCTGAAGTGCACCAAAGTCCATCCCTATAAACACAAAGGAACAAATTTATATCAGCACAAGTATTATACAAACAACTATACCTTTGTGATCCAATAAGTAAAAAATAAGAAAAACAATTATTACCACAAGCAAGGTCATGTAACCACCACAGGAGCTCACAGATGAGTCGGAGGTAAGAGATAACCGCTCATATAGGAAAGCAAGTCTCATCGCGCCCCATGATCAGTTGCACAACTCGTCCATATCTTGTAGCGCACGCAGCCACATCAGACTAATGTTTTTGATGTTCTTGCCGGCAAAAATGGTGTAGCCAAGGAAGAGCAACAAAAACGCCTTAATGCAGTCGATCTTAACTTTAGCCTGCTCCGCATGCTCCACCTCTGTGTCAGACTCAATCAGCTGATTACACCTATGCAAGAGCTCTTCGTAGCGCTTCTTCATTTTAGTGAAACTAACATGAGCACCACCTTGTTTTCCCACCTCCTTAGCAATATCCTCCATTGTAAAATGTAGGTCCTCTTGCATCATCAATATCCCCTCGTCACGAGTTAACTTTCTATCATGAAGGAGCCTCCCAGTGATGGTCATCTCCCTAACAGGTAGATGGAAGCTGCTGGTCTCCTCATGCCATCTCTCTGACAAGGCACAAACGAACCCGTGAGAGATGTTATCGTACCCAGTCAGAAGGAGGGACCTTAGACCGGAAGCATTCACTTCGTCCCAAAATCAGTCATTTCGTATTCCCGACTGAGGCAATGTCAACTGACTAAGGTTCAACTTCTTCCCGTGCGAGACACCTTTCACCTTATCCATTTTTCGAAACTGAAATACAAAAAAAAAAAAAAAAAAAAAAAAAACAACAACAACAACACTGTTAAATAAATCATAAGTAAAATAAACATTAAATATATTCTAACATAAATTTTAATATTTTAATTCTAACATAAGATAAGTAAAATAATCATTAAAATAAGTTAAATAAACATTAAAATACACATTAAATATACTTACATTGGCATCAACCCATAGCCTGCATGCCACGTGTCTACCTTAAAGAGGTAAAAGTGTGGCCACTGAAGGCCCCCTCTATAGCCCTCTGGTCCAGCCTCGTACTCCATAACCGGCTCCCCCTGAGCCTGACCCCCACCCTCCTGCTGCTGAGACTGCTCCTGCTCAATATTAGGCTGATACGGATGATCCTGCTGGTGATACGCCTCATACTGATGCTGCTGATACGCATCAAAATGATATTGTTGAGGCTCCTCATAATAAGGCTGATTATGCGCCTGATGATACTCCCCATAATGAGGTTGATGCTGCGTCGGGTCCACTACCTGCGACCCATCCGGCTGTGATGATGTACTAGCCCCTAGCCTCGTGCCCCCACCTCTTCGTCGACTAGACTGAGGAGGACGGTTTGCGACCCTTTAAGCCCGTGCACTCCCGGTAGAACACTCCTTATCTCCCCTCATTCTGTTAGGCTTCGGCCTCTGCCTTTGAGACATATCTACACAACATTTCAAAGAACAAAAAATCAATGATTTATTTCATACGAACATGGTGTCATTTCTAACAATTCAACAACGACACTTAAATTTTGGAAGTGTCATTTCAGTCATTGCAGTCAAACATACTATAATCAACATTAGCAAACTATATTCTAACTAATTTCATCGTTGACAATCCAAAAAACTAAAAAAAAAAAATCATTGAGACATTTTACCAAACATATAGAGTGCAATTGTCAAACAACTAAGAAATCTAACAATTTCTAAACCCTAAACTACCACATTGTACTCTAAACAACATCTAAACTATAATTCCTAACTTAATTCATCACTAACAATCCTAAAAACTAACATGCAAACCAAATTTCTAAAAACCTAAAAATGTCTAATTTCTTCAAAAAAAAATCAAAAATTTCAACAACAAAAAAGCAATGATGTAGAATAAGCAACACTTACTTGTTCAATTGTGTGATTTGATGATGGTTTGTTTGAGTTTTGTGAAATTCGCACTTGGAGGGGGAAAAATCGTATTTTGGTTGAAAAGAAAAGTGAAGTCTTATGTTTCTGTGTTGCTGTCATATACACTTAACTCACGCAGCGTGACTTGAGTCACATAGAGCCATATAAGGTGCGTGAGTTAACTCACGCAGGGGTATAATGGTCAATTCATTTGGGCGCGAGCGATTTGTGTTGGCTAAAGAGCATAATTCTTTCTTTTTTTTATGCGAAAAATAAAAAGCCCCTTTTATATAGTGGGCCGGATAGTATCAAACCCTAAGATTTCTGCTCTTCCCCCAACACAAAACACTCGCGCCCTGCAGCCATGACGAAAATGCCCTTGCGCGCTAGTTAAGTTACGCAAGTGTTAAACTCTGCGTTATGATGAGTCGATAAATTAGTATTTCTTATATGTTATTTGAGTTTATTTTATTTAGATTTGATTTAGTTTTATTTAAATATTATTTCATTTTTGAGCTATTTTACTTCAATTGCAAATTATTATATTTCAGGAACGAATATCTGAAGATTCAGTCTTGGAGCAAAAGAACGAGGATTAGGAGCTGATTCGGGACGAAAATACGAAATATGGGACAAAAATATGTCACCCCCAAAGTCAGAGACATGGCACGGCCCGTGCCCCCAGCAGCACGGTCATACCACCCTTCAAAGCTCTCTTTAGCTGCTTTTGCTTTCTAGACAAGCTACCTATTAGCCTACTTCTGACCTAAAAGCCCATGGTTTCTTGTGGAGCATTCTATTGTTATATTTCTTAGGGCTTAAGTCTTTGTAGGCTATAAATAGAGTAGCTAGCTATCACAACAATTCATCTTTTGTTCTTGGAATTCAATAGTGACAATTGTCTTTCTTAATAAAAGTTCTTCTTTTACTTTCTTGTTATTTATTTTATATTCTTCTTCTCCTCTTCTATGGCTACGATGATCATGAGTGAGTAGACATTTCTTGTCTTGGGATTGTTGGATAAGTCTAATGACGTAATCTCAATCAAACCAAGCCATAAACCCTAATTTTATATAAATCTACTTTCTAATCT
>Ga0228711_1006038_pt1 | contig 18195 bp, 13 predicted proteins | sample MedpolnodulmetaG_2_FD_177996 | JGI IMG/M metagenome (GOLD analysis project Ga0228711, IMG submission 177996) | Root nodule microbial communities from Medicago polymorpha collected in Santa Monica, California, United States - brown nodules | ecosystem: Host-associated > Plants > Roots > Nodule...
CTGCCCCTTCCCATGTTCACACTCCTTTATATCCTCGTCACCCTGCAAAACCCCCAACCCATCATCATCATCACTCTCCTGCTCATGCCCCTATTAAGACTCCGGTTCACACTCCTTTACATCCTCCTCACCTTGCAAAACCTCCAACTCATCACCACCGCCAACATCATTCACCAGCCCCTGCCCCTTCCCATGTTCACTCTCCTTTACATCCTCGTCACCCTAAAAAACCACCCACCCATTATCATCACCACTCTCCTGCTCATGCCCCCATTATGCCTCCGGTTCACTCTGCAAAGCCCCCGACTCACCACCATCACCACCCTCTGACTCATGCCCCTACACACACACCTCTTGTTTCAAGAAGCTTGATAGCTGTTGAAGGATTTGTTTATGTCAAATCATGCAATCATACTGGTGTTAACACCCTAAAGGGAGCTACACCTCTTTTTGGTTTGTTTCTCAATTTTATACGCTTAACCTCCATTTTATTTTATTTGTCTTTTTATTATGCAAAGTATTTATTTTTACTTTTTTCTACTATATTATGTCACACTGAGCACTGCCTACAATCTTGCATGAAGAATCAAAATATATAAGTAATATATTATGTCAAATTGAGTGTATTTTTTTCACACCTTCTTTTGGCCTAATATTTTATCTACAATGTTGATAGATCTAAAAATATTATTACAACCATATATCTGTGTCCGTATATGCATTCTTTTGGTGTTTTTTTTTATTGACATGACAAGGTTGTAGAAGAACTTCTTGTGTCCATATATCTTTTGGTGTTTTTTTTTATATCTGTGTCCGTATATGCATTCTTTTGGTCACACAAACATGATAACACGTTATTAATTTTGCCTACAAAATAGCACATTATTTAATTTTTTCAAAATAACCTTTTATTTAATAATTTTATTTTCTACCTTTTTTATTTGTGTATGTCCAAATTCTTATGTATTATTTCATAAGAGTTTTGACCAAAACCTTCTACAACATTATGTGTTGTTTGTTGCTAAAAGACAACGACATTGTTATTTTGTTTTGAAAATTGAAGGTGCCGTTGTGAAGCTCCAATGCGACAATGCCAAACACAAGTTGGTCCTTAAAGCCAAGACTAATAAGAAAGGTTACTTTTATATTGGAGGCCCAAAGAACATTGTAGGCTATTCAACTCGTCGTTGCAAAGTTGTTTTAGATAGTGCACCAAAATTACTAAAACCCTCAAATCTTCATGGTGGTCTTAGTGGGGCGCCTCTTCTTAAGCCAGTGAAACGGTCGGTTTCTAAGGGGGTTTCTTTAAAACTCTACACTGTTGAACCGTTTGTATTTGAGCCCAAATGTCATCATTAAGGAAAATATCAGTGATTTAAATTGATATAAGTTTCTTTTTGGGTTTAGGCCTTTGTTTTAACTGTGTTTAAATATGGTGTTTGGATCTTGAATTATCAGCAGTAATAAGAAAACGGTTATCGCACTTGTTTGTTCTAATCACTGTTACCTACCGCCGCTGTTCTCTTTTTGTATATTTAAATCGTTTTAAATTGCTGCATTTTAAAAGTAGAATTTATTTGTGCGAAATTATCAATGCATTTGGTTATAATAATACTAATTCACATATATATCAATCAAATTAAAATATGGAAGCATATTAAGGCAATATAATTTGGTGTTAATACATCAAAAAGGCAATCACAAAGGGTATATAAAAGGGCGTGTATATATAACTTTATTTAAAAAATAATTTTATTTAGGAAAATGATAAATGTAGCGACAAAATTTATAGCGAAAGTATCCCGAAGATTTATTTCACTAAATCAATATTGTTGACATAGCATATTTTATGCACCACTGACCGTGATAATATATGTGTCGCTAGCTTTAGCAATGCTCTTTTATTTATGGAAACCTAAAGGGTTATAAAAGGGTATATAGATTACTTCTAAAAAAAAGACTACTTCTAAAACAAAATAAAAAAAAACAAAAAAAAAACTTCAGGTAACCGAGTAACATAGCGTTAACTTTAAAATAATTCAAACATAATGTTTTTGCTTACAAGAATTCAAATATAATGTTAAAAAGGGCATATACATAACATAACTACATTCTTTTTAAAAGGTATGTACATAACTACATATACATAAAAAAAGTATTGTCAAATTAATTCACTATGATATCATACATATATCTTAAACATATCATGTATCACATTTTTATTCCGTAAAAAAAAACAATGTATCACATTTTTATGGACCCTTTCTAATACAAGCATGCATTAAATACACATTCATTCTGTTTTCAAATTTCCAAAGTTTGTTAGTCTAAATTTTTGAAATTTCAAACACGAAAATCTGATTTAAATTTTGAATATGATGAGGTGCTTAGCCATTTTTTTTAAGGAGAGGTGTTTAGCCTTATAACCTACATAAGTCAGATCTCACGGAAAAAAACATGATGATCAAGTCTAGGAACAATAGGTAGACAATGAAATTAAAGGATAAAAATTATATAAGGTTTTATAGAGATGCAGTTTTTATGGTTACTCTCACAAAGAGACTTTTTTTTAGAGTTAAATGTATTTTTAATCCTTATAAATATATAAAATTTTCATTTTACTCACTCTAAAAAATTTCTTCGACCTTTGGTTTTTCAAAAGTTTTTCATTTACTTTTGGTCCCTTCTTTTAAGAAAACTCATGTAAAATTCATATTTTTGAATAAAATTTTGCACAAAAGTTTATAATAGTATAAGAATGTCACCAACAAAATATGATTTTTTTAACAAAATATGAATTTTTATATAAATACCTAATTGCATGTTTCGTCCCTTACATTCATTTTAGATTTTAATTTGGTCTCATACATTTTATAGATTTCAAGCAGGTCTTTGTTCACTACTAGAAAAAGCAAAATTAGTGAGGGAAATTAGTGACGGAAAAAATGAAATTCCTCACAAATTCCTTGGTCGCAAAATTTAGTGACGGAATTAGAGAGGGATTTCACGTTTTCCCTCACTAAATATCCCTCACTAATTTTTGTTTTTTTAGTAGTGGTTTATGGAAAAGAATTACCACATGGAAGCTGCAGTTTTCACTTAGAGTTTATGGATAAGAAGGAACATAAAATTGTGGCAGCTAAAGGAAGAGACAACAACCCAAGTGCATAGCACGCGACACATTTACCGGGAGATTGAAAAATAGCACAAGGGATGCAAACGAGGAACAGAAACGCAGATCTGCATCAACAGCCCGAATTGTGTAATGATAGCAGCTAACGGTGGAAAAAAAAACCACAGGAGGACTTAAATGTAATGTAGACACACCTCTCACTACTAGAAGTTCTCGATTTTCCAGCGGAATCACCTGCGAATTTAGCCAAAAATTGCGTAGGAAATAGGTTTCCTGCGGATTTTGTTTTCCATGTAATACCTTTGTGGGTAATCGTTTCCTCAGGATTTGAGGATCCACAGGAAGAGTGAAAAAATCCGTAGGAAACATTCATTCAGGTTTTGAGGAGTTCTCCTGTTCTTAAGTGCGTTCCTGTGAACTTCCTCGCAGGTATTTCCGCAGGAAAAACTGCAGGAAATTTCGTAAGAAAAATAGCAATTGAACAATAATCCGCTGGTAATTCCGCAGGAAATTGGTTTATTAATTTAAAAATAAATAATGTAATCCAGTGCATTTTATAATGATAAAAATATAAATTATAGAAAAAAAATCATAGTATATTCGATAATAAGCCACTTATTCATATAAATTCGAGACTTATTCATTACATCTAATTGATATGATATAGTCCACTAATATTTACCAGATTGAAACAAGTTTCCTATAATGACAGAAACTTAGCGCTTTTTCTCAATGACATAAACTTCTCACGTGCCTGCAACATGAATTTCAAAATCAATCAACGAATAAATACAATCACGACTTCAAACTTGTGATTGCAATTTCAAGAGCATAAAAAATGGATATAAATACCTTGGACCTAACTTGTCATTGCAATTTCAAAAGCATAAAACATTACCTGCTTCCTGTATAATGATCCTTGCTTCAAGCTCAGGTTGCCTCTAAGTAGCTTAAGAAGACATTTCTGCCCCATTCTGAGAATCTAACAATTCTAGTGTTTTCAGTAACTTTTTTATTGCAAGTCTTACATGCACAATACTACATTTCATGATCCGACACTATCAAATAGGCATAACATATTATGACAACACATCATATCACAGTGCACTTCTTTAACAAACAAATTACTAGATTAGGCTAGTAGGAGTTTACTTTAGATAACATTAAGTCCAAACAGAACCCAATTGACAACATCCAACTGCAATCCAATACACCAATAATGATGAAATTAGGAACTACACTATGGACACCATGTATAGTTTACAATTTATTTAGGTTTACCTTATGATATAAGTCATCATTTAAGTATTAAGGAGAGTTTATAACATGCCATGATGCCCATAAGCTATTTATAGCTTATAACAAGTTTAACTAAATTCCCAAAATAACTAGTTAGATAACAGGTTATTGTACCACCAAGATATCTTATTTACTCAAAATCACCACTCTACTTTGCTGGTTTCTCTATCCCTCCCTTGTTTATATAAATCCTCCCCACTCCATTTCAATAGACGGTTAAGTTATGTCCATTCCTATCAATGAAATGAAAGTAAAAGGAAACTAGTTGTATTTTGGCCGTTTAAGGTCTCATTAAATGGTGAGTTGTAGTTAAAAAGAAGGAAGGTTCTACATATATCTTAATAATCACGGAGTTAGGACTAAACTGAAATAGATGAAGGAAGGTAAATAAAGTAATAGACCTGGGACATGATGACCAGAATACATAATGCAGGGAGACCAATTTTAACATAATATTGACGAGAACATGTCTCATAATCTCACCTAGATACATGCTTGATATTGTTTTCTAAAAAAATTTCTCAATGATATGAGAAGCTAGTTACCTTATTGCCTGTGCCAAAACTACAAACATAGACGGTGCGAAAACTCAACTGCTCGACATTATTTATAATTGCAGCATACATTTCTCTATCATATACAGTTAAAGGGAGGCCATTTGAGAAAAACCCTGCTCGATATTTATAATTACAAGAGTGAACATTACCTTGTACAACAAAAGGAGGAGCAGTAAATATTAAAATTATTTGAACCTTCCTCAACAAAATAATAGTTACATGCGGCATCTGAATCCGCAGGAAACTTCGTCAGACTAAGGTCACACAGCAAAATCCTTAGGTATTCCTGCGGATTATTTTCCGCATGGAAATCTGCAGGAAAACGAGAGCTTCTAGTAGGTGTTCACGTATATTTATAATCATCTTAATTATGTTCAGATTTACATACACTACAAAAAACTTGACATTTAGAGACAAGAAAACTGTAGGTAAATGTCCTTACGCTGTAGGTAAATGGCCAAAATACCTACACCTACGACCATTTTTTTGTGGTCGATACTGGGGTTATACTACGGAATAGAGCCGCCACTGTAGCCTATAGTGATTGAATTTTGCCGCTGGAAAAATCAGTTATGTTTTATGTTGATAAACATGGCATCCATAAAAATAGAGGGAAAAAATTACAAAACTATTGTATTGATGATAGTTGAAAATGATAAAAAAAAATGGAAGAGAGTACAAATGAGTCAACCTTGTGACTTATATATATAGTTTTGGTTGTAACCTTAGTGTTGATCCTTGAAACTTTTATGGTTGTTTGTTTGTTTCATTGGGTATGGCTTAGCCCTCCAATCTCTTCCTTTTTTTTCTTTGGCTTAAATGCACTTCCACTAATCATGTTTTCATTTTTCTAAAGTTTTTTAATTTGTATGACTTTTGATCACCTGCCATATTCTGAAGTTAACTTTGATGACGCGTTCAAGTCATTAATGACGTGGGAGCACAAATGAAGAAGTCACTAAATTTAATATGTCCACATGTGCCCTGTCATGTCATTAATGACTTGAACATGTTATCAAAGTTGACCTTAAAATGGGATTGGGATCAAAAGTTAGAAAAAATTGAAATAGGGGGACCAAAAAGTTGAATTTTAAAATATGAGTATTAAATCTTCAGAAAAATTAAGCGCTAAATATGTTTTTGTTCCCTATAAATATATTCAATTTCATTTTTAGTCCTTATAAAAAAGGTGACGTGTTTTAGCTCCTATAAAAATTTATACCATGTAGTTTTGATCCTTGTTAAATTAAAATTTGTTTAATTATGCTTAAAATCTTAAAATTTTACTTGTTTAGACCATCATAATAAGTTCCTCCAAAAAAAATGAGCTCAAAATTTGATTTTTAGGTCTAAATTTTCATTGCTTTTATCTTGAAATTTCGGCGTTTAAAAAATTCATATTTAATTCATTAGATATTAAAAAAAATTATATTTTTCTATAAAAGCATTTCTTATAATATTCTTAACATGTCATTCAAAAATTTAAAAGTTTAAACATAATTATACAATTTTAATCTAATAGGGACTATGTGCTGATAAATTTTATAGGGACCAAAACATGTAATTTTTTTATAAGGACTAAAATTGAATTTCACTATATTTTTAGAGACTACAAACTTATTTAACTCAAAAATAAAATAGAGGTATCAAAAGTGCATTTAAACTTCTTATTTAATAAATTTCTTGGCTATATAAAAAAGAAGACAAATTCTGTGGATTACGTTTTTTTTTTTTGACCAAATTCTGTGAATTTAGTTGATCACTTGGATTCTAGGAAATGATTTGTTTGGACATTCAAACACACCATTGAAGACATGAAGAGGCAAAGTGCACCATTTTTTTAGAAGACATTCAAGCTACAAACTATAACTTCTAATAAAACGTCACTCTAAAAAAAACGTTTTATTAGAAGCTATAGTTTGTAACTTCTCCAATTCTAGAGAGAAATGAGTATAAAGTTGCAGTGGTGATAAACGTATAATCAAACATAAGCTTAATTAAGAACCGTGTGAGTAAAAATGTACAGAAATAAGTTTTGTTCATTAATAAACCCATCCTCCAATAAACTATGAAAAAAATGTAATCTTCTTATTATTTCGTTTTTATATCGCGGTGATCTTTGTTGTGGCACCAGTGACTTGACATTGTAATTTATTTAGGGTGATTCTCTTTTGCACGCCTTGTACGAGATGAATCACTCGTGTTAGTCTATATATTCCATTTTTACTTGTTAAAAAAAAAGTTATACTACGAATTCAATTTGTGAAATAATAAACATTATAACGTGTGCTTAGTATGATGTTTGTTTTAGGGAGTGTGCTTAATATGATATTTAAAAAAGGAAATATGTATGTTTAATATGGAATTCTACAATAAAGTGTAATTACCACTATAGGATTGATTTAAGTGGTACATGATTTTGATGCCTTAAATAATTGATCATGAGTTACTGAAAATGATATGAGTTATTTTCCTTTTAAAAAAAAGATGAGTTCAATCTTCATCTATTGCGTACAGAAAAATTAATAATAAAGTTGAGAGGGAAGAACTAATTTTAAATACCAACTAATTTCTCAACAAAGATTAATCATCAATATCTTTATACAATTTTCAAAACATGTTTAGCACTTCTAAAAATTTGCAAAGTATAAAACTTTATTTTAATTATTTTTAAAAATGGATTATGTCTAATTTGTATTTCATATTTATCACAATTGTTTACAACACACAAGTCTTCAATTTCCGTTTGTCCAAAAAATAGTCTTCAATTTCTTTGTGAGAATTTAAAATAGGGAAATGCTAACCGGTGCCCCCGGGGCACTGGTTAAGGATACTAAAAAGGGAAATTATATAGTAATTATTGCATTGAAAACTGTGTAATTAATTCATAAATAAGTCAACAAAGTTTCCTTTTATGGTAATAAATTCCTTTTTTTGTATGCTTAACTAGTGCCCCGGAGGCACCGGTTAGCATGACCCTTTAAAATAAACAAATTTTTTAAAACTAAATACTTTCAGAAAGCAAACAAATCCTTACTAAACCATTGTGTAATGTGCATAGCTAGTTATGCACTCGTCAAAAAGAAGAAACATTTGATATGTAAGCCATCAACATAGTGCAATATTAATCTGATAGGAAACATTTTAGTATCATAACTTAAGTGTCATAATTTTCAGAATTAAGTATTTAATTGAGGCATCAGAGGGACAAAATTTGCAAAGTGTCCTTCAGAATTTTCCTGCAAGCACCTTTATTAAACAAGTCAATAAACAAAATTTTGATTGTCATTATTTATTTATTTTTGACAAAAAAGCATCGATTTTTTTTTATAAATAGGTATAGATTTCATTAGTGTGTTAATATATACCATACCATACGTATATTCTCCCTTCCTTTAAAAAATAAAATACGTATATTCTCGCTGGTGCTAGAAACAAGTTTCCTACACTTCAGTATTCCCTTGATCCCCTTCCCAAATTTCTCCTTATGTCTTGCACTAACAAGCATGAATAAAGAAACAATTTAGTTTGCCCCTTAAATTCAAATAAAGTTCAATGAATTTGGGCATTAACTAAAAAACATAAATAAAGAAACAATGTTAATAACACATAAAGAAAAACCGCAATGATTTCAGGCATTAGCTCCTATAAGTGGATAAACTCTCACACTCCCTGAACACACCAACATCACTCATCTCCCTCTCTTTCAAGGTTGTCTTCGATTAAACCAAAAAAATGGCCAAAACTCTAGTATTGGTTTTTCTCTTTCTCCAAATAACCTCTTTCATAGCTTTTGCTGAAGAGCTAGAAACTTTTCATCACAAACCAACAACTCCACTTCATCCCCCAACTAAGTCACCGGTTCATAAACCATTAGCTAGCCCACCTCACCACAACCACTCACCATCTCATGCACCTTCTCATGTTCACACTCCTTTACATTCTCCTCACCCTTCTAAATCCCCGACCCATCACCACCACCAACATCACTCACCATCCCCTGCCCCTTCCCATGTTCACACTCCTTTACATCCTCGTCACCCTGCAAAACCCCCAACCTATCATTATCATCACTCTCCTGCTCATGCCCCTATTAAGACTCCGGTTCACACTCCTTTACATCCTCCTCACCTTGCCAAATCTCCAACTCGTCACCACCACCAACATCACTCACCATTCCCTGCCCCTTCCCATGTTCACACTCCTTTACATCCTCGTCACCCTAAAAAACCACCCACCCATTATCATCATCACTCTCCGGCTCAATCCCCCATTAAGCCTCCGGTTCACACACCTTTACTTCCCCCTCACTCTGCAAAGCCTCCAACTCACCACCCTCCGGCTAATGCCCCTACCCACACACCTCTTGTTTCAAGAAGCTTGATAGCTGTTGAAGGAGTTGTTTATGTCAAATCATGCAACCATACTGGTGTTGACACCTTAAAGGGAGCTACACCTCTTTTTGGTTTGTTTCTCAACTTTATATGCCTCAACTCCATTTTATTTTATTTGTCTTTTTATTTGAAAAAGTATTTTTTTTATTTTTGTTTTTGTTTTTCTACTATCTTTTGTTACGTGGAGCATTGCCCATGAAGAATCAAAATTTATAAGTAATATATCATGTCAAATTTAGTTTATTTTTTCACACATTCTTTTGGCCTAATACTTTTTCACATATTCTAATTTATTGTGTTTGTATATACATTCTATTTGTGTGTTTTTTCATTGACATGACAAGGTTGTAGAAGGATACTTCCATAGTCACACCATTGATATGATGACAAGGTTGTAGAAGAACTTCTATAGTCACACAAACAGAATAACACGTTATCATTTTTGCCAACAAAATAACACATTATTTAATTATTTCAAAAACACATTTTATTTAGTTATATTATTTTCTACCCTTTTTATTAGTGTGTCCAAATTGTTATGTATTATTTCATAAGAGTTTTGACCAAAACCTTCTCCAACGTTATTTGTTATTTGTTGCTGAAAGACAATGACATTGTTATGTTGTTTTGAAAATTGAAGGTGCCATTGTGAAGCTCCAATGTGACAACGTCAAACACAAGTTGGTCCTTAAAGCCAAGACTGATAAGAAAGGCTACTTCTATATTGGTGGCCCAAAGAACATTGCAGGTTATTCAACTCGTCATTGCAACGTTGTTTTAGATAGTGCACCAAAAGTACTAAAGCCCTCAAATCTTCATGGTGGTCTTACTGGGGCTCTTCTTAAGCAAGTGAAACGATCGCTGTCTAAGGGTGTTTCTTTAAAACTCTACACTGTTGGACCGTTTGCATTTGAGCCAAAATGTCATCATTAAGGAAAATATCAGTGATTTAAATTGACATATAGGGTTTAGGCCTTTGTTTTAACTTTGTGTTAAAATATGGTGTTTGGATCTTGAATTCTCAATAATAAGAAAACGGTTTATCGCACTTGTTTACTCTAATCACTGTTTCCCACCACCGCCCTTCTCTTTTTGTAATTTAAATCGATTTAAATTGCTGCATTTTAAAAGTAGAATTTATTTGTGCGAAATTACCAATGTATTTGGTTATGATGATACTAATATATATATATCAATCAACTTCAAATATGGAAACATATTAACGCAATATAATTTGGTTTTTAATTACATCATAAAGGCAAACACAAAGGGTTATAAAAGGGTGTGTATATAATTTTCTTTTAAAAATAATTTTATTTATGGAAAAACAAAGGGTTATAAAAGGGTATGTATATGACTTCTAGATAACAAAGTAACATGTGTTAACTTTAAAATAATTCAAACATAATTATTTTTTTTGACAAAATAAATGATATTCATTCATTCAAATTGATAGAGTACATCGATATAATGCAAATTCGCTAAAAATAAATAGGATGAATCTGTGAATAGACTCACAACATCCACGTTAATAGCATAAAACGGCAAAGTACAAATGCCTACATATATTACGCTAAAGACATTGATTGGATCTGCACTGGATCGAAGCTGATCTGACAATCTGAAACGATCAAATACCTGAGAGAAACAAGAAAAACAAACAACGTCGCACAAAGACGACGAACAAACCAACGTCGCACAAAGACGACGAAATCACAAAATAAAAAACGAAATATATGTGAAAATCACTTATTTCAATAAAAAGGAAAGAGAAAAATGAGTTAGAGGGTTGATTTTGGATCAAAAATTGGCCCTAAATCACCCTTCTTTGGTGGTGGATAAAGGAGAAGAAACTAGGGTTTTGACGACGGCTCACTCAAACATAATGTTTTTGTTTACAAGAATTCAAATATAATGTTAAAAGGGCATATACATAACTACATTCTTTTTAAAAAGGTATGTACTTATTACATCTTCATAAAAGGTATGTCTGGAGTTTGAACCCCGACCCCGACATATAATATGCAATATCTCTACCAACTGAGTTAAACTCACGAGGAATAAACAAAGAGACAACAACCCAGGTGCTTAGCGCGCCACACATTTACTGGAAGATTGAAAAATGGCACAAGGGATGCAAACGAGGAACAAAAACGCAGATCCGCATCAAGAGCCCGGACTGAGTAATGATAGCAGTTAACGGTGAAAAAAAATCAGCCACACAAGGATTTAAATGTAATGTAGATACACCTCTTTCTCGTTCTCCCATAATAAGGTTGGGAAAATATTAAAGAAGACCGTGTGGTGAGTACACAACAAACTATTCTTTCATCTTTTAATAATGAGTCTCATGTATGCGACACTTAAAGCGGCATACGCTAATTTTTGAAAGAGTTCCTCATCTTGAGAACTCGGTAACTATAGTTTAAATCTTTGTTATTTTATAGTATTGATGCTACAATTGAAACAAATTAAAATGAGTACATTGGTTCTAATATCACTAAATGTTCATTTTTCAGACTTAAACTCCTTTCTTTGATTCCAGCAACTGAGAACTAATTAATATCTTGAATCTCAGAAGCTATCAATGTAGAAATTTTCAAGTAAAATCTACAAACTATAAAAAAGGTGCTCTTAGGGATAGGAAAGTAGGCTGGTGTTTTAGTAAGTGGTTCACGTAAAAAATACTTTAGAATTTGATTTGTGTTATTTTCATATAAACTTCCACAATAAATTAGATGCATGACAATTTTTTCGTTGGTACAATGCATGACACATTTTAAATGTGAGGTTATTGAATCTTTTTTAACTGATTAATCAATAACCGAACAAAATCAATCCATTTTTCTAGTGTTCACATATATCTATAATCATCTTAATTATGTTCACATATATCTAGTGGCACAAGGGATTTGCCTCTGTTTGGGTTCTCTGGAAGGAAAGGAATGATCGTGTATTCCAACATACGGCTTCTGATCTTTCAACTCTAATGGCAAAGGTTAAACTAAACTCTTACTTATGGTTGAAATCAAAACAGAGACTATTTAGCTACAGTTACCATGAATGGTGGAATCATCCCCTTCTTTGTATGGGTGTCCACTTGTAATTAGTGTTTCTCTGTTTTGTTTTATTTTATTTTGGTGGTGCTGCCTAGGTAGGCACCTTGTTCTTGTAAATACTATTGGGTGGTTTGCCTTTTGCACGCCTTGTGCGGGGTAAACCATGTTGTTAATAACATATCTCATTTTAGTTTGTTCAAAAAAAATGTTCAAATATACACACACTACAAGAAACTTTATATTTAGTGACAGAAAAACACCGCAGGTAAATGTCCTTCCTCCGTAGGTATATGTAGGCCAAAATACCTAAACCTACAGCCTTTTTTTTTTTCCGTGATCAATGTTGGGGTTATACTTACGAAAAAGAGTTGTCACTATAGCCTATAGTGACAGAATTTTGCCGTTGGACAAACAATTAGGTTTTATGTTGATAAACATGACATCCATGAAAATAGAGAGAAAAGCTTACAAAACTATTGTATTGATGATAGTTGAAAATGATACAAAAATGGATGAGAGGTATTGAGTCAACCTTGTGACATATATCACTAAACTAATAACCTAACTAACTCTAAAATGAGGATAACTACCTATTTTTTAAAATTTTACCCACGGATTTTGGACGTAGGTATAGAACCTAATCAGAACTGCAAATGTGTTTTACCTATGGATTTAGACGTAGGTATAGAGCTACAAATGCTTTTTACCTAAGACTATTTCTGTCACTACAAACTTGGCAACACCTATCATTTGTTCATATAGATTTGTTACCGTGAATAACAATTAGTTATTCACTAGTTTCATTGCTATCAATGTTGAAAATTAACACCAAGTTTTTCAAACATAGAAATTAACAAAAGCTAACTCATGTCAATACTTTAGAGCATTAACCAATACAAGACATAACCATATTAAGCATACAAAGCCTTATATATAGCAATGTCACTAAAAAAAAAGAACCAAAACATTGTCTAGCCTAAATTTCAATTTCAAACTTCCATCTTCAAGTCTCCATATTAGCCTCTTAATCTTCACCTACAAGAAATAAAAATAAAAGATGAATAATAACACAATTCAACGTTGATAATATCACTCCTACAAAACAAAGAAAATATTAACAACTTTAGTGAGAAATAATTCAAAGGGTTAGGAACACTAGAAGCAACAATGTTCTATATCATAGAAAATAGAAAATTGAAGATAAAGATTAGTATGAAATCAAAAGTATTGCTAAATGGTGCGAACTACCATGAGGGAACTTCAACAAATCATGTAACTCAAACACAAAACTAGCACTGTTTTCACCATTGAGATGTGGTTGTTAGGAGTTCCTCTAACCAGATTTGCATCGTTAAAGGATATGGACGATCGTTTCATCTTTGTGAGAGAGGAAAGCTTGTAACCATGGGGAGACAACGCTTCCCGCAGTTTTCTCTTGTGAGAAATGACACTTGTAGGGCCAGATTTCTGCAAATTTTTGAAATCCACTTGCGATTGAGAGGGCAACACAATCCCTTTAATGGATGAAGGTGAGAATATGCAGGGCGACCACAATTGTGGTGGGATTCTATCATTTTTTAGGTTTCACTTTGATTCCTTAAGTTTTCTTTTTGTTTCACATTATTCAATGAACGTCAACATAATTTATTTTGATCTCTTAAGGTTTGGAATTTGTAATTTAGAATAGACTCATTAATCATATAAAGATAGGAATAGTTGCATAATATTTTAGAATAAATTAATAAAATATTATCATTATTAATTTTATGTGTACATAGTGATGTGATTATTGATTTGCATATAAATAAACTTTTCTCTTTGTATATATCTCCACACATTGCATAAGATATATCTTTACATATACTAGTTTTACAAACTTAATGGAATCTTATTAATAAATAGTATTTGGTGGATTTTTTTTTACACTATAGAAAGTTTTTTAACATAAAATAACTTTTCAACAACACTAACGTATTATTATTAAAATATATCAACATTTTAAATTTTTAAAAAAACAAACTTATATATAGGAAATGTAGACAATATTAAAAATGCAAATAATAAAATATAGGCTTAATTACATATTTGGTCCTAAACTTATTTGTTGTTTCCGTTTTGGTCCCATAACTTTAAAATTTTCCAATCTAGTCCCACATGTACACCTCCGTTACTATAGTTGGTCCTTTCTGTCATTTGCCCGTTAGTGATGCCACGTGGCCAATCCCACGTGGCACGTATATAAGGGAGATTTTTTTTTCTTCCAGATTTCCTCATTCTTTCCTCCATCGGGTTTCCTTCTTCCTCCATATCTCCTCTTCTTCCATCGTTTTTCCTTCTTCTTTCCTCCTTCTTCCATCGTTTTGCTGCCTCTTTCAAATAAAACATAACACAAATTCGAATTCGTTCATCTCTTTGACAAAAAGCAGCTTCGAAAATTGAATCTCAATTTGGATCTGAAGATGTCAAAACGAACCCAAATTCGTGGCAAATGGGTCAATCTTCAAATGGGTCTATTGGTTCGAATCTAAGGAGGAGAGTAGCAACAGAGTGCAGGTGTGGGGATGAAAGTGTGATTCGCACTGTTATGGATAGTTCAAACCTTAACCGTGGTAGGAAATTTTGGGGGGTGCAGAAATTACAAGAAATCCTTTGATAAAGGCTGCAGCTTTGTTAAGTTAATTGAAGAAGATTATAATGAAGACAGTGATAACAAGTATGCAAAGCTTGAGAATTTTTTTTTGAAGTTGAAGACTAAATTGCAAAAGACAAGATCATGGTTGAAGCTATCTTTGATTTTGAGATTAACATCTTTTGGGCTATGTCTTGTGTTAGGGACAACACTAGTCTGCAAAATGAGTGGCACATGGAGTTTGATGTATTTGAAATAATATGTTAGGGTTGTAATAGATAGGATTGTAATGTGATGAATGAAATGTGTTAAGTTTAGGAAGAATTGATTAATGAATTGTTGAATGTATAACTATTATATCAATGAAAAGATGTTATTGCATATTTTGAAATGATGAATGTTTGTTTCTGTTTCTGGTATATTTTTGTGTAGTGAATTGAGTATTGAATTGATGACTTATATTTGCAAGAGAAATTAAACATAAAATTACTTCATTGTAGAAGGTAACCATTAGAGATAGATTAGAATTCTAGCATGCACTTAGGCATTGGCTTGAAAAAGAGAAATTATGTTAAATACACATAGGCATTACATGAAAGCAAAACAAAAATATCAGACTGTTATCTAATTCACTTAGGCATTTACATGAAACCAAAAGAATGTTAAATGCACTTGGGCATTACATGACAGCAAAACAGAAATATCAGTCATAAACCTAATGCTCTTAGGCATTTACTTGACACCAAAATAATGTTAAATGCACATAGGCATTGCATTACAACTGTTACACCAAAATAATGTTATCAGACACTAACACCTTTACTGCTGGGTTGATGTTGCACCATCAGTTCTTGCAGACACCTTCTTCTTCTTTCCCTTAGCTGCTTCTGGTTGTGTTGATGACTGATGCTCTTTTTGCTTCCTCTTTTTGGTTTTTTTGTTCTGAGCACTTGTTGCAGAGGTTCCTTGAGTAGCAGATGGTTGTGTGTTTGTCTGACCACTTGAAGACTGAGCATGCCTAGTAGTTGCTTGAGTTGTTCTCTAAGTAGCTTGAGGACCTTGAGATGTGTTTGTTTGAGAAATTTGAACATTTGTTGTTGCTGGAGCACCTTGATTAGCTTGAGATGTGTTTGTCTGAGATGCTTGAGCAGCTTGAGTGTTAACAGTCTGAGTAGATTCACCTTCAGTTGGTGGTGGTGGTGGTGGAAGCTTACAAGTTGACTTATTATGTCCACTTTTCTTGCATCTGCTGCACTTAATTCCCCATCTAGCCCTCCTCATCATTCCATCATCTTTCATCAATTCACCTGACTCTTTGTTCCTCTTTTTCTTAGGCCTTCCTGGTTGCTTCCTAATTGGTGGTGCCTGAAGGTCATTATACTTTGTCCTCTCCCATAGATTCTGACCATAGCAGGCTGCATATTGGTCCTTCTTGAAAATGTCTGGGACAAACTCATTGATGTTCATATCTTGGTTTTTCATGCAGGAAATGGCATGACAACATGGTAAGCCTGTCAACAACCATTTCCTGCAATCACATGACCTTCTCAGCAGATTCACATAGAACTTTTCAGTTGTGGAATTGATGTTAATCACTTGAAAATCATGCACACTTAAACGCCTAACAAGATAGAAACAAATTATAAATTCCACAAAACCAAGCCAGACAAATCAATTTCAAACAAAAATAGATGGACAGAAAGTGATATACCTAACCAACCAATTATTGGTGTTAGCAGATTCCCTTGCAAGTTTTTTTTTTTTTTATGTTTGGAAGAACTACATCCTCATACCTAGCAATCCTCTACCTATTTGCTTCCCACCTTTCCATCATGTAAATCCTGATGTCCTCACACATAGTTACAATTGGCTTTCCTCTAGGGATGACAATTGTTGAGTTAAAAGCCTCTAACATGTTATTTACAAGGGTATCACAGAGTGGCCCAGAAGTGAACTTGGACTTACTCCAACACAATTTCAACACCATCATAGGAATTATGGTTAAACTCAACAAAATTCCCCCCATGGTGTAGCACAAGGACAAATCTACCAACCTCAGCCTACAATTCGAAAAATCCTAACCCTAATTAGTGTGTTTTCAAAAATGAAGACATTAGCAACATAAAGCATAAATCCACGTTTTTAGATACAAACTTGACAGATTAACATAAGAAATTTATGATACAGATAAAGATGATTCTAACAAACCCTAAAAAATTGATTTTTAGTGAGTTTTCCAGATTTGAACAGATGAAACAAACCCTAAACCAGGATACTAAAAAACCCTATATCAGAAAATAGTAAAAACCAGATACCAAAACCACTTTTCGAAAAAACCCTAAACCCTAATTTTTGAAAAGTTGAAGAAAACTCACCTCGACGAAAGCATCAGCATCGAAATCGTCTGGTTCAGCCATTTTCAAGTTCGTCTTCCTCGATTCCGACTTCGTCTTCTCATAATTGCTCTTTCAATCTTCAAGGGTTTGAGTTCGTACTATTCCTCTCTCTCTCTCTCTCTCTATTTCAAAACATGTTTCTAATCATGTAACATTCTCTCTCTAATCCAAGAATACCCCTTATATACGTGCCACGTGGGATTGGCCACGTGTGCATCACTAACGGGCAAATGACAGAAAGGACCAACTGTAGTAACGGAGGTGTACATGTGGGACTAGATTGGAAAATTTTAAAGTTATGGGACCAAAACGGAAACAACAAATAAGTTAAGGGACTGAATATGTAATTAAGCCTAAAATATATTAAACTTATAGGAAATATTCTTTAAAGGCTTAAATATGGTACTCGTCCCTGCAAATATGCCTCGTTTAAGTTTTGGTCCCTGTAAAAAAAAAATTAATTTTGGTCCCTGCAAAATTTTTTGTTTTTTAAAATAGTCCCTCCAGGGACTATTTTCAGAAACAAAATTTTTTGCAGGGACCTGTTTAAAAAACAAAATATTTTGCAGGGACCAAAAACTACAAAATGGGTCCAGTCATCATGTGCCACATATACAAATCATCAGAAAAATGGGGTCAGAGACTATTTTAAAAAACAAAAAATTTTGCAGGGACCAAAAACAATTTTTTTTACAGGGACCAAAACTTAAACGAGGCATATTTGCAGG
>Ga0228711_1006039_pt1 | contig 18195 bp, 10 predicted proteins | sample MedpolnodulmetaG_2_FD_177996 | JGI IMG/M metagenome (GOLD analysis project Ga0228711, IMG submission 177996) | Root nodule microbial communities from Medicago polymorpha collected in Santa Monica, California, United States - brown nodules | ecosystem: Host-associated > Plants > Roots > Nodule...
GCATAAGGTTTGTTTCCGGGATGAAATAGACATTGATGGTCAACATGACACCCAGACAAACCATGTTTCGTTGCAGCGCGTTGCCTTCCCCGTTGACCGGTCATATAACCACTGAGTTTCCAAAGTAGCCTCTTTTTATGAAAGGCCAACGACGGAAACACATTTTGCATAGAATGAACACGAGGATAGGAGGAGAGAGTTTGTGAAATGGTGTGAGAAATGTGAAGGTTTTGGAGGCTATTTATAGGAAAACAATAAGCATAGGTTATATCTACACTTAATGCATAGTCAAAAATGTGTTTCAAAGGAGATTTACTAGCCATTAATGCTGGCAAAAATCTTTGAAAACGTGTTTCTTGTGGTGCAGACCATTAGCCAAAACTAACTGATATAGTTCGGATTTCATAATCTGGAAAACTTGAATATATTCCGGATTATGTAATTCGAATAAATACGATCATGGGATGAAACAAAGGGAAACTTGACCTTTCTGCAGGGTGATGGATGGTTTAGATTTTGAAATCCGGAAAGCTTCAGCATTAGATTCTTTTGAGTGATCCCCATTGCAGCAAGAGTTTATGTGGTCCACAACGCCCAGATAACTCTATAAATAGGGATCTCTATTTTCATTACAAGTAAACTACACCTGAAGGAAAAAAATCATGGAATTCCCTGACTTTGATCCGTACACCAAGCTAGCGGCAGTCTACTACAACGGCGGAACACCACCCTATCTGTTTAGGATTCACAATGATGTAACCCTCTCCGGGCTGAAGGATGAGCTAGATCAAATCAACCTTCAACTCAACCACAGAGACACGAAGAGGGTGGTTAGTGTTGAATATCGATGTTCATTGTCCGACTCAGTTTCATCTCTTCGGTTCAGCCGAATGAAACTCATAAACGACAACGGCGTGAGAACCATGTTCTCTGTCTTTGGTCAGCACAGTACTAGAGGACTGACCGAGTAGGACGCTTCGTTGGTTAGATCTGTGATGAGTCAATAATTAGTGATTTTAATGTAATATTTAAGTTTATTTTATTTAGATTTAATATGTTTTTATTTCCTTTTTAGAGCTATTTTAATTCAATTGCAAGTTATTTTATTTCAGGAACAAATATTTCAAAGATTGTGTCTTGAAGCAAGAGAAATGAGATTTGAAGCTGATTTGTGCTAAAAATATGAAGATCTTATACAAAAATATGTTGTGCACAAAGTTTGAAGATCCTTCACCAAAATATAAGCATGGCACGCCCCTTTTTGTCCTTTTGCTGCTTTTGATATTGGAACAAGTGAAATTAGACAAGGATTGCGAAACGTGAGAATAATCTAGCAAACCTTGAGACAATAAAGTTTTGTTCTTCAAGGATTCCAATAGCAATCAACCATGAGAACAAGTATGGTTGTTAGAGGAACACACTCACTGATACCGAAAGGAGATGTGACAGGCTAAAGAGAAACTTGTCTTTAGAAAATAGGTCCAACATAAAGTTCTGGGTTTAGGTTTGATTTGTGAAGGATTTGTCACCATGACGAACCAATAATCTCAAGGCGTTTTTTATTATTATATTTTCTTTTAAAACAAAATACAAAACTTTTCAACTTAAACTCTTTTCTAATCATTGTTGAAAGTTCGTTGAATTCATAACTCCCTATCGAAACGATACTCTTTTATTAATACATCGGTAAACCATGCAGTTGCGGATTTACTACATCAAGTTTTTGGCGCCGCTGCTGGGGAGTTATTGTAATTTGATTAACTTTTTTTTATATAACGGTTAGACTGGAAAAAAATAAAAAATTCGTTCCCGAGATTGAAAAATTCTTACATAAAAGAAGAAAAGAAGTACGAAATAATAACGATATGGCTAAGGAACGCACTCTTAAAAAGTATGCATCCCCTTCTACGGAAGAGTCACATGCTATTATTGTGTACCCAACGGTTGAGAGTAACAATTTTGAAATAAAGCCTGCACTTATCTACTTAGTGCAACAAAATCAAATTTTCGGATCACTCAATGAGGATCCGAATCTTCATGTTTCAAATTTTTTAAGACTCAGTGGAACCTTGAAGGCAAACCAAGAGGTCGTAAGGTTGAACATCTTTCCTTTTTCCTTAGGGGATAGATTTCATTCATTGAAAATTGGTTCTATTACTTCATGGGACAAAATGAGGCAAACATTCCTTGCCCCATTCTTTCCGCATAGTAAAACTGTTCAATTAAGGAATCAAATCATATGATTCACTCAAAAAGATGAGGAATCTCTTTACGATGCGTGGGGGCGTTTCAAAGAAATGCTTAGACTCTGTCCCCATCATGGTTTAGAGAAGTGGCTTATTATCCATACTTTCTATAATGGTCTTTTGTTTACCACAAAAATGAATGTTGATGCAACTGTAGGTGGAGCTTTGATGAATAAAAGATACACATGAGCATATGCTTTAATCGAGGACATGGCTTAAAACCACTATCAATGGACAAATGAGAGAGCCATCACTGCTACTCCTCCACCCTCTAAAAAAGAGACAGGTATGTACGAAGTTTCTACCCTTGATCATCTATCTGCTAAGGTGGACACACTTAATTTAGGCTATAAATTTGCTTGCATGTTCAGCAAATTCCTTCATTCTTCACTTCATCTCTTTTCTTTCATTTTATTCAAATTGTTTAAGTTTTGTAGGAGTGTTTGTGGTGTCATGGTCATTATTGACCATTCATATGACCCATGCAATTGCATTGCAGCTTATGCGGGGGTTATATAACGGTCAATAGAGACCCTGACATAAAAAAGACACGAAAATTTTATATCGACGTTGTCCGGATTTTAAAATCCAGAAATCACTACAATCTGGTTCGAAAAATAAAATCCGACTAAAGGTGATTTCAACATTTTTGCACGGCGCGTGAGAAGGCGGTAGGATGGAAAAAGTAACACTCTATTTCAAGTGATCCAAATTAGAATGATCCATTGAACCAAGTATTATTGGTCAATGGTAGGTTCAAATGCAATGCAATGGCCTATGAGGCACTTGCCTTTAAGGATGACAATGCGAGTGATACAACTCGTTTAGATCTAACCCGCAATTAGCCCATGAAAACGGGTTGGCTCAAGTAGACACCCCCACCAAAAGTGGACTTGCACACCTAACAAAATCTTTTTTCAAAATTATTTTTTTGTGACATTTGTTATTAAAAAAAAATATGCATTGTTATAAAAAAAAGTTTATGGATAACCAAGTTTATTTCTCACATTACATAATTGTAAAAAAATAAATAATGATTTAATCCTAATAATAAAAGGTCTCGTTAACAATTGCCTTAGAACATTTGTTAAGAATTGAAAGATTGAAATAATTGATAACTTTTATATAAAAAAATGTTTTTTAATGTTTCAATGTGTCGAATACCCAAATTAAAAAAAAAACTTTGTACCCAAAAAAAACTTGTATTTTTTTTGAAAGAAAAAAAAATTATATATTTTTTTCGATTGAAATTACATATTTTGTTTCCCTCAAAAAGAAATTACATATTTTGTTTGAGCATTTTATGTTTAAATAAATACATGCAAGAGACAGTGATTAACAAAAGTTGAACCCTAATACCCTCTTTTGTGAAGAAGGTTTCATTGCAGCGCCTCTACACTTATCCCGTCGCCATCTCTCTCTCTCTCTCTCTCTCTCTCTCTCTCTCTCTCTCTCATACAGTTAAACCATGCTCATTGTAAGTTCATCAATTTATTATTTCTGGGTTTCGATTTGTATTTATCATCTTCGGGTAATTTCATAACGGTGATGTTCGTTGTTTATATATAGGAATTAGATGCTCCTGCGAGTGTCAGGAAGCAATTGGCCACGTTGTTTCGGGAAGCTCTCATTGCTACTGTTCCTACTGAACCTGATGTTGTCCCCTTAATTGATGCTTGTGTTCCCAAAAACGGTGTTAAACATGCTGATTATCAATGGTAACTTTCTCTAATTCCATTCATTTAGCCTCACTCAATTCACTTTATCTTATATGAGAATAATTTTACTTTAGATTAAAAATAAATTATGCATAAGCACTTAATTAAGCTGTTTATCTTTATCCAAACAGTCACCTAGCGTTTTAGTTGCACTATACATTGGCAAAACAAGCTTATTTGTTTTTTTAATTCTTGACGCAGTAATAATGCAATGAGTCTTTTTGCTAAGATTAAAGGGAAGCAACCGGAATTCAAAAATCCTCGTTCAGTCGGAGAGGTATAATCAGAGATAATTTCCTTTTTTTTATTAATTATTGACTTTGGAATTAGATTTTGTTTAATTTGAATGCGTGTGTTTTTGTTTGTGTAGGCCATTATGAAAAATCTCCCTCCATCAGAGATGGTAGAATCGTGCTCTGTTGCGGGTCCTGGATTTGTCAATATTGTCTTATCAAAGAAGTGGATATCAAAGGTGATTCATTGAATTTCTATTTGTGTGTCCTCAAATTTCTAGGCTAGTGTTTTAATTGTAGTGTGTCTCCCTATGTGTTGTTTGGATTATGCACTCAACAGAAAAAAATTCCTCCTGCAGAGCTTACAGAAGATGCTTACCGATGGTATTGATTCATGGGCACCTAGACTTCCAATCAAGAGGGTTATGGTTGACTTTTCCTCACCGAATATAGCCAAAGAAATGCATGTTGGTCACCTGAGGTCAACCATTATTGGGGACACACTAGCACGGATGCTTGAATTTTGCCAGCCTGAATGTCTGATCCGCCGAAATCATATCGGTGACTGGGGTACTCAGGTAGGTTTAATCTCTGAAGTAAACTATGCTATTTTGTGCCGTGTGTTTTAATATAGTTTTATGTTTAAACGGAGGTAGAATTTTTGTTATATTTTTTTGACTAGTTCATTGCTATACACTGTCAAAGCTAGGTTATTTTTCCATCCATAACCTTGTCTTTGAGCTATAATTTTCTTCATTCACAACCTTATGTCTTTGGGCGATTCTTTTGCAACACCCATTTAACTTCTAGTTGTCTTTGGGATCAATAGCTGATGTAAGTAGGTTTTTAACTGTCGTGATTGAGAACATGAATTCCATTCATCCAAATTAAATGAAATTGCGTAACCTTCTAAAAACGCTGCTGTAACCACCCATAAAGAAAATAGTCTAGATACCGAACTATTTCAATTGCCACCAAAATAACAATGTTTACTTACGACATATTTTCTTGAGTTATAGAACATTCTGTTATGAGGAATCTCATTTTAGCATTGAGCATATGTCTTAAAGTCCATGCATTTATTTTGCAGTTCGGGATGCTGATTGCATACCTCTTTGAGAAATTTCCGAACCCAGAAGATGTTAAGGAATCTGATATTGGAGATCTACAGGTGAGACAACATATGGAAATGAATTTCTTATGTAGGTGTTTATTCATATATTTTGTCGGTATTTTTAGTTCAGATCTGATATTTTTTTGGTTAACTAGCTGCATGGTTGTTGTCGTTGAATTATATGCAAGTACTAACTATGCATTCCTAGATATCTAGGAATTATTTTGTTATAAATGCCACGGAACCTAATAGATAATATAAGCCGCTACTTCTTCACGGAACAGTCAACAGCCTTAAAAAGTTAACTAATCGGTTTTCTTGGCAGACATTGCTTTTATAGTGTTTGCAATTTTTTTATTTATCACAACAGTTTTTTTTGTTTGAAATCAGATCTAGACTTCCATTTTCATTTTTTTAATTATAATGATGTCAAGGTGTGAATTCAGAAATAAAGGTTCAGGCCTGTGTTTGACTATAGATACTAGTTATTACTTATTAGTATAAATAATCAAACCTTGGAAGTCGCAATGTTTGTTGGTCTTAGAGTTAACATTTTATGTTTTCATCGTTATTTAGCTTCGATGGAAAATTATTTTACTTATTCTAAAATTATTGGAGTTGGTGCATTTTTAGGCATTCTATAAGGCCTCAAAATTGAAGTTTGATAGTGATCCTGATTTCAAGAAAAAGGCACAGCTGTCAGTAGTCGAGCTTCAGGTAAATTTTATGTCCTTTTTTCTTCTTCTTTTTCTGATTTGTTAATTTCTGCCATTTGCAAGGTCATGGGGCATTGGTTTTACATTTTTTGTATGCCTGAATTTTGATTTCAGAGTGGGGAGGATCCCAAGTATCGCACGGCATGGAAACAAATTTGCGATATTAGTAGGACTGAATTTAACAAGGTCTATCAGCGCCTTGGAATCCGTTTGGAGGAAATGGTAAGGGTTCTAGTTTCTTTTGTATCTCGGATGAGGAATTTCTCATCTCTTTCTTTTCTTATAATTTTGGGCCTTTCATAATTCTATCCGTGCCTTTGTCTGTTTTTGGCATAGTTGTCAATAGCGGCCGCGCCGCCCGCTATCGCGGTGCGCAGCGGATTTTTTGAGCCTAGCGCTCCCAACCGCGTCGGAGCGGTGCGAAAGTGAGAAGTGGCCGCAACGGCCGATATAGCAGGTATCGATTTGAAGCGGCGCGGGTCAACGTGTCCGCAACCATTTTCAACGACAGTTTCTCTGCCTCTGTCAACTTAAAATCATGCAGTCATGTCTCTTCGAAGAAGAGAATGAGAAGAAGGAAGAAGTGAAAAGCTATAAAGAAAAACCGACAGATGAAGAGAAAATGGTTATAGAAGAAGAAGGATTGAAGAGATTTAGATCTAGAGTTCAGATGGGTGGTGGCAGGCGGCGGCTAATGTTTGAATAGAATAGAAAGAGGGGAAAAAACTAGGGTTTGGTTATTTCACTCTTTTATATAGAGGATTGGGCTAGACCCATAGTGATATAACGTGGACTCTATTAATCTATTTCTGCTCTGGACTCTTTTAATCTATTTCACTCTCTCTTTTATATACAGTCGTTTTCTTTACCTTTATTTTTGGCTAATTATTAGTGAAAATCAGTTAATTATCTTTAACTTTTCATTTATGTTAATACTAAATATTTTTTTTTTTATACTTTCTTACCCCTTAGTTAATAATATATTTTTTAGTATTTGTATCCGCGCCACCGAAATAGCGTCCGCTATGCGACCCGCACCAATTTTTGGGTTGGCCGCGCCGCATTTCCGCATTGACAACTATGGTTTTTGGCGTGGCTTTTATTTAATATGCTGTGGCTTTGACTATGTGTTTTTAGCCAAATATAACATATTCTATCAAGTAAATTATGTCTCTTTCCTTGTTCTGTGATGGTCATAAGTTTGGCTGGTTGCTTGATTTAACATTAGGAAACTATGTGATATCTAGCTCATATATAATCTTGTTGGTTTTTTCTGTTTGAATTCTATTCTCAGTTCAACTAGACTGATGTAATTATTATGACTTCTCTATTTGCTCCATTTCCTGTATATAGCAATTGCAGCAACAAAAAATTTGGTCACAGTGTAGCATTAAATTGGAAAATGCATACAGGGAGGGTAGCAATAAAATGATCAAATATCTTTGATTTATGTTGCAGCCATTACAGGTTTTTTTTTATTGAATAATTGTTATATGTTTTACTGTTCACTGATGGGCGATATATTTGGCCACAGCCAGAGAGCTTCTTCAATCCATTAATCCCTCCAACTTTGGAGAAACTGGAGAAATTAGGGCTGATTGAAGACAATGATGGTGCTCGTGTGATATTTGTTGAGGGTGTAGACATACCACTAATTGCTGTGAAAAGAGATGGAGGCTACAACTACTTTTCAACTGATCTAGCATCACTTTGGTTAGTTTTTACTTTTAATTTTTTGGATATCTTCTTGTAAGTTGTGATGTGACTCGCACGAATATTTGAATTCTGCTATCAATTAGTCAAACTTAGTTTATCTTGAATGTCACATTAGAAGTACTAATAAGAAGTGTATGAGATAGGTTAGGTGAAGGCCCGAAGGGTATTCCAATAGTCAGACTTGAAGGTAAATCACAAATGAAAAATGTATCATTAATTATCAACAAGGATTCAGATTTAAACGGTCCAAATTGGTTTTGTGATAGGATATAGTGTTTGCTTCGCATATCTGGCCTCGTGAAGGATAGAGGCTTTCTGTTGAAAATTTGGTGTACATGTTTCTATTTGCCTGTATTTTCATCTGAGTATGGAATAGGAAATAGTTTATAGATCTACTGTGGAAAATAAACTGTTACGTTACCTTAACCACTTGAACCTTGCATGCAGGTATCGTCTGAATGTCGAAAAGCTTGATTGGAATATATATGTTACAGATGTTGGGCAATGGCAACATTTTGACATGCTTTTTAAGGTATGTCCGAATTGACCAAGATATTGTCAGTGCTACACTGCTACTAATATTGCAATGAGTTTAAATGTCTAACTTCCCTTTTGGTTTTTCTATCAGGCCTTTAGGCGTGCAGGGTGGCTTCCAAAGGATCCAAATGAGTATCCAATATGCACTCATATAGGTTTTGGTCTTGTTTGTGGTGATGACGGAAAACGATTTCGAAGTCGCAGCAGCGAGACTGTTCGATTGGTTGATTTACTTGATGAAGCTAAAAGGCGCTGTAAAGTTGCTCTTCTTGAACGTGGTAAAGTACCATTTGCCTATTGCAATTTTTATTTCTTCCTTCATGTGAGCCAGAATCAATTAAATGAAGTTTCTGTTTGTGGAAGATCTATGGAACTGATATTGTGCATCAGACAGTTAACCTTCTAAATCCTATGTTCATCTAGATAATGCTAAAGATTGGACGGAGGAAGAGATTGAGAAAACATCAGAGGCAATAGGATATGGGGCTGTGAAGTAAGCTCTTTATCTCGATAACGTTTTCTTATTAAAGGATAATAATAATCAACATGCTTTCCAGCAATAATACATAATTAGCTAAATTGTAGACATACTTTATTGAGTTGAATTGGAACCAGATATACTGCTTAAAATTTCCTGCTTACTGAATTTTAAAAGTTAACGTGTTGCTTTTCATTCTGCTCTAATGGTTCGAATCTGGTTGATATATACTTATTATTTTAAGGTTTAGAATATGTGTTTTTAACTGTCATATAGTTAACAAGATTTTATAACTGGCAATTAGTTTAATTAGATACTACCTCCTTCGCAAATAAGCTCCATTTTCCAATTTCACATGGATTTAAAAAAATAGGTTTTTTTCAATGTCTCTATTTTGTATATGGAAGTTTGTAAAATACCCTTTTGTATATGAGTGTGTTCAACTCTGACTTCTCATCTGCTAAGACAATTAGTAGTATTAATTAAGGATATATTTGAAAACAATAATAAATGTATTTAGTAATTTGTAATGGAGATTATATTTAAGGATACTTTTTCCTTTCAAAGGCTTATATTTAGGGACTGTGGTAGTTAAAAACCGACACACGTGTTGCTTGGTTGTTTTTTTTCTCTCATGCTAAATGTTCCCCATTTATCAGGATTGCATTTTGTTTCAAATGACCATAAATGGTTTTTGTTTGACTTTACAACATTTCTGTTGTCTGCTTATGCCTCTGTTCTTGGAATGCTGAATGAGTTGCCGACTTGTTGCCCATCATGATGTTAATGCTTGTGCTATGTTTGCAGATATGCTGACTTGAAGATCAATAGAACAACAAATTACACTTTCAACTTTGATCAGATGCTTAATGACAAGGTGCATATATTGTTTTCAAATGTTTGTCAAGTTACAATAGAAAAGCTTGTAGATTTTAGTCATTATTGATGCCCCCAGATCTGTCCTGCTCCCCCCTCGCTCAGAAAATATTTATGAAATCTAAAGCTATAAATTTTGTTCCTTTTGATTGACAATTGCTTTCAGAATCTTTTAACAAATGTTGAGCCCGTTCTTCAAGGCCCATGAAACCAACTAATGTAATGTCATATTTCTCACCTTTCTATGCTTTTTGTCTTACAGGGAAATACCGCTGTTTATTTGTTGTATGCACATGCTAGGATCTGTTCCATTATCAGGAAATCTGGTAAAGACATAGAAGAACTAAAAAAGGTAACTTTTCTAATTTCCGTGATGATGATATTATAGTTGAAACAATTAATTGCTTTGTCTCATATAATGAATGTTAAACATATACATGTATTATGCCTAGGTTTTATGAGTAGATCATGGTTGACTTGATGAGTCAATTAAGCACTCATATATTATGATTGTAATATGACTCAGTAATGCATTTATGTTTATACTTGTATAATATTAAGCTTCATATCTTGTTTACCAACTTGTGACAGACTGGGAATTTGGTGTTGGAGCATGAAGACGAGCGTACACTGGGTCTTCATTTACTGCAATTTACTGAGGTACTTTTTCTTGAGATTTATACCTTTCAGGCTATATTTGCAGTGTTCTTCTTTGTCCATCTTGGTCCATTTTCCTTAAGAAAAGACTGAGGCATGATGATTAAGCAACTATACTTGTAGTGTTTTACTTTGTCCGTCTTGGTCCATCTTTAAGAAAAGACTAAGGCATGATGATTAAGCAACTATATGTTCTCGCGCGCGCTGGTGTGTATTTTACAATCCATAAAACATATGCACTGACATGAGATTTTTCTTTTATCTTTCAGGTTTTTGTGGAGTCATGCTCAAATTTATTACCAAACGTGTTATGTGAATACCTGTATAATTTGTCTGAAATCTTCACAAAGAAATTTTATTCAAGTTGCCAGGTATCCAATGTTATAAAATTTTCTTACGAGTTTGAATGCCCTCCCCATATTCCTATTTGCTGTGTATTAATGTGAATGCCTTTGTCAGGTTGTTGGGTCGCCGGAGGAAACTAGTAGACTCTTGTTATGTGAAGCAACCCTTATTGTGATGAGGCATTGCTTTTATCTCCTTGGAATTGATCCAGTTTACAAGTTATGATCTGCTATCTCAATGAGGAGTTCAAGAGCAAGTTTTTTGGAACAGACTTTTACTTTTAGTGCACAGAAGTGTAGGAACTTCTAATATAAAATTTGTTGGTCAAGAATCATTCTACCTCTTTGGTTCTCTTCGGTTTTGTTTTGTATTCTGTAAAATAGTGAGAGCATCGACACTAATTTTATTGACAAGGCCCTTGAAATTTTCAGTTTGTGTGGCGACAATTAGTTTTGAACTGATGCAAACCTTTCGAAAAAATGTACCAACAGTCTTGCTGTATCCCCGCTGTTTGCAATGGTTAGTACTGAAAGTTGGGATTTGAATTGAAATCTAATTGCTAATTACATGAATTACCCTTAATGAAGTGTTTGATGAAGGATCAATAAGACTTTAGACATATCTTTCTTATATAGATAGAAGATAATTGATTTGATAAGTATTTGACATACATTTTTGTCTATTAAGTGGTAAAAAACGAACGAAGACATTATGCAAATAGGAAATAGTGGTAACCGAACATTTGTGATAGATTTACTAGAGATTAAACTCAAACATAAGTTTGTAGAAATTAAAAAAAGAACTCTTAATTTCCAATCGTCCACTCTTTACATTTGCATGTTGCAATATGTCGAAACATCTCTTTCAAAGACGTATAACCAGATTTGAGTAATTAGTAAGGTTTTCCAATATAAAAAAATTACTCAGGTTTTAAGCTTTTAAAATAGAATTTAAATTATTGTCGGTGTAGTATTTTGTAACATGAAATAGTCACAATCTATTTTATATTTAGCCTTTAACTTTTATGAAACTTAGCATATGCATTAGGGTCCACGTTTGGAAGCCAGAGTTTTGTGTCCATTTATCGTGAAATCATAAGCTCCAGTGGCTAACTTAGGCGTTGTCGTGGTTTTTTGCCACCATTTTAGAGGAAATTGAACGCAGATCCAAACCTACAATTATAGAGACATTTTTTTCGGTTGATATTTATTTATAACTAAGAATAGAGAGGGAGTACATAACTTCAATATTGTCTAGTCAGCTTTTCCCATTTATCATTTTTTCAAGACTTTGACTCCAACTTTGAGAGTAATTAGCACATAACCCGTAATACTTGGTTTCCAATTCCAAATCAACCTAGTAGTAATTGGAGATAAACGAGTTTTCAAAACCAAGCGGCAAATACATATGTACGTCAAAAAGTCACGTACCCATGAAATGGAAATACAAATCCACGTATATATAGAAGCTTCTATTGTTAGGATTCCTTTAATTTGATCCAAATGATTTTAGACGACGCCATCATTTACAGCCATTCAAATTCATATGCTTGTAGGCCAACATTTTTTTGAAAGTATGTACTATTTCACATCATATCATAAATGTGGTCATTTCATAATTGCACTCTAACTTTTTTCTCAAATCTCAAAAACCAAATTAACAGTCTTGTTATATCCCTTCTGTTTGCAATGGTTAGTAAAAGTTGGGATTTGAATCGAAAGCTATTTGCAAATTTGAGATACATGAATAAGTGTGGACCAAATGTATAAGATAGATTTAGTGGAGATTAAACTCAAATTTAAGTTTGTAGAAATAAATAAAAAAATTTAACTCTTAATTTTGAATTGTCTACTCTTCATTACATATACATGCTACACGATGTCAAAGCATCTCCATGAACGGCCTAAGTACTTCATTTTTCTAGACTTTGACTCCAACTTTGAGTTGAGGTATGGAAGCATTAAATTTTGAGGATAATATTAGCATACAATACAAGTAAGTAATATGTGGTTTCCGATTCAAAGTCAGCCTAGTAGTAATTGGAAATTTCGAATTCTAGTTTTTTCAAAACCAAGCAGCAAATACCGTGCGTCAAAAATTCACGTAACCAGGGTCCCCACTATTAGTTGTTTTCGCAGTTTCAGTGCCATTGAATGGAAATACAAATCCACTAACAGAAGCTTCTATTGTTAAGTTTTTTTTTATATTTTTTTTAAGGATATTGTTAAAGTTGTTGTTGATTTAGATTTCTCTAACGAATTAATCCACTTAGGAGAAAAATAATACTCGCTCTGTTCCTAAGCACAAGACCATTTAAAAAAAAAAGTTTGTTCTAGACACAATACCATCTAATTTTTTTAGATGTATAGTATTCATTATTTTTTTCTAAGTATACTTTTTATTAATACTATCAATTGTTTTGAAATATGAAGAGTCAACATTCAATCAATTCATATATAAATGACAATTTAGTAAAAGTTACACGCTCTTCAAACAAATTTGTTACTTATGTTTATGTTTTAAAGAAATGATATTTGCAAAACCAAATTATGATAACTTTTTGACAATTTTTCTTCCTTCTTCCTTTTTATCTCTCAATTGTTTTTGACCAATAAGAAAAGAGTGAAAAAGAAAGTTGCCACAATATTTGTCACAAATAATTGTACAAATATCACTATGCCTATTTTATACTCATTTTCTTGTCTTATTTTATAAGAAAAAGTCAAAGTTTAGAGAGCGTCTGAGTTTTTATCTATTATTCTCCAACAAGATTCTTTTTTGGTTAAGTAGTCTATTGATTAAAATTCAGTTTTTAAAATGAATAAATTAGATGTTTGAGATTCGAACTCCGATATTTACATATAATAATGTATTGTCCATACCAACTGATTATGTTCACGGGGACCAAACAATATTCCCTATTGTTAACATAAATCAAACCCTCACTCTGGTAAGAAATGTGTCATTTACTAACTACTTAAATGAACATACATTTTTTTGTTTTTTTACGTTTTAAAGTATAGTAGTAGGAGTACTTGACCAAAAATAAAGTATAGTATTGAGGCTGAGCATAGAAACTCAAAACGGGCGGGGTGGAGGACACAACACTTGACGACACCAAGATCATCGTGAGTCTTAGTAGGATCGCAATGTACAAAATTAAAGTGGTTGACTTGTACAAAATTTTGAATGCTTCGATTGTTTAATGGTAGTTTTTCTTTGAATGAAATTGTTTATTGGTAGTTGAATTGCGAATTATGTAATTTAATCACTCTAAAAATTGATTTGTCTGAAGAATTTTAAATTAAATTGTACACTAAATTAGAAAGTTTATAATTACTCGTAAAAAATTAATCACATAGAATACGACAAACTAAGTCTGAATCATTCGCTAGATATGATTTGTTGCAACTTGGGCAAAGTACCGATTAATTAGAATGTTGGATTTCAAATCTCATGTTCCCATGAATAACAATCATTGAAACAAATATACATTAGAAATATCCTCAACCAAATAAAAAAAAAGTCATGCTAGCAAATGCCCTTAGACTACTTGTTAAAGATTCAAAAGAGAAAATAATTTATAAGTTTTATATGAAAAAAAATATCTTTTTAAAATTTTAATGTGTTGAATACACGGATCTCAAAATGAAGTTTAGTTGGACTATTTAACAATTGCAAAATGAAAAGCAAAACACCTATGTCAAGTTATTTTAGCTAAATCAGTCGTTTAGCTAGGATGGAAACTAAGGAGTGGCGACAGATCTTTGTGGTGTAATGTCATGAAAGAAAAATATGATAGGGATAAAATGGAATTAGATATGAAATGTTATTCTCAGAAATCAGAGATGGAAACATAATTTGAGTGTGGGAGGATTATTGGCTGCAAGAGGAGTTTCAAATTGCTGATTTGGGCATAAATATTCAAGTTTAGATGAAAACAAATAAGAACTCCATAATTATTATGTATAAATTAAAATACTATATCAAAATATTTATCTTCCAAAATTAGTATACACACACACTGGCTTACATTATGAACTAAAAAGAAACACACATGTAACACAAAATTTAAGATTCTTCTGTCTGCAACTCCAAGAATTGGAAAACAAGTTAACTAAACTAACCTGTTCCAAGGTCAAAAATTAATTTGCATACCAAAACTTTTGAACAAATTAAATTTGCATACCAAAACTATAGCTAGCTTATACATAAAATTACAACAAGGTGTAGAAAACCATCTTTGAACCTATGGTTTTTCCTTCTGTGTGTAGATATAGTCCGTGTGAGCTACAAGTGTTCTTCTCATCAAACAATCTTCTTCACTAATACCCTTACAATTCTCTTCTATGTCGACCTTCTCATCTTCCAAAACCTTCAATTAACACGTTTAAGAAAAGAAGACGATTAATTAATTGAACAATACAAAAGATAGGACATATTATATATACTTTAGTCTAAGTAAATTCGATCTTCGGCCAAAAAATAAATAAAGTCTAATATAAAATTGTTTTAGCCAAAAACCGAACTCGAATACAAACAAAACAACTTGATTTCATGAAAGCTCCTTAACCACTTAGCTGAACTACGTCGTTGAGATTATATATAATATGATTTGATATTAATTAAAGCAACTCACCTCATATTGATTATTGCTTGAAATGATAGGGGAAGAAACTGGGCCATGTCTTCCTGCATATGTGAAGGTGAAGAAGAGGAAGAAGAACACTGCCAGGCAAAGGGGGGCACTAACTTTAGACGACATTTAATTATTTGCTTTCTAGAATTGCCTATTACTTTGTGATGCAGCAAGAATAGGACTATGTGATCCGTTTATATAGATAGTGCATGTCTTATTAGGGAATAACAATAAATCTAGGGCTATAATGCAACTTTACTTTTGGATTATAATTAGTGCATGAATAATTATAAATTAGTCAAAGAGTCGAATGTCTCACGTACACACATATATCCCATACTTTTCAAAAAAAATAAAATGAAGAGTATAAATTCTCACGCAGAAAATTCGCAACATTATTTATTGTGGTGGAGCTTTTAAATGTTTAGTTTAATACGTCGGCTCACATGTTATCATTTCATGATTAAACAAAAATGTATAAATAAATGATTTTATTTAGGAGAACTATGATAAATACATAAAAAATGTTTGATGTAGTATTTTCATTAGTCTCTCTAGCCTAATAAACCTTTAGAGATGATACTTCTTTAAGGACTTATGTCATAACAATTGTCTCCCACATAAAAGCCTCTACCTATAGGTTAGATTAAGGTATTATATCAAATATTGCAACTAAGTGCTAATAATATACTCCATCCGTTTTAAAATGAATGTCGTTTTAGTAAAAAAAATAATTCAAAATGTATGTCATTTTAAGTTTCAAATGTAATAATAACTTTTACTTTTCAATTATACCCTTCAATTAATACTATATACACTAATCCCAAAATATTATTTTTTCTTTAATGAACAACAAACTAATAGTTGATTAGAATAATTTGGTAAAATAACATATCTTTTTCTTTTAATTAATGCATTTTTTAATATGTGTAAAAACCTTAAACGACATTATTTTAAAACGGAGGAAGTATATATATCAACAATTTCATTCAACTTAATTTCTTACATTTATGATAATTGTGAGGTAGACAGAGTTTATATTTGTAAAATAAATGATTTATTCACTCTTTATTTATATGATTCTTTTGATGTTAACTCTAGTTTCTTAATGAAGGGACTCCTAGTAATCCGAAGAGTAAATCCTATTCAAAATCTTTTCTATCTAAAAATTAAATTTGGGTTCTTCCGAACGATCTGTTATTTGGTGAAGTTCATTAATCACTAAAACTCAATCACTTGATTTTTATTTACATAATTTTACATATCTACTATAATTTTAATTTCTAAAATTAGAAAGACATATATCTTTAATTTAATTTTTGTTAGTCCACCGAATATATTTTTTCCCTTCAAAATAATTGTTTAATGACCTAGTAATTATACCATTTGTTTGAAAAAAAAATGAACTAATTATACCTACTGATTTGTGTTTTTGGTAAATTTACATATACTTTAAATATCCTATAAGCAAAATTCATTTAAAATTTGAATTTATTTAAAAATAAATTAATACAAAATATACATAATATCGAAGAATGCTAATGTTGCTAAATACTTGATTAAACTCAAGAGTACCGAAGTTTTTTTTTTTGTTTCAAGATTAAGATTCGCATAATAGCGATGACTTGAATTAAATAATTAAAATCATGACAAAGCATCACGAAGGCATAAACACGCGTAAAGAACAATGTAATGCAAAATTGGTAACAATGAATTTTCAAGTGGCTAATGAAATAATAACTGGCATGCCTAAAGGAGAACATTAAAAGCTATAAGCAATGAGAAGATGCAATGGGTGGACAGTGCTATTCGCATTTGGTATACGGTTGCTGTGGGTGGTGGGGTTGTATGATCTTTAATAAAGTTGAGAAGTTTCTCATTTATTATTCAGCTTTTGCATGAGTGCTTAATGACCTTTTCAGATGTTGGTATATCATTTTTAGGATGGGGATTCTCTCCGTAAAAAGTTCACCGGACGTAGTCCAGTGTAAATCTTCACCATCAAGTAGAGCAAAATGTTAGTCATCTGAGACAATATGCTCCCTTCCATCATTTTTAAATGTTGATATATCAAGTGTGATAATCCTTTATTGAACAAAAAGTTCATCCGCTCTTTCGGTTGAAAATTATGAAATATGTTTTTTTTTATGAAATTTTGATTTTAATTAAAACTAAATATATTATAACAAACTAAATTAAACATAATTATTTATTTCAATAATACTAACATCAATCTTTATTATAGAAAAAGTTGTTTAAGGGTATAATTAAAATTAAAAAAATTAAGTATAAATATACCCATTTAGTTTGTTGCACTTTTTAAATAATAAAGAAAAAAACAGACTTCATATCGTGTTTGTTACGTTTTTTTAAATATTTAAATTTATTCTTATCTATTTCTTACATGTGTTATTTGTATTGAAAATTAATAGCATTTTTGAAAAGAAAAAATTCAGTTCAAAAATGCTGATAGGGTAGTTTTATTTATTTATTTATATATAGTATAGATTTGTGGTGGATTCTAGGGTGAGGGTCCAATTAGGTCCCTCACCGGTGAACTACGAGAAAAACACCAATAGATTAAATAAGTGGTTCAGATTTATTAAAATTAAAAGAGGGAACATGTAGAACTGCTCACATTCAATCATATCCTGCAATGGTTTCATCCGTTGTTAACCGTAATTAATTGTTACGAATCGAACCAAACCAAACCATTACAGATCAATTAATTCCTTTTCACACAAAAATCTGAACCCTTTTTCTAAACCCTAATTCCATTTCAAATTCAATCAAATTCACATCTTCAATCTTCACCTAATTAATTATCCTGCTTGCCATGTAAATGGAAGTATTGATACTTAAACCCTTGCTGATGCTTCATAGAACTTTTTCTTTCTTGTCTTAACAACAAACATTGTTC
>Ga0228711_1006042_pt1 | contig 18189 bp, 7 predicted proteins | sample MedpolnodulmetaG_2_FD_177996 | JGI IMG/M metagenome (GOLD analysis project Ga0228711, IMG submission 177996) | Root nodule microbial communities from Medicago polymorpha collected in Santa Monica, California, United States - brown nodules | ecosystem: Host-associated > Plants > Roots > Nodule...
TCACTCATGTTCATCGTAGACATAGAAGAGAAGAAGAAGAACATAAAGTAAATAACAAGAAAATAAAGGAAGAACTTTTATTAAGAAAGACAATTGTCATTATTAAATTTCAATAACAAAAGATGAATTGTTGTGATAGCTAGCTACTCTATTTATAGTTTACAATGACTTAAACCCTAAGAAATATAACACTAGAATGTCCCACAAGAAACCACAGGCTTTTAGGTTAGAAATAAACTAATAGGTAGCTTGTCCGGAAAACAAAAAGCAGCAAAAGAGGTTTCTGGGGGTTGGCACGGCCGTGTGGCTGGTGGCACGGGCCGTGCCAAGCTTATGACTTGGGGGAAATATATTTTTGTCTTCAATCTTCGTATTTTCATCCCAAATCAGCTCCAAATCCTCTTTCTTTTGCTCCAAGACTGAATCTTCCAATTAATTGATCCTGAAATATAATAACTTGCAATTGAAGTAAAATAGTTCTAAAAGGAAATAATATTTAAATAAAATAAACTTAAATCTAAATAAAACAAACTCAAATATTATATTAAAAATACTAATTATTGACTCATCAAACTTCTTAAAGAGTCAAAGAAGAATATATTTTAAGATCATTCATAATCTTGAAGGGACATTATACCGAAAAAGGGATTATGATCTTAAATTATTATTTATTCCGTAGGGCATAAAAATATCGAAGAGACTATGAACTTAAGACCATTCTTAATTCTGAAGGGACATTAAACCGAAAAGGGACTATGGTCTTAAGAACACTCTTAATTCCGAAGGGACAGAAAAAGGAGATGAGGAGAAGAAAGACTCGTCAACACAAGTCAATAAAGGGAGAAGAGAGAAAGAGTTCCCGACTACTCAATGAAACTATTTGGTGTGATTTTTGAACTAGGCGAGCTCTCCTTTTATAGGAAGAGTTTGTAACTAATTTGGAGAAAGTTGAGAATTAAGTAACAAACTAATCGGACAAGTTCAAAAAGAAACCAACCCACAAAATTAGCTGAAACAAACTAATGAAGGAAAGATAAGAAATTCAGTTGGATTCTCAATCTTATCACAACAAACATAACCTAAAATTATGAGAAGTGATATCCATGAATAAAGAATAATAATAATAATTATTTTCATTATTATCAGGTATTTAAAATTAAATACCACTATTTAAACACTACTAATGTGTGTGTTCTATTTTATGTGGGACTCCCACACTCTATTTTTTCAATTCACACAACATTAAATCAAAGTTTAATTACTTGGTGTTTAATCTTCCAACCTTCCAATTTCTTTCCATCTTCACACCAATGTTCCAAAACCAGCTTTGGTTGTATAGATTCCATTGGAGTTTTCGTTCCAAATGAAAGTATCTTCTATGTTGGCGTTGAAATGCGGTTTAGGTTAATGATTTCGTCCAAGATGTTTGAAGGAAGAAGAGTATGAAGGATGTTGATAATGGGAGGGATAGCCGCATAAACTTCATTGATTTTCAAGGCGATATCATTTATATGCACATAAGGACATTAGTACAAAGCCCAAACAAGCTTACCAAGAAGAGAGACATTAGAGTCTCTTGCCGTTCTAATGTCAAGGCCGCCCCAATCCTTGGGTCTAGCAATTTTATCCTAACAAACCAAGTTGAGACCTTTGTGGTAAGCATTCTACCAAATGAAATCACGTGTCGTTTTATCAATAAGGTCACAGATATTTTGAGGGAGCCAAGTGATTTGCATGTAGTAAGATGGAATGGAAGACAAAACCGAAGAAGCAAGAGCCAACCGACCAAGTTTATTAAGAAGGCGGTGTTTCCAAGAAGCCAACCTAGTTTGCATTTTTTCGATGATAAAGTTAAAATCACTTTTGGTTGCTCTGTCTTTGAGGATGGGAAAACCAAGGTACTTGTCAAGAGAGGTGGTACTCCAAATGTTGGAGATAGAAGTGAAGCGGTTAATCTTCGAACGAGGTACGCCAGATGAGTAAAAAGCTTGGCAAGATTAATCTTCAAACCCGAGCCCTGAATAAAATCTTCAAACCCATTAAAATAAGATTAATGAGTTTTTTTGTTTTGTTTTTTGGAAATGATATCTGTGAGTAAAGATCCTCTCCATTTATAAAAATAAATGGAAGATGTCATTTAGAGAGAGATACACAAAAAATAGGATGTGGGCCCTACCATCAAGTGAGTTCTACCATCATTACTTATTTTTTACTTTTTTCAAAACTTTATGTGTCTTTATCTCTCCAAAGGAAAGAAATGGAGGTAAACATAAATAGAGAGGATCTTGACTCGATATTTGCATAACAATTTTTTGACAACTTTTGTGACAACTTTCTTTCTTATACTCACATTATATTTTTTATTTCTCTCTCTCTCTCTCTCTCTCTCTCTCTCTCTCTATTGTTTTGGTTTTTGTGTCAATACTATTTTTCTTTGTAAAATTATGGATGTCCCAAAAATTGTCAATAAAAAATGGTTGTTCAAATAACACAACTCTTTTTTCTTTTCTTTTCATCTTATCTCTAGCTTTCTCTATTTAAACAAAAAAAAAAGTGTTATTTATTAGTGTGTTTGATTCATTTGCAAATTACACCACACATCCATGAACACTTGTCCAATAGATGTGAATACTAAGCTAGTTACAGTGTACTATAAAAAGGGAAAACTCGATTTGTTTAAGGTCCACGTTATGTTAAATTGTCTGGTTTGAAGGATCAATCGAACCAAATTAATGGATGTCTAAACCACAAAGACACAAGATAGGTGGACAATCTTGAGTATCGTTGTCCATCATTCTACTAAGATGGGCGTGTTCGGTTCTTTCAAATGAAGCTCCAAAACGACGACGATGTGATAACCATGTTCTCTATATTGGTCAGTTTAGTTTAAAGACACCAATCGAGTTAAACGCTTTCTTGAAGAGACATTTTTGTGATAATTTCAAGAATGTTTGATTAGGTCTGGGACTACAACTATATTACAGATTTGCATGGATAGACCAAATAAAGAACTTAGTTTGTCTTATCCATTACTTCATCTGCTGCCAAATTATAAAGACGTTTTGGGCATTTCACAAATATTAAAAAATAATATTAATTTTGTATGGAAAATAGATATTAGGCTTAAATAATATTTACCCGCTGCCATTTGACCGAGTTTTGGTTTACTACCTGTAATTTTTTTTTGAAATTCCCCTTTATCATTTGAAGATTTTTTGATTTTAGACATTGAACAATCTGATTGTGCAAAACAATGAATTGGCATGCTGACTTGCCCTTTTTAATTCTTTTCCAATTATTTTTAATCTAGTATTTTCTATTACTACAAAATAATTTTAAATAACTAAAACAATTATTTTTAATTCACTTGTATTTTCTATTATTACAAAATAGTCTTAAATAACTGAAAACTTGAAAAATTTAGATTAAAGTCTTCATCTCTTCTAACAAATCATCACAAATTCAGAAAATTATAATTTACGATGGTTATAGTTTACGAGTCGTGTTAAGTGCTAAGTGAATTATTTGGTTGATATTCTTTCATTTGTATTTGAAATAATTGAAAGAATATATAAATACATTAATGTTTCATTGGTATTGTAAATCGACTTATAACTTGAGACAATTTTTTTTCTTTTCAAAACGACTTATAATTTGATACTGACAGAATATCTTGTTTATGTTTAATTATGTTATTGCAATTATTATTGTTGACATCTTGGAGACGATGAGGTGCATTTTTTTTTTTGTGGTGCTCGGGGTTTGAACCCCAACCTTACATATATTATGCATTGTCCATACCAACTGAGCTAAACTCACAAAAACTATTTTCTGTCATTCCATGGCTAGTGGCACCAAAAGGTATAAATTTTCCCATTTATTTTGGTTATTAACCTATTGCCAATACATGTTATTTTTTGGGTGTGAATCCGATGCACAACTATCGAGTAATTCTTAAAACCGTTTTTTTTTTAAGAAACTAAACTATTCCATTTAAATTAGTATCAAGAAGAATCGAATCTGAGTGTTAAGAAAAACACACTCCAAAATTTTAAATCAACTCAGTTGATTATCGGGTTTTGAATACGACAAAACTCTAACACTTCATTCCGCGTTTGAGTGCCAATAAATTTTTTTATTTTGAGGGAGAGCGCCAATAAATGTTATTTCAGTTTATATAAACTGAAATTTTGGAAGAATATAGAATATTAATTTAAGAGGAAATAAAATTGCAATAACTTACACGATATTTTTCCAATAAATTCGCAATGGTGGCTTTAATGTTTTTTTTTCTTTTTTTTTCTTTTTTGTGTAAATGGCTTTATTGTTTTACCATAAAGTGTTAATGAATCAATAACAAAATATGGTATAATAATATATCCTTAAATGAATGAAAGTATTTTTTTTATTTTTTATTTTTGACAAAAAATGAATGAAAGTATTTTTAAAGACAATGAATTGCATTAACATATTTCCATCTTTTCGTCAAAAAAACTTATTTCCATCCTAAATATATTTGTTTTCATTAAATTTGTATAGAACTATTAGAGAAAATTACCATTTTTAAAATATCCCAAGATATTATTAATTGTTCCATTTTTTTCGTATATTTACAAACCAATCAAAGCACAGTCTGTGTTCTTGAGAATTCTGTGTGTATTGTTCATATGGCTCATTATATCTCATCTCCTAAGTTGTGTTCAAGGTTTGAGTCAAAAATTAAGCTGTCTTCAAGGTGTTACATAGACTACTTATCAGATGATTTATTAGGCCAAATTTTCACCCGTGTGCCATCCAGATCAACCGTTGCATGCAAATGTGTTTCAAAACGTTGGCTGAGTTTGATTTCACACAGTGATTTCATAAAACAATTCACATCTCATCAACAGTCTCTTTTCAAATCAATGTTGATATTTGTCACACCCCGTGAACTTATGTTAGCTTTTTGGGAACAATCTCAACAAAATCAGTCTCTAGAGATTCCTATCTCTTTCCCTCAGGATATGCTCATCAAAGGTAAAGGTAGCAGCATATGCGGTTGTTCCAACGGCTTATTCTTGTGTTGTAACAACCGGTACACGTATGGTAGTGGCTATTATGTTTATGATCCGCTTGTGAAAGAGCGTATCGATATACCTGATCCTTCTCCTCCTTTGACGCGTATCGGAAATTTATACGCCGTGGGATTTGTTTGCAAACCAAAGCAGAAGGTGACCGCTCGTTGTTCAAATAAACGCAATTTTCGAGTTGTGATCATCAAGTCCTTTTTAGTAAGGATGTTTGAGATCGAAGTTACTGTTTTCTCGTCAAAGACAGGGCGATGGAATCACATTGTTATGAAAATTCCGAAGGGCTTTGCTTTTGCTCCGCATTGGCTTCTAAGTTTTTCCTACTGTGGGAAGCTGTATTTCATAGGGAGGGAAAACATTTTTGTGTTTGATCCTTATTCAAGAAAAAGGTATACTATTAATTATCCATCGGAAGCCGATGCAATGAATGTAGTGAGTTGTGGGTTTCTTGGGATCTCTGGTAGTCGTTTGAGGATAGCTGATATTAGACAACATGATTTGAGAGTTTGGGAACATGTTGAAAAGAATCAGTGGGATTTGTTGCATTGTATTGATATATCTACAAAATTGCCACAAAAGTTTTGTGTTAATTACTACAAGAGGGTTGCAGGGTTTCATCCTTTTGATGGGGACATTGTGTATTTACATTCTTATGCTGATGGAATTTTTGTTTGCTACTTGGGGACCGGGAAATTTGAGGCTGTTCCTGGTTATGAAAAAGCTGATATAAGTCCTTTTCAACTAGAGATAGCAGATTCATTGCTGCCTCAAGAGTCCAGAGCCATCACCATCGACTGAATAAGATTATTATTGGATGAATGCTACATCTGTTTTTTAATTTCATAGTTTATTAGTTGCTTAGTTTTTTAGGGGGGGAAAAAAATGTTTCAAGTTTTGAATATTACAGTTGTTCTTTATTTGTTAAGTTTTATTTATTAAAAATGATATATGATAATGTAGTTTTCATGTTATAGTCATTTTTTAGATACAATATGTTTGAGTTGTGTTGTTGGTTGTCACTCATAGTAGCTATATTTTCCCAGGAGAATTGTCATTTTCGAAATCAACTTTCTAGATTAAAAGAGATTGTTTGAGGGATAAAAAAGTCATAATCATCTCTGTTGCTCACACACTTCTGATTGAAGGCGTGTCTCGATGTCCGACACGTATTGTGTTTGACACCAATACTTGTGATTATATTGAATTATGTCATTTTCTCGAAATTTGAACGGTGTAGACATGTCCGTGTTAGTGTCGTGTCCGATGTCTGTGTCTACGTAATTTTATATTAATGAGATCTCTCTTCGTCTGTCAATGGTTTTAACCTTTAATTCAAACTAGGTAAATGTCAAGACTCAAGAGAAACAAACATTCCACTATTTGGAATCATATAAGGAATAATGCAAACTCTGAAATAAGGACATCTCATGTGTGGGAAATTTTAGGTTGTACATGTGACGAGCGCTTGTGACCTGCTCTAGTTTAACTCTTACCGAATTCAAATAAATTAGTTTTTAACTCATATACCCTCTTTGGAGGAACAAACAGGTTAGAGGAGTATGAATGCATTGCATTTTCACATGTGTAGTGTACACTTCTAGAAGAACTACCTAGTACCTAACAACTTATTTTACACATGAATGATTGTTTACTTTGTCATGGAGTACAAAAGAAACAGGATGTAACAGAAGAAAAGAGCCGCAAATACAGTTTAACAAATCAAAAATAAAATAAAATTAGGTTAGCATTAGCAAAATATTTTACTGATGATGAGCGAACATGCAAATTGGTCCTCGAAGTTGTTAGCATAAAAAGAAAAAGTTGGAAACCTTAAAATATCATTCAAAATAATTCATCCATTAACTTCTATTACGTGATACCTTAACTAGACATGTCACATTTTTTATGTTGATCTAACATTAATGTTTGATCATTAGCGACTAATTTTCCTACAAAATTTAGACCATGAATTTGATTAACGTATCATGTCATAGTCTCTAACAATAAAAACTAGTGGTAAGACTATTTTGTCATACACTTCACAATGTTCAGACAGTGCAAGTAATCGACAATTTGCATAAATCACGCATGCTTACAAATACATACAGAAGAAACAAACTTTGTAAGCTTTTTTCTGATCAACCAAACTTGACGGTGGTAATCAATTCCTGCTTGGAATTGATCAACCAAACTGTATAAGGCTTTTTCCCCTCAAATATCAGTATTAAAAACTCTGCAAAAAAAAGAAGAAAGAGCTGCAGTGCTCCTCCTGCTACATTAATTTACAGAATGACTTAGCATAAGATAGAAATGTGAAAAGGGTTCCCAACTTCTAAATGTTCATTACTTCAAAAAAAATAAAAACTTTTTAGTAGTGGATACGGTGTTTTTTTGGTGGTGGTGGATATGGTGTTTAAATACGAGTACAACAACTTTGAGAGAAAACATATATAGATATAGGAGGTAGCAGAAGAATGGCCGAGTACTCTACAGTCTACACACAGTGAGTCGAAACTATTGTTTAAGTGTAGTCCCACATCGATAAGTAAAGAAAGAAAGCAAGGGAATGAATATGAGATATAAAAGCAACAACTAGCTAGGTTTCGACTCATACCTTTCTTGGCCTTTTGGCTAAGATCAAGTGTAGTATCTGTTTTTATCAATTTAATATCTGATATGTGGTCCAATGGATCACACGATATTAATTATTTTTTTGAGGGAGAGAAGCCACCTTAGTAGCTTGCTATTGGACTTCTTGAGTGTCGCCTTTGCGTTGCACTATTGCATGGGCCGGTGCACCCCATCAATTAAGTTTGATTTTTTTTATTAACATTTGGACGGGTACTTTGTGCCTTTGCAAACCGTTGTGTTGTATAATAGTTTATGTGAAATTTTAATTAAAATTATTTTAATTTTGTTTAAAATTTTAGGTATAGATAATAAATATTTTTCACTAATAAACTCTATTCAATTGTATATTGTATAACATGTTTTGGAATATTTTCTTCGGATATAGTATAGATTATTGGGTACAATGCCTTAACATTGATAGCTCGAAAAAGTACAATTGTGATTCACTTGTATGTTAGCGAGGAGTAGGCGTGTAATAGGGAAATTCAAACCAATATATTTTTCACAAAATTCAGATATATAGTATATGTTTTTTTCTTTCTTCCTTTCTGTTTTCCCTAAAACCACGGCAAGTCATCATGTTAACACAAAAGCTTCAAATGCCAGCTTCTTCAAATTACCACAATTTTGCTTTGAAAATTCCACAAACGTCCGTTTGTCAACCAAACAGACACATGCATGGTGCCAAACTGATGAAATACAAAATTTTCAATTTGATTGAATGAAATTTTCAAAATTTAAAAACTTATTTTCAAGAATCTAAAAAATATATTTTTCTTCATAATCCCTAATTTTTTTCACACTATTATAAAAGGTATGTGAATAGAACATATTTTTAAAAATAATCGTACAAATTATGAAATAGAAAAGAAAAAGAAAATATAACAATTCTATTTATTTTGTAGATAGATAAAGTGACAATTAACAATTGAAAACTTACACACAAATGAGAAATACTGGGTTGGAATTCAAATCACATGTCCAACCGAACAATTTTAGAGGAAGACTTGCTTGAACACAAACACAAATAAAAAAGGTTTGGGCACACTCACACAAGTAGAGAAAAATAAATGAAAAATAATTTAGTCATTTCGTTCAATTATTTTTTCTTTAATTTTGCTCAATTATGTGTGTCTAAACACTTTTTCCTTGTATTTGTGACCAAGAAAGAATTTCTCACAATTTCAACATTTGGCAACTAGGATTTGTAGACTAATAATTCTATTTGTATTTCAAGTGATATGATACACCAGTGCGACCTTTTTTTTTGGACAAAACCTTTTTATATTTTTAAAATAAATCAAAGGAAAAATAAATTAAAATAAGAATTAAATCCTATTTATTACCACCTAAAAACCTTTTTATATTTTAAAAATAAATCAAAGGAAAAAAAATTAAAATAAGAATCAAATCCTATTTATTACCACCTAAAGAACCAATACTATTTTATTCAAAATAAAAAACTCAACTATTTCCATGTACAGGATCCAAAATTGTTACTAGTTCGTTCTCCCAAAAACAATGCCATTTCCATTAGATTGAATCAACACAAGTATGTTATGACTCATGTCATCTCTGTTTTGTGCTGGTGGCTGATAAATAAATGGAATATACATTTCAGTTTATCTTATCATTCTGCTCCAAACTGCTTCTCATGTTTATTCTTAATCACCCCCATCCTAGCTTGCTTTGTAGGCATACATATATCCATGAAGCTTTTTTACCTCTTCTGATGACTCAGTTAGTAAGTGATCCACGTAGAGACAGATTGTAGATGCACTGAATCAGGATAACCGAGCAATGCACGTATTATTTAGTTACTGCTTTCAAAACAAAAAACAGACAGACCCGGAAATAGAATTGTGGCTTACCTAAGAGGACCAAATGGCAACCAGATAACATCCCAACGGAACTTCGGCAACCTACCAAAAAAGATCGTTATTATCACACAGTGAAAGATGAGAAGCACCTGAAACAGAGCATGCAACCAGCTGAAAACACAATTGAAGAGGGTGCTGAAAGAGCACTACAATAGGGAAAACAATCATTTTGTCCTTTATTCCGTTATTACTAGAGTAGAATTGGTACACTCTTCTTTTATATACATTTCAATTTTATTTGTGCCCAATTGCAGACCCTTTTGATTCATGCAGCTAGAAAATCCAAACTGAATGCAACTAACAGCCAAATGGTGCAATAATGTCCTGCTATGAATTAAGTTCAACTATAACTTGATCAATATTTTTTGTATTCCTCTATCTCTTACCAGTGAACTATGAGTCTCTTCCAAACACATCCAACCAACCTAAAATAAGACATCACTATATTTCCAACAATGATAGCCATCGTAACTTTTTCTCTAATGATTTTTGTTAAGAGTCCCACATCGGATAGGTGTTGGCCTAACAATGTGTTTATAAGTGAGGGCAATCCTCACCTCACAAGCCGGTTTTGTGGGGTTGTGTTAGGCCCAACCACGATTTCTAATATGGTATCAGGGCCTCTCCATGATCAATTGGGTCACCTGCTATCAAGTTTCCGCTATCGGGCTACCCACCATTTATGTCCACGAACCAAGCCCAATAGTGCTGGTCGTGAGGGGGTATGTTAAGAGTTCCACATCGGATAGGTGTTGGCCTAACAATGTGTTTATAAATGGGGGCAATTCTCACCTCACAAGCCGGTTTTGTAGGGTTGTGTTAGGCCCAACCACGGTTTCTAATAATTTTATTCCTAATCTTGACATGGAAGTTATACCACACACCCCTACATTTATACCTTCACCCCAACATTTGACACAAACTACCAAATTTACCCTTTGTATAAAACAAAACACAATCACCCATTCACTTTTCACCCCCACGCCTTTTTGTAGAAAAACACTTCGCTCGTGGTTCAACACTTTTCCTGGAAAAAACACTTCTTCTGTTTCTGCTTCCAACAAACAACAAGCTTTTTTTCCTGTGTTCTCTCCATTGTTTATGTGTTATTTCTCTTAAACCTTTCATGTGTTTGTTCTTTTATTTGTTTACTAGGAATAATTGATTGAGGTTTGCTAGGTTTTCTGGGTTAGGAATCATACACAGAATCGTGTTCTGGAAATGACGATTTGATGAAATGTCGTCGTCTGGGTACCGTGTTCCCAAAATCGTGTTCAACAAAGGGTTCCGGATAATTCTTCCGGGAATCGTTTTGTGATGAATTCCGGTTTCTTTTTTTACGTTCTTAATTTTATTTTTATTTGACTCACTTTTTTAATTCTATTAGACATTAAGAATACACAATGTATGTAGAGAGTTGTGGCGAGTTGGACAATTGTTTTTTTGGCTGTCTATTATGTTAATTATGGTTTTTTGAGGTCTTGTCCGCGCTTGTTCTTTGGTTTTGTGGCTGACTCTGTTTTATTTAAGCCTTCAGGTGTGTTATCAGCAAGGTGTGTTATTGGATTGTGGGGCTTTCAATTCATTTGTTTTTTTTTTCTTTTCTCCCTTGCGTGAGAGTTTTTTGTTTTCCTTTTTTATTATCTGTTTTGGAGGTTGTAGCTTTAGTGCCTTGACACATCTTGTGTAATTGTTATTATAAGCTAGGAGAAATATGTGTACAAGTTGTTCAACAAAATTTGAATTGTTGTGAGTGAAGATTTGTTGCAAACGAAATATTGAAAAAAGACAAGCTGTGATTTTATCGATTACGGAAGTTGGATTTTTTAATTGGAATTATTGAAAAAATACGCCGGAACACTAGAACATCACTTTTCCGGTTTGTTAATATTAGAATTATAATTATTCAATTTCACGACACCCACATGGACCGGAAAGATGAATATGAGTGTTCCGAATTTTTTAAGCTATGATTTAATTTTCGGAAACGTGAATATGAGTGTTCCGAATTTTTTTCGGAAATGTTACATAGTGAAAAAAAAAATCAGAAATACATACCATGTAGGGGTGAACACATATTGATTTAGGAAATGTTAAATGTCAGGGTGAAAAATTAATGTATAAAAGGTTAAATAGCAAAAAGGGGTAAAATTGGAATATTTAAAGGTTTGTAGGGGTGAAAGTACATGTGTCGGTATAGGGTAAAATTTGCTCTTGACATGTGCAACCAAACAATCTTTTGTAGCCTTTTCATCATCCAATATTCAAATCTTCATGTGAATCATAAGATAAGTGACATATCATCCAATAAAAATGACATTTTTAAGGGTTAAATAAGTTTTTCATCCCTATAAATATAACGAATTTTGATTTTAGTCCCTATAAAATTAAACTGAATGTTTTCATCCTCACAAAAAATTTTATTTTGTTTTTGATCCTTAATGGATATAATTTTAACGTGTTTTTGACATTTTTTGAACATAATATGAATATATAAATGTCGAATATAATAAACGGACATAACATGGATACAATTTGAACATAAGAGTTATAATTTTGCCATTTATATGAACATAAAATGGCCATTAAGGACGAAAAACAATAAAAAAAATTGTGAGGATGAAAACATTCAGTTTAATTTTTTAGAGACTAAAATCAAAATTCGCTATATTTATAAGGACGAAAAACTTATTTAACCCCATTTTTAATTAAAGATAAGTGACATATCAAAATTATAAGTTGATATATCATATACGAGCTTCTAAATAATTGATGTTTTAAGTCATAAATGAAATGATAAAAGAAAAATGGCAAACTATATAAAATTGACAAAAAAGTGGGCTCAAGTAAACAGAGTTTCAGTAATGATCCATTAGAATGAATTGGCATTCATCAGTTATTACTTATTAGTGAATCGAGATTTAATATGAGATATATGTCAAAAATAGACATACACTAGGGATCCGTATCAAGATATGACTTGCATGTATATAAGATACTGATAACTAAAGCAAAATTTATTGAGTAATACTTTTCTATTAGTAGTATTGTTCTATTTCAACCATCTTGCTTTAATCCTATGGTTAACAACACACCCATTGATCTCGTTGTAGTTAGTACGATTAACCCATGTTACTTAAAACATCAAACTTGTGATGTTGTATGCTCTTCAAGTTTCACCTCTAAGTTGATATTTGCTGCCAAGATGGGGTAAATACATTCAAAAACTCCCACATTGATGCAAGAGAAAAGGTATTTATCAAAATGATTTAAGTCAAATATGGGAAATATGACTTCTATCCAAGGTTAAAAAGATAGATTAAAATTAAAAAGTTGTATTGTATGAGTCTCCAAGTGCACCGGGTTGCCCTTTTTTATTGTATGAGTATCCAATAGGTGAGTAGTGAGCAAGAAGAAAAATTGAAGAGCAGATCATGCCTAGCAAATATTTACAGTTTTTGGTGTAACATGTACCACATACAGCTCGCATTGTAATTTTCCTTCCTGCATATAAGTTATATTGGATAGCAGTCATAATTCCCCCCTATGATTTCTACTAATTTGATAAATACTTTTCACTTGCATCTATATGGAGTTACACTATCCTCGTGAAAAGGTCACTCTTGTTAAACTTGCATTTTATATGCTCTATTTTACTTCTACTTTGGCAAAAGCCAAGTGCGTCCAAAGTATGTCGCTACCTCCACAACTTTCCATTTATTTTTCTCCCCATTCTCCAACTAAGGCTATATAGTCCACAAAAAGCATATATCATGGCACATGTTTAACATATTCAATAAGAACATCTAGAACAAATATGAAACGAATACAACTCATATCATAAGTTTATAACTGGTTTACCAATATATTGAATTCATAAGGAGTATATAAATTGCTTTTGTTGATGCTTATTTAAGAACTTTACCTGGACATGTAATATAACCAGAAGATTGCCAGAACAGTGTCAGTATACCATGAGTACCAGATCCATCTTCTGTGATGCATTGACTCATGAAGAAGTCCTTTGATGGCAAATGAAAATGCTAAAATAGCCACAAAATCTGTAAAAGTCATACAGTTAAAAAAGTTTAGAGTAATAGTCCTGACAATTTGAAAAGCGCATAGCATATCATATTTCATCCGCAATTGCAAATTAGTACAAGACTACAAGCATATAAGGAAGTCAAAGGATACAAACTCAATATAAAGGGTCTAAAATCCACAGTTATATAGTTAAAGGACAATACAATAAGAATCAAAGAAATAGGCAATGATATAACATAGGAAGCTGAAGCATATGTATAAGATCCTCAATAAAAAGAGAAGTGAACCTGCAGATATAATCATCCATGAGTCGATCTCCTCCATGAAGTAAGCATGATACCGCTGTGCATCAAAAAACAAAGAAAGGCAGCAACAAAATTGGGTCAAGAAATAACCATTAAATTCAGAAAACGATAAAACAAAATTTATGTCCACTTCTAGAGTGAAAAAGAGTATGAATGCATAGCATTTCCACATGTGTCCACTTCAAGAGGAACATGATCACAGAAGAACTACCAAAAAACTCATTTTACATATGAATTATTGTTTCGTTGCCGAGAGAAGAGGTTTCTTAGTTACAAAAGAAACTAGAGTACTTGAAGCATACCAGTTCCCATGGAGATGAAACTTGGTGGAAGATGGAGTACAAGAGAAACAGGATGTAACAGGAGACTAGAGCCGCAAATACAGTCTAACAAATCAAAAACAAAAATTAGGTTAGCATGAGCTCAATATCTTATTGATGAGTGAATACGTAAATTGATCCACGAACTCGTAAGCATTGGCTGAAATAGCCTATCTTTTATGAGAATTGGCAGAAAAATCCCTGGAAAATGTAGAATATCATTCAAAATGATCCCTCCATTAACTTCTACCTATAAAGGCTATGATGTGACACCTTACAATTTCAGAAATGTATTTGCCAATTCGCCAAAATAAGAACGGATACTTACAATTTCAAGCACAGATTTGCTTATTAACTCTATAGATTTCAATCAATTTGTCTAAAAAGGAGAGAGAAAAAACGTAATTATGCATCGAAATTGAAATTTGTAAATGTACCCTCCATAAGCGACTTTGTTGAGCTTGATTTGTTTCTAAAGAACGAACCAACTCTTCTTGCTCTGTACATCAAAATCAAAATCAGCGTTAAAAAAAGAATTACAAAGAAGAATAAATGTTTGGAAGAAAAGGACCTTTGGAATCGAGGGGGCGAGAGTCATCGTCGTGAACAGGAAGAGAGTATTTGCGATCTTCTGAATTTCTCCGAAACTTTCTCGCAAGCTTTTTCATTTTCGAACTTCTTTACTTTCCCTCAACACTTCCACAATTTTGGAAATTCTTCTTGTTCAAGGATTCCACTATTTTTACGGGGTAATAACGGGTACTCTTTCCGTTTTAAAATGAGTTTGTTTTAGTAAAAAAAAAAATTGTTTTAAAATGACTACTTGCAAATAACCACTATACCACTATTTTTTACGGGTAATAACCGGTACTCCCTCCAATGCAATAATAACTTTTTCTTTTCTATTGTACCTTTCAATTAATACTACGTTACATTACTTGCAAATGATTGTTTTTTCTTTAATGAAAAACAAACAATAGTTGATTAGGATAATTTAGTAAAATTGTTATGTCATTTGAATACTTTATTCCATTTTTTAATCTGTGAGCAATTGCGACGGAGGGAGTATGTTTTTGGTTTTGTACCAAAAAATAAAGTCTTGGTTCAATACAAATATTCAAACTTTTTCGGTTTAATCTCATACAAATTTTCTTCGACTTTTACATCACCACTTTTAATTTATACTTTTAATCCAGTTTTGACTTGGCCACCGATTGCCAATTGAAGGACAACCACAACTAGGATTTTGTATATCAACAGGTTTCGTGTCTGGTTGTAATAATAAGCCTCAACTGGAATCAAATGATTAATTTTAAAAGCACCGTGTTAAGCTTATTGATAAGTTTATAATGTGACTCAACAATTCAATTTGAGTCAAGTATCTATATACTGCAATTGATACCAATCTGGTTTTAACAAGACTGATGATGCTGCTACTGCTAGTCTGCTACCTACCATTGCTGTGTATGGTTCTTGTAAGTATCATAAATTTATAATTCATGATCAAATAATAATCAATAATACAAATCCTGAACCCTACTTATATATTTGTTCAGAAGTAAGAACAGGTCTCACTCCAATCTTTTTACCAAGATTTTAGTCGTATACTACTTGTAATGAACTGTTTTCATTTTCTCAATACATTCAGGAGCAGAAAAGAAAAGAGAGTAAAAATCATTGCTGATGTTTAATCTTTCTAAGACAGGCAAACGGAATGCAAACAAAACAGAGAAAGGAATTTAAAATTGTCATACAAAATATCCTCCATGTCTCGACAAAATTAAATTTAAAAACCAGATTAACAAAGCTAAAAGACATCAATCCTCATCATCAATAACCTTTGTGCCCAAGCCTTTTAACTCTTCCTTGGGGATTTCAACAACAGTAACAAGTGAGTAGAGCTCTTCCTTAGCGTCTTCATCATCATTCCTCTTGCGGGCAATGCGTACCCTAACCCTCCTTGGGACACTTCTGATCCCCTGGCTCCAAATAGCCTTGTTCAACTTGACGTCCACTCTGACATCATTGGTTCCCATAGCCTTTTGGGCAAACTTCCTGATCTCCTTTATTGCTTTAGGAGCTTTCTTCTTAAATGTGCTGTTTTGCATAATAACACAAAATATGACTATTAAAATTTCAGTTAAAACAACAAAACAATGAGCGAACCAGGTATCAGCCTAAACTTTCTCCATAGAAATGTCATTTAACATCGACAAATGCAAAAGTAATAGTAAATATGTAAAATAATCCATCCAAGCAAAAAAACCAACATACAATACATTGAGTTGCAAAAGGGGGATATGCATCTAAATGCCATGTGTAAGAGCGGCTGAAACGTCTTTACAATGTTACATCAAAGTATTGTCTCACAAATCTATATTTCTTCCTCACAGTTATCAGAATGTTGTGTAAATCACATGTTAAATAACATCTATGGCAGCACTAGACAGCTAGTGATATGCTATTTGATGTAAATTCGTGTGAAAATGAAACTATGGCAACGTAATAGCACGGTTGACAACATTAATATCACAGTCACTGAACATTTAACATTCATACAGCTTAATTACAATATAACTTAGGTCTGCCATTGAAAAACACCTTCAAAAGAGATTTTAAAAATTTACAAATAATAAATAAATCATAAATATTCCTACATATCTGATCGAAAATAAACAATAATTATTTAGCTATGAGGTTATACAAAGAGAACAAAAATGAACAACAGAGAGAGAGAGAGAGTTACCAGCCATGGAGGCGTTTGTGGAGGTTGATGGTGTACTCTCTGGTGACAACCTCTTCCTTCCTACCAGCGCCGGTCTTCTCCACCATTTTCACTTGTGACCTATATATTAAACAAATACATGAAACAATTCACCATTATCATAAATTGTTTGTGATTCGGGATAAACAAAAAGGAGAGATGGTTAAAGAAGCAGAGGTGGACGGAACTTACGATCTGGAATATACAGACGGCGGAACTCAAAAGGGAGAGCAAACGAACGAGGTCAGAGTGAAGACACAAAATCGGCTTAAATATAAAACCCTAATGCTAATGGGCCTCATAGGGTTCCACTCAATCAAACATTTTTTTTTCTTTGTAAAAACAAAAAACCATTATTAATTATTTTAATTATTCATTGTTAGTATTTCTCAAAATAATAATGGTATTTTTTTTTTACGGTAATAATAATTTTATTTATTTACTGGTTGATTTGTTTTTTTTGTGTAGACACTCCAGTTCCCAATGGAAAAGACATTAGTAATTATAAACAATTGTTATCAAAATATCATTTTTCAATAAAACAAATTTTTATAAGTCATTGCGAGCATCTCAGTGGGTAAGAACATCACATTATATATGATGGAGGTTTGAGTTTAAACCCCGAATTCTCCACTTATCACTTAAATGTGAATTTCAAGTCACTAGATTACTTGTAAAAAAACAAGTTTCTATACAAAATATAAAAAAAATAAAGGGTAGTTTTGAAAATGTAATTATTTCATTAGATCAAGGAAATTAAAGGAGATGAACAATTTATATTATTAATATGTACTTGTAAAAAACTAATAATAATCTATGTGTAATTTTATTCCTTAAAAAATCTATGTGCAATACGTTTGCTTATAATTGGGTTTGAGCATCTGAGGGAGTGTAAAAATAAAATTGGCCGTGAATTGTTTTTAAAGTTTGTAAAAATTCATTTAAGTAAAATTTTAAATTAATATAAAATATATGTTATGTGATAAAACAACCTCTTATTTATCAACAAGGGTAAAAAATTAGACGTCCCGTCCACGTGATCTTAACTCAATTGGTAGGGACATTGCATAATTTATGCATGGGCTGAGGTTCGAACCCCAGACACCCCACTTCTCACATTTAAATATGAGAGTTCTAGCCACTAGACAAAAAAAAAAAAAAAATTAAATAATCAAA
>Ga0228711_1006045_pt1 | contig 18185 bp, 10 predicted proteins | sample MedpolnodulmetaG_2_FD_177996 | JGI IMG/M metagenome (GOLD analysis project Ga0228711, IMG submission 177996) | Root nodule microbial communities from Medicago polymorpha collected in Santa Monica, California, United States - brown nodules | ecosystem: Host-associated > Plants > Roots > Nodule...
TGCACACTTGAACAAATTATTTAGCATATCCAATTGATTATTTTTAATACCTTGTTATTGTCAAAACTCAATAGGTGACTTGTGAAACACCCTTGTTCCACCTCCTCCTCCTCCTCCTTCTCTGATAAATCCTCCCCAGCAAATGGTTACACATATTCAATAGGTGCACATAACGCTCTTTCAGGGCCGTGTAACTGACAAAGGCACCTAAATTATTACCCACCTGCTCCACCGCCTCCTCCACCGGAAACAATAGGTGAGTCACCATCATGTCTACACCCTGGTCATGATCTAAATCATCCTCCTGAATGAGTCGTCCAGCGACGGGGATGCCTAGAAGACAAGCCACATCATCTAATGTGATGGTCATCTCCCCTACAGACAGATGGAAGCTGCTGGTCTCCTGATGCCATCTCTCAGCTATAACACGCACTAACCCGTGGGAGATGATGTACCCAGTTAGAAGGAGAGGCCTCAAACCGGATCTATCCAATGGTTCCCAGATTCAAGGGTTATCTTCTACCGACAACGGAAGTGACAAGGCAGAAAGCTTAAGTTTCCTCAAGTGCGAGGCGGGACTCAACTTACACTCCGCTTGCAACTGAAATACAAAAAAAATTAAATAATTAACTACAAATATTCTACGTAAAAAATAAATCTCACGTACTCTAACAAACAATGTTAAAAAAATAATATGTAAAACCAAAGCTTAAATTAAATAAACAAGACATATTCTACGTAATTATACTTAAATTAAATAAACAAGACATATTCTACGTAAAATAAACATCATTAAATTACTTACTGTTTTATTATTCCAAAGCTTGTATGTCATGTGTTTACCGTAGTTTGATAAATGAGACAACTCGTAAGACCCTCCTGGAAAGCCCCCATCCTCATCTTCCATACCAGGCTCATGTTGCTACTGAGGAGAAGGCTGCTCATACTACTGCTGCTGAGGAGGCTGCTCAGGCTTATACCCCTGTAGAAACTAAGTCTGACACCCCTGGTGATACTTATACCCCTCCTGATACTAATACCCTTGCTGATATTCAGGCTAATACGCCTGCTCCTGATAATGTTGCTCATGCTGATACTGTGTCAGGTCCATCGTCTGGGATGGACCTGTCTGTGACGTCGATCCCCCCGCAGCATCAACCCTAGCAAGTGTCGTGCCCCCCACTCTCCCTCGGCCTCGACCGTCCAGAGGGTGTAGTGCTTGCTTCTCCCTCCATGCACTACCAGTAGGGGCAGGTCTCCATAACCTAAGTCTGTCAGTCCTCTCCGGCTCAGACATATCTGCACAAAAAGCAAAAAATCTTTAACAGATTTTCATACGGACATAAAATTTCGACAATGTCATCTTTTAAAATACAACAACAACACTATAATGTCGACAATGTCATTTGAATCCATAAACTACCACATTGCAGTCAAATTAACTATAATCAACATTAACAAACATAATTCTAACTAATTACATCATTAACAGTAAAAAAAAACAAAAAAAACATCATTGAGACATTTTACCAAACACGTAGTGTGCAATTTTCAAACAACCATGTAATCTAACAATTTCTAAACCCTAAACTACCACATTGTACCCTAAACAACATTTTCTAAATCTAAAAAAGTTAATTTTCTTCAAAAACTCGAAAATTTGAACCAAAATAATGCAAAGAAGTAGGATAATAATCACTTACTTGATATTGTGGACGAAGTTTGCTTTGAATGGCGCAAGAATGGTGAAATTCGGATTTGGGGGTGAAAATTTCGTGTTTTGGGAAGCTTAGAAATGAGGGGTTATGTGTTATGTGTTGTTGTTAACTGACTTAAGTAACGTAGCGTGGGTTAACTCACGATGCGTGACTTAAATCACGCTAACATCATAACTGACGTGAGTTAACTCACGCTACGTGGGTTAACTTGCGTAGAGGTATATTCGTCATTTCACTTGGGAATTAGCAAATTCTATTGGGTAAAGAGCAGAATTTAGTGTTTACGTAAGTCAATAACTTGCCAAATTAGTGATGGAGGCCACGTTATGAGTATTTGATTTAAGCCCATCTTCAACGGTACCAGCTTCACTCATGCTTATAGTTACACGCAAGAGATGGTGATCTGTGATCTGTCCTAGATTTTGGTACACTTAAATGGATTTGTATCATGAGTTAAACTAGTATTTAATGTATAATTATTTTACACATGTATCTAATGATATATTATTAAATCAATTAATTAATATAAAAATACACGGGTTATTATATTTTTTAGGCCAAATATCACTTTTGGTCCTTTTAGTTTGACAGAATTCTCAGGTTAGTCGTTTAAGTTTCGAAAGTTTCAATTAGGTTCTTTTAGTTTGACAGAATTCTCAAATTAGTTCTTTAAGTTTCAAATAGATCCTTTCAGTTGATAAACTATTTCACTGTTACCACTGCTGTCAGTTAATAATTAACCGATGCTGATGTAGCCGTTAAGTTGTTGACTTAGATCAAAATGCTTCCTTTTAAAAGATCCAGGGTGTCAAAACGCTACGTTTAATGGTCACAAATGATCATTTATAGTGCTAGAAAGACAACTATTTACAACAACAAATGCCTTTCTAGCACTATTAAACGGCATTTATAGTGCTAGAATGATCATTTGTGACGATTAAACGTAACGTTTTCACACCTTGAAGCTTTTAAAAGACAACATTTTGATCCAAATCAACAACTTAATAACTACATCAGCATCAGTTAATTATTAACTGAAATAGTTTATCAACTTAAAAGACCTATTTGAAACTTTTAAAACTAACTTAGGAATTCTGTTAAACTAAAAGGACCTAATTGAATCTTTCGAAACTTAAATGGCTAACTTAAAAATTATGTGAAACTAAGGTATTTGGCATATTTCTTAAATAACTTGATCATACATTATTGATGTATGCGTAAAAATATAATTGTATATGACTCTTGCTTCAAAAACATTTCTTTGGCCGAAGGTTATTTTGGACAAAGTCTTTGGTTCAAGTTGAATTTTCATAATTTACTACTTCTTTTCGGTTTTACAATTCAAATCTTATCTTGTGTAATGATTGATTTTCATTAAAATCATGTTTGGCAATTGTGTTAAATTTTTAAAGATAAAACGTAAGTCTGCTAATTAGAATTTGCAGAAACTTTGATACAGCCAATATTGTGTTAGACTTAAAAACGCAATTGTGTTAGATTTTTAAAAGATAAAGGTAAATCTGCTAATTGAAAGGAGCTCAAAAGAGACAACTATAAAAGTTATAATGCTGTACTAATCAAATCACTCAGATATGATGAATTGATTGGAAGCACATGAGTTTGAATTTTGGTTAAAACAATTATTTATTCAATAGTTAGAGTTTATTTGTTTTTCAATCAAACTTCAAAATACTAAATCCTCTTGTTGCAGAGACAAACATGTTAGGATTGATGAATAACAATATAAAATTGGAGAAAAACTGGAGCATTGCTCCTTATCAAGATGGTACAATCTTGTGTGGAGTAAACTTGAAGAAAATTCCAAGGGTTTGATCATGTGGTAGCAAGCGTAGCGCCGTGAGTTCTTGCTTGAAGTATTTATTAAATTTAGAGTTTTTTTTTTTTTATAAAATGAAACATATATTTTGCATTTGTTTACGCAAATAAAAATTAATATATTAAAAAAGTTATTGAAAATGATTTAAAAGTGATTATTTTGTTTTAAAAAGTGAACCTTTATGAAAGAAATAAAAAACAACTATGACAAACCATCTCATAAACATAATGCCCAAAAAAAGAAATAGTTTCTCTCTCAAAACCAAATGCTTTGTCCTCTCTCTAAAACACATCGCGGTCTCCCTTTCCCAACCACCCTTTTCAAGATGTAGATCCAAACGGCAGTGATGCGACGAGGCACGGCCTCCGCATCACCTCACCTCCGACTTCACGGTGTCTCTTGCATCGGTGGCGTTAGGAGGCTGTAGGAACTCAACTCGCGGTGGTTTTATGGTGGTGACTCATAGTTTTCTTCTAGAAGCGGTTTTCTGGTGGTGACTTTTTGAGATTCGTGGTGGATTTCGGATTTTTGTAGGTGCCGATGTTGATTCTCGTTGTGGTGTGTGGTGGCTGATTTGAATCCAGATTCGGATCCGATTTCATTTCCGGATCTAGATCTTTAGGTGCTTTAGTTCTATCGTGTCTCTTTTCAGTTTGTCGTGGAGCTTTAACTTTGTTTTTGCCACTTTAAAACTATAGACATGGCATAGTAGTTGTTATTGTGCATTTCATATCGGTATGTTGTGCTACTGCAACATTATTGACTATGTTATGCCACTTTAACTTTGGGGTTTCTATGTTGTTGCGAGTTGGGTTATTTTGTTGAAGTCGGTTTTGACTTTAAGAGGTTTTAAAGGAGTTGTACAAGGCATGGTGGTGTTGGGTTGGGAGTTGGCATGGTTTGGTGATTTTGTGTCAAGCTCTCAATGGATTTTAAGGGTGGAGATTTTTTTGGTGAGATCGAGGTGTTGGTCATAAATCCGTCGAATCGCTCATCCATATGCTCTCTTTTACTTTGGCGACAGATGTCTTATCCTTGTCATCGACAACCACTTTTTTATGATTTGGATTGTGTTTCTGCTTCAAACCGGCGTCGCTGCCCGTGTTTTGTTGTTGGTTTTCGTCTTCCTCTAGATCTATGTTTGTGTTGCTGCTTGTTTCTTGGTGAGGCTGCTTGGCGGCGTAGTGATGGAGTGGTTGTGGTGGTGGTGATGAGCGGTGGTGATGGTGTTGCGTGGTGATGGTGAAGCGTGTAACTCCCTACTTCTATTAAAGCAATAAAACACACGAATAATACAAATATTCAAGAAATAGACGTTATGTCTTCGACAGATTCCAAAACAACATGCATATATAAACAATTCCTCAAAAGTCGCAGCGGATATAAAACATACATCTCCAAAATATACATGTCATAAGTCAACATACACCATCAAATAAAATCTCCAAAACCCGACATATGGGTAAAATCTCAATCAACATAAATCAATCCAAAATAAAGTATAGACTGACACTCCTACATCATAGCCTATACTAAGACAGATAAACAGAGGAAGTTTCCGCTATCCTTGAGCAACTCACCAAGCAAGCTAAAAGATTACTCCTGCACGCCGTCTACTCATCCATACAAACAGGTAGACGGTCAAAGACCACTGGGGGTTAGCTTCACATCAATCATAATCAAACATAATTAACTGAAATATAATCATCGAATTAAACTCCAACTAATCTAAATTAAGAGATAATTCATTTCAATATTATTCGTCAACACCAACGAATTCACAACATCATAATTATGCAAATCACCAATCATATCACACACCAAGCATCAAAACAACTAGGATTCATGCCACAACATACAATGCTCCTAGACACGACTCCTACATGCATGCAGTACCATCACCAACAACGTCTAGGCCGTCACCCCTAGAAGCAAGCTATGTAAAGAAACATATTCTTTTGTCAGTCATCAAGCGAGTCATAACTTAATTTCAACACTTCAAAAGTTTCCTCATCAGGAAACTCTTGCAACTTTTACAATTCACTTTCCCATGCATCCCTTATTCTACGATGAAGCAATAACCCTAAATTCTTGAGAGCTAGTGGAACCCTTTTAGCATAGTTTAATACCAGCTTTATTGATAAGTCTATATAAGCTTTTATAAGATAGTTTTGTTTAACGACATTTAAATTGAAGAGCTGCAGTGAATCTTGAAAACACATCTCCTCGACTTCGTATATTTCATATGCAATAGCATTCTTAAGCACATGTTTGTCTCTACTAGTCATAATGATTCTACGACCCGGGCCAAAGTTAGAATGCTTTATAGTTAAATTTGAAGTGTTCACGTCATCAAGAACAAGGAGAAGCTTTGTTTGTCGAAGCCTTTGAACATATGAGCATTGTAATGATTTTATTTATCCCTGATCTGATGACTGTAGCATAGGAATTTATTTTTCCTTTGCTTGTTTTATTCTTGTGAGACATTGCTACTTTCTAAATCCGCTGCTGCATGTCTATGATGTTAGTGATACCTGCGTGTATGTTTGAAGTGTCTGAAGATCTTTATGAGGTATTCCTTATCTTTGTGCATATTTCTAAATCTCTTTGGTGATACTTATGTATCTTTTCGTTGGATGTTCTCTCTGGAAGTATTCTCTGAAAAGTATTTTTAATCTTTTCCTTCTTCATGGATGTATGTTTATGAGGATTTGAAGAAGTTTATCTAAGGTATCTCTTTAGATATTATGTGATGGCCGTTTCACCATGGGTGTGTGTTCATGATGACTGAAGAAATGGATGTTTTGTATCTCTCTGATCTGTATATCTGGCATCAGTTTGTTTTAGCCAAAAATTTGCCAAAGGGGGAGATTGTTGGGTATTTGTGTTGGCTTCATTATTGCTAAAACAAATATTCTTGTACGATGTTGGATATGGTGTTCCAACATCTTGGCACGGTTCAGTGTGCACTGTTTGTATGGCTTGGTTTTCGCAAGCTTCATCTTTTTAAGGAAACCACGTCTTATCTCTTGTTCACCAACTAACATATTTTTTTCCAGAATCAGCTGGGTTATTTGTTCCTAAAGTATAGACAATAGTTTAGGAATCTTTGGTGGTATTTTGGTAGTTCCTAAAGATGTTCCTACTTTTTAGGAGTTGCTATTTTTGTTACTTGTAAAGTGGATCTGCTCAAGGATCTGCCATTTTTTATTCTGAAGCCCAACAAGACTATTTGACCCGCATTGCTTCAGTTTTTATACAAGACTTCAAGACCTAATTCATTATTCCAGCCGTCATTTCTAAAAGTCTAGTTTTAGGGTTTTGAGTCTTTTGTGTGTCTACTCTTGTATCGTGTTGATGCAAGTTTAGTACTGTTTGTTTATTGTGAGTCTTGCTTGTATCTCCTTGATACATGTTAAGGACTGTTTATTGAGTTGTAAACTCGTGTCCTACACCAAAGCTTTGAAGCAATGTTGTAGTTTGTGTTTGAAGGTAACTTCACCGTATTGTGTTTAAATCTGATAATCACAGGGGCTGTGATTGATTGTAGGATAGTGAGATGAGATAGGAGTTCTTAGGTTGAAATCTAGACGGGTAGGTCCTAGGTCTTAAGTTGCAAACACGGTTTGCTGAGAACTTTATAATAAAGACCACACTAGTGGATTTCTTTCCTGGCTTGGTAGTCCCCATAGTAGGTGTGTTTGTCACCAAACTGGGTTAACAATTCTCTTGTGCTTTTTACTATTCTGCTCTTTATTTTCCTTGTTAATTTTTGTGTACTGCTAGCACGATATTCTAAACATCACACTCAATATCCATATTCTGTGTTTGATGTTGCAACATCGTATAAAACATCTGAAAGCTAGTGCGCCAGAATTTATTTAAGACACTCTTCTTATCAGTATTCATCTTATTTTCTCCGTAATGAAATGAAAGTACCTATTAAATAATGGACGGTCTTAGAACCTCTTCCTCGCACATAAAAATAAGAGAAATGTTAGGGACACACCCACTAACACTAGGCATGGCAATGAGGCGGGGTGGGGATGGGTTTTATCATCCCCGTCCCCATCCCCTAATCCCATTTACTTACCCGTTACCCTACCCATACCCAACGGGGATGAGAAATTGAATCACATCCCCGTTCCCAATGAATTCGGGTATTCCTGCCCCATCCCCGTCCCTGCAGTGAATAAATTTTTTTAATAAAAAAAAGAGTTTTTTTAAGCTTCAATGGCAATATTGTAGTGCATTATCCAACAATTTGCGTCCATTTTAACATTTACTTACCGAATAATTCGGTTGCTCCTTTAACTATCAATGAAAGTTCTTTATATCATGACAATTATCAAACCAAATAAAATGGCATGTCATTATCAACCTCTTCAACAAAAACAAAAATATGACATTTTTACATTCGGGTAGGGTTTGGGTATGGGTTCGGGGTGGGTACATATATCCCAGTTACCCGTCCCATACCTGTGTATTGAAATCGGGGAAAACTCATACCTATACCCAAACCCAGTCAAATCGGGGAAAACCCGTCAAATCGGGGTTGGTTTGGGCAGGTATCCATGGGCACGGGTTTTGTTGCCATACCTAACTAACACACTCTTTTAACACACCCAATAAAAATTAGCCATGTGTCCCACTTTTTTAATTCATTTGACTTTTAACCCTTTCAGCCATTTAGTGTTGGAATTTTTTATTTATTATTAAATTAAGTTTTAACTTTTCATTTCCTCTGTTCAATCTCCTCCAAACACAATCTTTCTATGTTCACTTCCAAGTTCTCCTCTATCAAAGACAATGACTTTTCCAACTCCAACTATATCGTTCTTGTTTCTCATTTCAAACTTTAACTATCATAACCTTAGCATAAGCATAGATACATGAATAAATAGGATGTAATTTGCTTGCTTATATAACTATTAAAGTTTCATTGCATATTGAATTTGCTTGCTTTATGGAGTGGCAGCTTGTATTACGATACTGTTGCATATAAGCAACAAAATAACAAAAATGAAACAATTGAAAAAGCTAAGTTTAACAATCGCATTGTGTAAAATTTGAATTCGCATTGTGTAAAATTTGAATAAAAATCAGCTGAAAAATGGGACAAACACCGTCGTGGAGAGAGAAAGAAAAACAAACAAAGTTCCTTAAGTGACAATATCAAAATTGAAGACTTGTTTCAGATCCAAACCCACCATGTTGTTTCTCAACACTCTTCTCTCTCTCTCTAACTGTTAAATTATTAAAAAATCAGATGTTTAGAAACAAGAACAACCGGTTACAAGTTGAATGAATTAAAAAAGTGGGACACATCATTAATTCCTATTAGGTGTGTTAAAAGAGTGGGTTCACGGATGTGTCCCTCACATTTCTCATATAATAAAGATCTTGTTAAATTGTTCCTTAGAACACATGTTGAAGATTCTAATAATAACAGGTATTTATTGAAAAAATTTAATTTACATGAAATATTTAACTTCAATACAAAATTTATATCTTTAATATATCAACATTTGTTCTAAGGACACAAATTCACATTTTTCTGAAAATAAAATAAAGCAAAGGTTGTACCAATAATTGATTTTTGACTAGCATTTATTAAAAAAGAAACGAATAGATATGAAAAGCCAAACGTAAAGTTTGTTTGGAACTCAGTGGAGTCAGTCGGTGTACACAAATGTTGACTGTAAAAAAAAGCTTCTGCTAATTGAAGAAACTAGTAAGATTCTTTGTGTGTTAGTTTGCTGAACTTACGGAATCAAAGCAAGGTAATCAATCAATTTCACATAGTTTCATTTCATGTATTCCTAGTTTAGTAGTTCTTATATATAGATTACTGTGGGCCGGTGGTGGCTCATCAGAGGCTGCTGCCGGTTTTAGAATGTAGATGAGAATCCGAGAAGTCTTGAGAGAAGGAAAACTAGTAGAAAATGAATCTTTGAGTAAACCATCAAATTGGTCTTTGTCTCTCATTAATATTTCAAACTAGTTCCGTCTTTGTCAAAGGTTTCTCAATTAAGTCTCTCTTTGTCTTTATGTTTTTGTCACATGACGAGAGACCTAATTGAGAAACTTGTTGACAAAGACAGAAACCAATTCGAAATATTAATAGAGTCAAAAACTAATTTGAGAGTGACTTATAAAGACAAGGATCAATTTGATGATTTACTCAATAAATCTTAGATGAGTAGGGTCTAGGTAAGTTACTATGGGGGTCGTCCTCGTCCCCATACCCATAGTTTGAAAAAAGTAGACATAATTAGACTTGTGCCCGCATGGGTAGCATCTTCAATACTCATAGCCTCTGGGTCTCTAAAGCCTTGTTTGCGAGTTGGAGGGGAAGGGAAGAAAGATATTTGAAATAAAAGGAGCAACCAGAAAAAATAAGAGTTTTGGGAGGGGAGCGCTTAAAGAGTTTATTTTTCTTTACAATACATGATCCTTCTAATTTGGAGAAACACAAAGATTGTATTGGTGGAAGGGTTCAGAGGGATTATATAAATTCTTCAAATTTAATCTGTTTTGGCTCTTTTGGGCTGACTTTTACAACTTGCACACTTTTTTTCTCTATTGTTCGTTCATAAGACTCTGATGTATCTTTTACAAATCTAAATATTATTATGACTAAGTAAATTATTGTACAGTGCTCTACTTTATTTGTTATTAGTCTCCTTTTTGAAGACTTCTGACATGACCAATTATCGTTCCTTAGTTGAGCTTGTGATCCTTCTTGTCGGTCTTGTTAAAGACTTCTAAAAAGGACAAATCTTGCTGCTTAGTTGCATATGAATCTACTTGTCTATCTTGTTGAAAACCTCTGACAGAGGCTCCTCCTTGTTCTTTAGTTTTTATGTGAGTCTCTTTGTACTCTTGTTGAAAACTTTTGAAAGAAACTCGTTCTTGCTCTCTAGTTGAATGCGAGTCTCCTTGTTTGTCTTGTTGAAGACGTCTGACAGTGATCTCTCTTGCTCCTTAGTTGCATGTGAGTCTCATTGTAAGTCTTGTTGAAGACTTTTGACAGGGACTCCTTCTTGCTCTAGTAGCTTTACTTTTCTTTTTAGACTTGTTGAGCTTCATATGGCAGAGGGGTAACCTTGGCGCAACTGGTAAAGTTGTTGTCATGTGATTGGAAGGTCAGGGGTTCAAGTCCTGGAAATAGCCTCTTGTGTAAAAACAGGGTAAGGCTGCGTACAATACACCAAAATGGTGGGACCCCTTCCCGGACGCTGCGTATGCGGGAGCTTTAGTGCACCGGGTTGCCATTTTTTGAGCTTCATATGGCACATGTTTCCATTTTATTTATCGTATGAGCTTGTGTGCTCTGTCTAATACTTGAGTCTTAGAGGCCACATGTTTTACAAAATTAGTTGGATTTCAACTTCAGAGGTTCAGGATATTAGGCTACCTGGAGTTGACTCCTCTCTCTCATTTGTAGTTTTCTGGTTTGTAGTCAGAGTCGGACCATGTGACTACCTATACTTATTTTGTGTTGGAGACAAATAACCCTTTTTAGGTTTTGTAGGATAATAGAAGTTATATTGTAGAATAAATGGTTTAAAAAATAGTTGGTGACAAGAGTAAATAGTTTTCTACATCTAGTGTATGATCGAACACAACTCTAATACCACCGTTAGAAAATGTACTTTGAGAAAGTAGTAGTAGAACGTTTAGTAGCATGAGGTAAGAGGAAACACAACAGTAACTAACTTATTATTGGAGGAGATAATATAGTGTGCTGAATGCAATTGACATTGCATATAAAAGGTTTGAATGTAATTTGTACATAAGTTTGTTTATTTATAGGTGTGGGAGACATATTCTAGATTCTACATTCTTTAGAGTAAGCAATAATGATTCTATGAATTACTAATGTATTCTAGAAATATCTAAAAATATGCATCATATTTTAAAGAGAAAAATCATGATGTTGTCACTGTAATTCTTCAAAGCCTCTAGCACTCGGCTAAAAATAATATGCTAAAAATTATGTGACATGAACGTACAGAACCAAAACAACTTCCACTTATATTGATCCCGTATCAAATAACTATTCAATTAATCCAATTAGAAATCAAATCATACTAATAGTTTGATCAGACACATAAATTACTAATACAATTACTTTCCCTATTTTAGTTAGCATTTACTTTTATTTATTTTGGTCTTCATACCTTTTTTTTGGTATAAAAAGATACTTTGTTAGTTTTCATGCAATGCTAAATTTGTTTCTCATTCAACTTAATTAGAATAAAATTAGATAATGTATATTTAAGACCATATGGTAAGTTTTTATCTCTAACTTTCCTCAAAAAGAGATTTTATGTCTAACTTTGATCTATTGAACTTCATTTAGATGGAGTGTTTCCTGACAGAGTTGGGGAAGACATTAGCTGATAAACTGATAAATGGGGTAATAGAAAAGTCACGATATATCTTTTGCTTCAATAGCATTGCTAAGGAATTCGAGGAAGAAAAAATTAAGTTGGAAGCAGAAAGGATAACTATGAGGCAGCGTTTTAAAGTTGCAACCGCAAAAGGTAGAGATATTCAATCTAATGCTGAATTTTGGGAAACACGGGCTAACAAGCTCATTCAAGAGAACACCGAAACAAATCAAAGTTGTTTTTTTGGATTTTGCCCTGATTGTATGTGGAGATATAAAAGGGGAGAGGAGTTGACAACAAAGATAGAGGAGATTGAAAAGCTGATGGAAAAAGGAGAGAAACTTGAAAATGTTGAAATCGCTCGTGTTCTTCCTGACGTTGAGCGTTATTCTTCTCAATATTACATTTCATTTAAAAGCAGGGAGTTGATATACAAAAAGCTTTTGGATGCACTAAAAGATGACAGTAACTATATAACTGGATTGCATGGGATGGGGGGCACAGGTAAAACTACATTGGCAAAAGAAGTGGGTAAACAACTTAAGACATCAGAGCGATTTAAACATGTCATCGATACAACAGTTTCATTTGCTCCTGATATAAAAAAGATTCAAGATGATATTGCAGGATCATTAGGCTTGGAATTGAGGGACGTCAATGAATCAGACCGACCTAAAAAGTTGTGGAGTAGACTAACCAATGGTGAGAAAATTCTTGTGATATTGGATGATGTGTGGGGAAATCTTAATTTTGATGACATAGGGCTTCCAAATAGCGATAATCACAAAGGATGCAAAGTTCTTGTGACCACACGCAATCTGTCAGTCTGCAATAAAATGGTATGTGGAGAGACAATTCGAGTGGAGCTCTTATCTGAAGAAGACGCATGGATCATGTTTAAAATGCATGCCAATCTAAACAATATTTCCACCAAAAGTTTTCTTGACAAGGGACGTAAAATTGCAATTGAATGCAAAAGACTACCAGTTGCAATTGCTACTATCGCGAGTAGTTTGAAGGGCCAAAAACGTCGAGAAGAGTGGGATGTTGCTTTGAAGTCCCTACAAAAGCATGTGTCCATGGATGATGTTGATGATGATTTGGTTGACATTTATAAATGTTTGAAGTTTAGCTATGACTATCTTAAGGATGAAAAAGCTAAGGGGTTGTTCCTCTTATGTTCTCTATTCCAAGAAGATGAAGAAATTCCTGTTGAAATTCTAACCAGACTTGGCATAGGAGTTGGTCTTTTTGCAGAAGATTATGACTGTTACGGTGATGTTCGAAGTCAAGCAGCTGTAGCCAAAAATAAACTCCTTGATTCATGTTTACTATTGGAGACAGATAAAGGAGATGTGAAAATGCATGACTTGGTTCGTGAAGTAGCCCAATGGATAGCAAACAAAGAGATTCAAACAGTAAATTTTTCTAACAAAAATCAAAAGTCGTTGGTTGAAAGGGATAAGAATATCAAATATTTGTTATATGAAGGCAATTTAGAGGACTTGGTTTCCTCTAGGTTTAATGGTTCTAAGCTTGAGATTCTTATTGTCAAAATGGACATGGGTGACTTTGTGGATGTCCGCACTTCATTCTTTGAAAATATGGTAGGGATTCGAGTTTTGAAATTTTCATATGAAACTAAAAGTAGTACTTATTTTTTTACTGAAGATTTGAAGACTCTATCATTACCACAATCAATTCAGTCATTTATGAATATTCGTTCTCTACTAGTTGAAGGAGTCAATTTGGGTGACATCTCTGGTTTGGGAAGCCTGCAAAGTCTTGAGACTATTGATTTGGATCATTGTGAAATTGATGAACTTCCTCGAGAAATTGCAAACTTGGAGAAACTTAGATTGTTGAACTTGGAACAATGTAAAATTAGAAGTAATAATCCATTTGAGGTTATCCAAAGATGCCCATCACTTGAAGAATTGTACTTCTGTAAAAGTTTTAATCATTTTTGTCAGGAAATAACCCTACCTATATTGCAAAGGTATCGTCTCATTGAATCTTTAAATACAATGAATGATTCTCTATCAAAATGTGTATCTCTTCATGAAGATTGTTTCTCAGAAGCAACCCTTAAGTACTTGATGCAAACAACAGAGCTTCTTCAGTTGGAAATATTTAATAAGGAGTGTAGAAATCTAATGCCTGAAATTGTTCCTACAGATCAAGGTATGAATGATCTAATTGAGCTTAATTTGAAATATGCTCCACAGCTACAATGCCTCGTAGACACTGAACATGTTGGTTCACAAATACCAAATGTGTTCTCAAAGTTGGTTGTACTGCATCTCGAGGGAATGGGAAATTTGGAAGAATTGTGCAATGGTCCCATCTCTTTTGACTCTATGAACAATTTAGAGGAGCTAGCCATCGAGGATTGTGAAAATTTGCGAAGCTTGTTCAAATGCAGCCTAAATCTCTTCAATCTAAAGACCATAAAACTAACATGGTGCTCAATGTTAGTTTCTGTTTTTGAAATGTCAACTTCTCAAAGCCTACTGATGCTGGAAAACTTGGAAATAACTGATTGTGAGAAATTGGAAAACATAATTACATATGAAAGAAGAGTACTGGATGACTCAATCGAAGAATTATCAGTCAATGGTGATAATGATAAGAACAAGAGCTTCAACTCAATGTTTCCAAAGCTGAAAGTTATCAATATTAAGAGATGTCCCCAATTACAATTTATACTTCCACTTCTCTCTGCTAAAGACCTTTTGTTAGTGGAAGCTATCACAATAGAACACTGTGATAAGCTGAAATACATATTTGGCCAACACCAAGATGTCGAACTCGCATCACTAAAAGAATTGGAGCTTCATGATTTGCCAAGTTTCATCGACATAATTCCAAAATCTCATCATTCCATGCCTTCATCCATTAAAGGGTCATCTAATTCCATTTCCAAGCCACAAACACAACTGGAGCCTATAAAATCCAATATATTATCTTGGAGCCATATATGTTGTCGTAGATACAAACTGAAGGGCACCACAAGTTCTAAAATCCCATTGGTTTCTGGTGATCAACAACAAGACTGCTCAATCTCCATGGTAACCTTCTTGTATTTTCATGTTAACTTTTGATAATTTCTTTTTATAATAGATACCGTATGTTTCTTATCTTATATTTTTTCACAAGACTGCTCAATCACATTGGTAACCATCTTAAAATTCGAGGGACCAAATTGATGAGAGAATGATAGTTTAAGGACCAAATCAACTGTTTATTCTATATATAATATAGGACTTGTGTATGTGAAAAGTTATGTTTTTATTTCAGTTATATGCATACTAAAACTGTAAGCTCATCATTAATTGAAAGCGATTGTTTGGTTTGATTGATGTTCTTTTTCATTTGGATTATATTATAGGTATCAAGTTCAAATTATCCTGCTCAATGTCTTTCAAGATCAATATCATCACATACCGTGTGCAATATTAAAGTGATAGAACTGATGAATCTTCCAAAGATAAAATCAGTGTTTATTATGTCAATTGCATCAAAATTGTCATTGGAGACCTTGACTATTAAAAATTGTGATGAATTGGAGCACATAATAGTAGACATTGGAGATGGTAGTAGCGGGGGCAATGTCTTCCCAAAACTGAAAGAGCTCTACATTGAAAACTGTGAGAAATTGATATACATATTCGGACACATTATTAATGCTAGTGATGATAATCAAAACCAGAATGAGGTGATCCACCTTCATCTTCCAATTTTGGAATGTCTCAAGCTATGTAATCTCCAAAGTTTAATAGGAATGTGCACCAAAAACTATCGCACAACGTTGCCAGCTTTGACAGAAGTTAAGCTAATTGAATGCTCCAAGGTTGATATTAGATCTATTGGTGATTTCAGTGTTACTAATCATTCCATTTCAATATCTCAGGAAATTGGTACAACCATGAAGGTACCCACTCCTCTTTCCATATGTTACATCAGTGTTCCTGATTATTCATTTCAATATCAAAATATTGTTGTGAGGTCCTGTGTTCGAATCCGGATGAAAGTGTCCAGACTAGTAATGCTGGCCTTGCCAATCGAACTAGGCCTTACGGACATAATTTCTCTTATTTCATGCACACATTTGTTTCCCTTTCATTTATTGCAGGAATTGAGTGGGAACATGGAGAACTTTCGCGCTTTGAAAACACTCATGGTAAAAAATAACTCCAAAGTAGAAAGTTTCTTTTGTCTAAATGAAGTAAGTGGACAAGAAATGAACTTAGATTTGCAACGCATTGAGTTGCATGTTCTGCCTATGATGACATGCATTTTTGTTGGTCCCAAAAATTCATTTGCCCTCCAAAACCTTGCAAGATTAAAAATCATGCGATGTGAAAAATTGGAAATTGTTTTCTCAATTTCTATAACAAAGTATCTACCACAGTTGCTTTATATAAGAATTGAAGAATGCAAAGAGTTGAAGTATATGATTGAAGACGATTTGGAGAATAAAAGAGTTTCAAATAGTCTATCCTCAAGGACATGCTTCCCAGAGCTAGAATCACTTGTTGTAGTAAACTGCAACAAGTTGAAATGCATTTTTCCGGTATCAACATGTAAAGATTTTCCTAAGCTAAAGGCTTTGATGATAAGTGAAGCAGATCAGTTGGAGGAAATATTCAAATAGTGAAGGTGATGAGAAAGTCAATATTCCAAATCTGAGGATTGTAGCATTTGTCAACCTACCAAGCCTTTGCCATGACCAAGGAATTCAATTTCAGGCTGTAGAATATCGCTGTGTTCAGAATTGTCAAAAACTCTCTCTTACTTCAGCATTAACAAACATTATGTTCTCTACCTTACACTATTGAGATGTATTCTTAGGTACACGTTATATCCAATATTCTTTGAAACTATTGCATGTTTGTGGTAAATGATTACATATCATGCATGAATATTTACAAAAGATACAAACTTACATGTTTATGCATATTTCTTGTGATGCTTCACATACTACTATAAATTTATGCTTACACACATGAAGTGATAAAGTTTTATTTATTAGGCAGATAGATAAACTTGAAAATGATGATTTACAATTGAAAATGAACATTTTGATTTTATCATTATGCTTATGATCAATTACTATCTGATGATGTTAATCTATATAATATTTTTCTATAGAACCTGAAGTAGCCATGAGTTTGGAGAAACTATTTAAACAATTAAACGGAGAGTCCGAAGAACATGAGTCATCAGGGAGTGAATCAGGACATGAGTCAACTTCTTCACCGGTCAATACCAATCTACCAATTCAATATACATAAAATTCATCCAATATAATAGCACCCTTGCTTGTGATTAATAGTTTCATATCACTAATGCTTCTGTTCTTATTACAGGAGTTGTTGGATGAAGAAGGTTTCAATGCAGCAATTGAAATTTTCAAAGCAGCAGTGGAAATGAGTGTTGAAGAAGGAACCACATCAGCTAATGCCAAGGCAATAAAATCATCACCTCAATCAAAATCACTCAGTTCATTATTAAGTCGATTGGCTACTTCTAAGGCTCTTCCAGACTAAAATATATATAGTGAGGCTGATCCATAGATATTATGATTTCATGATGTTATCATTTTTTATTTGAATTTGTGTAGGAATATAGTGATGGCCAAATAGACATAGCTTCTCCTCCAGTTGCCATAACAAAGCCTGTTACTACTCAAGATGTTGATGTTAAAATCTGGCAGGAAACTAGTAAAACTAATGTTGATAAAGGTGAAGACTCTTTGGATCAATCTTACTTTCTTATGTTACCTCCTCATCCTTTTCATTTTGAAGTTTAACTCTGTTCTCTCACACCTTTTGTTCAGTTTCTCTAAATGACGAAGTTGTCATAAAAGTAACCTCTATTATTGAGGAACATTTTCCCAAGGATGTTCAATCTAAGTTCTCTCCAATCGTTCATTCGCCTCTAGCATTTCAATCTCCTTCAATGCTATACAGAGGTATAGATTTTCTCCCTTCATTTTATTATTAAAAACTTTATTTGGTGCTCAAAGAGGGCTAACTATTCTGTTCTACACTTTCAGGGGACCCTTCTCAAGTATATGAAGAATTAGTAAGTTCATCATCAGATTCATTTCTTCATTAATAATTGCCACATGATTGATTTCCTATGAACTCAAGATTTAAACTAATTTTGATATAAAGATATATTTTTTTGCCAAGATTTTTTTTTTTTTTTTTTTTTTTTTTTTTT
>Ga0228711_1006049_pt1 | contig 18177 bp, 6 predicted proteins | sample MedpolnodulmetaG_2_FD_177996 | JGI IMG/M metagenome (GOLD analysis project Ga0228711, IMG submission 177996) | Root nodule microbial communities from Medicago polymorpha collected in Santa Monica, California, United States - brown nodules | ecosystem: Host-associated > Plants > Roots > Nodule...
GTCTGCCAAATCGGAGCACGATTTTGTCCCATCGGAGCACGATTTTTTACGAGACAAAATGTCTCAAAGTTGCAGAAAAATCGTAGCCCGATGCTAAAAATCGGAGCACGATTTCTCCTTTGTTTCAAAATGTCTTTTAATTATTTTCTTGGATATTTTGATGTATTTTAAATATATGTTTTTTTTGAAGAAATGTATTTTAATGTATTTTAAATATATGTTGTTTTCTTATTAATGTGTTTTGATATAATTCAAATAATTTGTTTGAATTATATATTTTATATATTATTGTAAAATATAAATGTGAAGTATATTGTAAAATTAATAGGACCCACTTTTAAAGTTTTAGATGGGTGATATGAATATTTAGAAAATATAATTGAACGATTTAAATAATTAAAAAGTGTAAAATAATATAATATATTGGTTGGGGTCCATTTATACTACCAATATGTGAGACATTCATGTGGATGCTTTTAGTAGTCTCGATACGATAACAAGGGAGTTTCAAAAAGATACAACGAGATATATGTGTTCAATATTTTTCATGAACATATATGTGTTTTAATTTGATATATTGTGATGTAAAAACTTTTATACTATCAAAATATTACAATCATTTATAGGGTCTTGCTAAAGTGTCATCAGGACACTCAATTAAGAAGCTATTTATTGAAAAAACTTAATATTTTAATTTCTGAAACATTGAATACACAAGTTTCAATAAAAACTTACTATGTAAAGTTCTTTAAAAGTGCCCTAAGAAAACTCATTAGCATTTCCCTTATTTATATTTATAATTTTAGAAATAGTTATGGTTTTTCTTGTATGAACCGATAATATTTTGCATGTAGCTGTAAAGACTAATCAATTGGCTCGAGTATAACCTCAATGAATGACAAAACTCTCTCTCAAGAGATTTAAGGTGCTGCATTCTCACAGCTGAATTCAAACTCATGCCTTCTGATTAAGTTGAAAAATATCACTTATCATCTCATCAAAGTGCTCATGAATTTAAAAATATTTATAATTAAAATAACCAAATTTTTTTATGATCTAACAAATAAAATTGATTTACACTCACATTGTATATGATTTAAATTCATAACATATTGATGCAAGAAACTCCATTTTACTTGTTTTTTTATACAAATTAGTTTAAACAAAGTTTTGGTCTCCTGATTTTCGGTCCCACAAATGTTGCAACTTTGGTTCTAATCAAGTATTTGAGTCCAAAGTTGATGATTTGGAACTAAAATTCTCAACTTTGTTGGGCTAAGAATCTAAATTGGAACTAAAATTGCAATAATATATAAAATTGTGGACTAAAAACCCCAATTTTAAAATGGAGGGACTAAAATCCAATTTCAGGTAAAATAGATACCAAAATACATTTACGTTTTTTTTAAAAATAAATAAATAAACCCTTTGTCACTTTTATCTGTCGATAATTAAATTGGGCTATAATCATCTGTCACGATTAAAACAAGAGGGAAAACTGTCAGAGTTTTTTTTCCCCATTTTATAAGCTTTTCACGCGTTCTATTTCTGATTCTAAAATCCGAAAGATGAAGAATTTATAGAGAATTTGTTAATGTATTTACACGTTTTGGAATACACACTCCAAAATGTCATATCACGCTTGAGTACCTGCAGGTATGATAGTTAAGTCATATCCATTACTCATATTCTTCGTGAAGGTAATAATTGTGTCGAATTTTTAGCAAAGCTTGTAACTTCTTCAACATCAGATCTCATGATTCATACCTCTTTGTCGACAAGCTTATCAAACCTCCTAACAACAAACTCTGCATGAACTTGATCAAGTAGAATTTTTTTTTTACTTTTTAGTGGGCTTGTAACCAAAAAAATTAGTGTATCTTCTATAGTTTTTTTAGCCAGTATCTTTTTATGCTTGTGATACTTTTTACACAAGTATTTTAATTTTTTGAGATCTTTACTACGTTTTTTCATGTACAAGCAAAATGTTTTTTCACCATGAACATGCGTCTTTTTCACCATTTATTGAAAAGATTACATTATATTTAGTAAATATATTTTCTCTCTCTTTGGTTTACATGCTTTTTTAAACGTGTGAAATGTTCAAATAGATCGATTAGTATGAGATGGAAGGAGTGTTGTGCTATAAATATTTCAAATAAGCCATTGGTGATTACTCCCTCCTCCCATTTTTTTAGGTTACATCCCATATTGAATAGAATATACTAGAAAAATAAATAAATAAATAAACAAAATAAGTGTTTTTTATAAATAAAACATTTATACACAATGTTCAGTTCAGTTTAATTAGTAATAGTCATATGACATATAAACTATCAATATATTAAATTTATACACAAGTAATAGTCATAGGCATATGTTAAGTTCAGTTTAATTAGTAATAGTCATATGACATATACATATGACATATAAAATATCAATATATTAAATTTGTACACAAGTAACGGTTAGTCTTATGTTGAAATTTGAGTCTAACTTATCCTTATAAAATTGACTTGTAATGTGAGGAGTAGGGGTGGCAAAATGGACGAATTAGATGTATATAGATTTGGATCCTAATAGATAGATTAAAACAATCCATTAATCCATTAAAATCCACTAATATTTTTTCAAAAAAATCCAATCAATTAAATATAAAATCCATTTGATCCATCAATTATTATATTATTAATGGATGGATGTCCATCCCATCTATATATTTTAAAGTGTATTATTTTTGTTCTTCATAAATTAATTTAATAACTCATTCCACATTAATTTAATAACCTACTGTGTTTGATTTGAAGGGGGTGGGGGTAATAACCTATTGTATTACTAATTTGATACATGTCCAACTATATTTTATGTAACAAGACCCAGTACTAATTTTTCTGTTTAGCCCAATGAGTTTTATTACAGAAGCCCAATGAATTAATAATTCAGAAATATTTCATAATATCAATTAAATAATTAAAAATGTGACGTGTGACTGTGGTGGTTAACGGCTGCCGCCGGTGTTGACCCTGCCGCCGACGTTGACTACAGCGGAGCTCCGATGATGGTGATCACTGAGAAGTGTCTCCTCTATATAAACTTTTATTAAGATTTATATCTATTCGATGTGGAACCATAAGTTTTTTCCAATATTATACATAAAATATACCTCTTCAAATGATTTGTCTTTGCGGTTACAAGTAGAAGATGCTCGATATATAAAAAATGCACATTAAATATATACATCAATTTGTTGTTGTTGTTGTTGAGAGGTACATTAGTCTTACTATCGATTCCTCTAATAACTCAAATAAAAACGGAGTTAGTAACAACGTTGAACCGTTAACAATCTTTCATACTCAATATACTGCTCTAGAGTCTAGATTTTAATCATAATAACAGAAGACTTCACTCGTAATCAATTTAACAACATCCCTTAAAAAATCAACATAACAATAATTGCCACCCTAAAATCGCTAATGTAAGTTCATGTCTTTGGTGATGTATATACTGTATTATGTCAAAACTGGTATCCTACTAATTATGAACCTTTTTGGTAAGATCCCTTGGTAGTAGTATTATTGGTCCTCTACCTGTCTCTTACTTTTGTCATCTATTTGCCTCATGTATGGCGTGCAACCCACATTAAATTATGTCCAAGTGCACTTTAAGTTTCCCAATAACAATATTGCCACCACTACCAGACATTTTTTATGATAGTGTATGTTTCGATATAAGTGATGAGTTTGACAAAATTATGTCTAAATCCCCATCAATAAACATGCACATAGTCTAGACATATTCAAGAAACTTTGCTCATCTATATATATGCTAACTTTGTCAAATCACTCAGATGATAGTATATGTAATCTTCTTTCCTTGTTTTGCTTGATTAATTTTTGTTTGGGCGAATGAGTTAGAGACTTCAATTTTTTTATGAATCAAGAGAGCGAGAAAGGCATCAGGAAGCAACTAGACATCTTAACTAGGTTGACACCCCATAGTTGCTCACTTCCTCTACCACCTGCTCTAAAATTTTATTAAAAAAGGAAAAACTAAACAAAGGGGATTAGGCCAAAACTCTCAAAAGCAAAAACAAAAACAAAGAACTGATTAAGGGAAACGAATATTCAGAAGACCATGTATGTCCCTAAAAAAATCCTGCCTAAAGAAACTAGGTAAGGAATCCCACCAAACAGTATTAGTAATAACATGCCCCTGTCTAGACAGTTTATCTGCACAAGCATTTCCTTCTCTATAGATATGTGATGACAAGATGTGCATTCCAACATGTAAACAGTTGTGCCAACAATTTTGAAGCCTCGAACATTCCAATAAAAAAATTTCATTGATTCAGAAGAGTTATAGCACCCTTGGACCGGGTTTTATAGGTTGCACATATTTCTTTTTTTTGATGTTTAGTGAGGACCAGTGTAAATTGTTCACGATACCAATACAAATGAATATATCTTGACGTTTACTTTATCTTATACATATTATATCGAAATAAAATTTATAGGGTTAATAGTGCTTTACCCCCCTGTAATATAGGTTATTTCCGGTTTTACACCCTGTAAAATATTTTTTTTGATTTACCCCTGTAAAATATTTTTGTTTTGATTTACCCCCCTAATAGGCCATTCAAAAACAAATTTTTTATTTTTTTCTTCAGAAATTTTGGTTTTTGAATGACTTATTAAGGGGTAAATCAAAACAAAAATATTTTACAGAGGGTAAATCAAAAAAAATATTTTACAGGGTGTAAAATCGAAAATAGAGTGACATGTGATAGAAAGAGATATATAGAAAGAAAAAAATGAGGTGTTGGGTTGATGTATGGAAAATAAGGGTGTGCAAACATATTGTTCAATTTTTAAACTCCCTTTTTATTTATATTTCATTGTGAATAGATTATTTCTTATGGAAAAACATGAAGTGATCAAAAGAAAATATTTATTACTAACATAGTAAATAAATAATTTTGTTCTTTTAAACATATCCATAAACAATATCATGACGGCTCATCGAAACCAATTTCAGTGTAGGATAGCACTTGTGAGTTGTGACTCATGAGAAGCTAAAAATTGTATAGAAACAAAGCATAAAAAGACAAATAGGTGGATAAAACATGAGAAATGGAAGGACAAAAACAGAAAGAAAATATCAATATATAAACCTCAAAGAACACTTTTAAACCCACTAGACATAACATCCCCCTCAAAAATCTTAGGCGTGACAAACCTAAGTGGGGTGCATTATGATGAACATCATATCTCAGTATCCCAACCTCCACCACTCAACCTCCTTTCCCCATTTGGACATTACATTCAAAACTCAATAATATCCACATTTGGATTATCCAAGTTTGGAATTTCACATACAAAAATGTAAAAAAAATCACATCAAAATATCACTTATAATTTAAAATTGGGAAATCTAACAATGTTTAATGGTGATCGAGAATATTTCTCATAAATATAAATAATAAGTTGTTATTATTCCTCTTAATGAAATTAGAGAACTCAAATAGTCAAATATGTGAAACACTTTAACTTGTTCCACCCAAGTTGCCCTAACTTTCTAAACAAGTCAACCCAACAATATTCATCATCCATACTAACCAACCACATTGTGCTATGTCACCACCCCTAAAATATTTGAACTAAATTCTAACTCACTCTAGTTAGCTTATGCTCTCAAATTTTTGACATTGATTCCCTGACATTCGGAGAATCTTGCAGTTATACAAATAAGACGGTTCAAATTTAAAGCTCGATAAATAAAAAGATACGTTATAAATCTTGATCAAAATCAGATGATCGAGATTTTCATGCATCGACTACTTTGAAGCATTTTTTCGGCGGCGACGGGGAGTAAACGTTTGAAACACAACACTACCTATTGCCGGAAACTGATCCATAGCACAACTCCTACATTTCAACCCAAGAGGCTCCAATGCACCAGTAACCTTTCTCCAAACCTCATTGTTATACTCACTACATGTCGTTATCGACACCGACATTGTCCCTGGTCGGAAAATCTGAACAACCTTCCTCAACATATGAACAATGTTGTCATCATTGTTTATGGTCCCCACACATTCAAAGCTTGCATAGCTATAACCATTTTCTGGAGTCACATGAATAGTAGAATACCATTCTCCATCCATTCCATTCATTGAATAGCCACAAGGGTCAAAAGCAAAATCACAAATGAATGCTTCTTTGTTGATTTCGTTTATACCAGTTAGTTCTGTCATTTCTTTTCCGGAAGAGTAGCCGGATTTTTCATTGTCGGGTCGCCTGAAGAATTTTCCGGCAAGAATAGGATCAAGCTCTGTCATGCAAATCTCCATTGTGTATTGTTCATAAGGTATGTGATGATGAGGGTTTTGGGTTGCAGTGAAAACATGCCATGAATGAGATGAAGATTTTGAAGGCATAATGGAAGCTTTTCTGAAGCAAAGATTTGAAGGGATAGTGTTTTCTACGTAAGAAACTTCTTCATTGAAGGAAGTGTGAGGGAAAGGTTGTGAATTTGGGAAGATGAAGCTACCTCTTGTGTAAGAAACAGAAGAGAGTGTAAAGTTAAGGTGAGTGTTTGCAAAGTAGATTAAGGGAATGATGGATTTGAGAAGTTGTGTGGTTCCACAAGTTTTGATTATGATCTTTGTTGGATATACAAAGAGACTTGATTCTGATAAAACATAGGCATCAAAGTAAGAGTTTCCAACTGCTGAAACAACTGTGCACTGAACAGCTTGAAGGATTTGTTGAATGGATTCAAACTCAAGTTTTCTTAGGCCTAGTTGGTGATTTATGGTATGATTTGGATCATCACCAAAGAAATGAAGCTCTAACCTTTTTTCAAAGCCTTCAAAACCAGAAAATTCCATTTTGGGAACAAGTCAGAGAGAGAGAGATTTGGTTTTAGTGTTGAGGTAGAGGTGAGAGAAAGGTTGGGGGGTGTAGTTGGTATTTATAGGTGTGTGTGAGTTAGAGTGAGAATGTAGAGTGTGAGGTTTGAGAAGAGAGCATGCGGGTGATGAAACCAAGAATCATGATTTTGGGCATAATGAAGTGAATGGGATTATGATATGCAACAAATTTTTGTGTGTTTCTTTTAGCTGAATCTTCTCTTATATTCTACTACTATCAGAGACAGCAACATGAAACATAATCTATATTGGCCACGCTCATGATCAGTTCTTTTATCACTACTTTATTTTATAGCCTTCTAGCTACCTCTTCATAGTTTCCAATAGTGTTACATATAAGATTAATAATTTTTTTTTATATGATTCTCGCATAGTTACAAAGACTAATATCTCGAGTCAGACATGACTATAATTAATGGATTATAAAGTTCTCTCTCAAGAGTTTTAATGTTGTTTTCTCAAAACTGAATTTGAATCAAAGACTTTTAGTTAGTTACAATGATAAAGACTTGAATCATCTTATTCTGCCCTAGGCTATTGGTAATAAAATTAAAATATATACATAGTCTTTTAGCATCCTGCTTTTAACTAATACATTTGGGAAGTATAGTTTAATAGATAATGAAAGTTGAAAGCTAAGAATTCAGAAGTTTAGGAAAAGAGATAGTTTAAGGTATCAAAATTATTATTATTTTTTGAATTATGTGTTATTTGGGTGTTTGTAATGTTAGTTTAACTTCTGTCTTGTAACTAAAAAAAATGAAAAATGGAAGGGTATTGAGGAAACTAATTTGACCATAATGATTGGTTAAACTTATGATAAGTGACAGAAATAATTGTGCTGAGACCATATCATATATACACTTCTTTTCACAATGACAAAGAAACTTAAGATTTTGTACGAGTTCAAGACCTTGTGAATTCGATCTCATGACTCACCATTCAACCTAATTATATCAATGATAATTCTTCTAATAAATTAGAAACATAATCATAAACCTCTGCTAGAACCTCAGCTATTACATTTTCATTGACGCAATACAGAAGCGTAGGTTAACAAACGTTAAACCTAGATTGAAACGAACAAGTTCACAAGCGGTAAACTTGTAAAAATAGGGTTTCGGAATCCACCAGAAATTGAGAAAACTTCTCTAAAATATAATTGAATGAATAAAAGTTATCTATTAGACTACAACTGTTAAGCTTAAATATGGAAATGACAAACTCTAATGAGCATAAAAATAACAAACTGAAAACAAAATTGAAAGTTTTAGAAAATTAGGCTTAAATAATAAATACTAATAAATTATTAATAAAACACTATGCATCATTCATTAAGCCTGTCATATCGTGTTCTTTAACAACTCAAAGAGAGGTATTTCATAGATGTGTTACAATTTCTAGGACGAAATTGCTCATTCATAAAAATCATAGGTTAATCTGATAGATAAGTACAATTTAAGAATTAAGAGACAGATTTGTCTATTTTCAATTAACAAAAAAAACAAAAACATTTAGGCGTGCCCAAAATATCATCCAATATTTGAAGTATGAAGAACAATTAATTATTTTGCAGATGAACACATGGATGAAGAAACCAAATGGAAAAATCCAAAAGATATGAGGCGTGACAGGTAAATAATTAGAATATCCTTGAATTGTGGATCCCGTACGTGAAATCAAATGCACTAACATAATTTTTATTCTTCATGCAGTTTCATGTAGCAAGGTGGCACCGTGGCAGTATCATTATTTTATCAATTTGTTTTTATGTATTTGATCAAAAGCTTGCATACACACTTGATCAAAAGCTTTATACAAACTTGCTATAAAGATTATTTTTGCCTTCAAAGGATTAGTCGGGTTTATAAAACAATTAAGTAACGTTCATCATTATTAATCTGAAAAACTCCTTTAAAATATGTTTGATATATGTGTAGTAATGTTAGAATACCATCACATCATATCTATAATGGTTATATGATTCTGCCTACCTATGTGTTGTTGTATGTGTTGTTCAATTGTCATTCTAATGGTTGAATTCGAACTTAGAATCTTTAATCAAGTTAGTAAAGATTTCTTATCATTTCATCAAAATGCTCTTGGGTTCGATTTTATTTTAATGGTTCTAGCTAAATTTGTGATGGTTGAAAATTGAAAAGTAGCTCTTTGCTCCTTTATTAAAAATATATATCTCTTATCACACTCTTACGACCATGATCTCGGTGACTTGATAGCAGCACTAACCATGTAGTAGATGGTAATCAAGTCTTGTTTTGATTCTAATCTCATTGTAGAATTTGGGTCGGACCAAACTCAATCTTCAAATAATATATGCTCTTGCTTGTAAACTTATCTACCGACCTTACCAATACACTGTTACATATTTTGTCATTTTTTTAGTTTAGGTCCTTGTTTTATAAGTTGTTGGTCTAATTAATTTTTTTTTAGGTAAAAAAGCTTAAATCATTTCTTTAGCAATCCAAGTAATAATACATGTAGGAATTTCATTAAAGATAGGGAAGTTAGGTAAGGATGTGGTTGCCTTAGCTAATTTGTGGACAACCTCATTCACTTGTCTCCTAATAAACTAAACATGAGAGTTTGTTAAATAAGAATTACAAAATTTGATGCTACTATCCATAATGGTTCGAACTTCGGTGATATCTCTATGTCTCTATTAAAATAGTGAGCTACTTTAGATCCTCGGCTCAAAATTCATATATCATTGACTGGGAATATACCAAGGTTGAATTATACCACAATTATGCTCCATAAATAGGTCTGTAATTTTATGTTGCAAATCATTTCATTAAGCAATTTCGCATCCTAACATAATTTTGAATGCAATATCATGAAATTCTAATTTGTTGGAATTTGAATCATCTTCCTCTCCTCATTCTCTCCTTTCATAAGTTGTATCTCTCTCTCTTGATCTTTTCTCTAAAATTTAGAAAGAAATAGATACAAGTTTTGGAAGGAGAGAATGAAGGGAATGAGAGAATCCAAATCCTATTTGTTTGTTCTATGTGGCCTCTAGCTGCGCGGGAACGCCATGGTTTCTTAAAATTCTACACACATTAAGCCGGCAAAGATACAGAACCCCGGGTCTAAATTTAGAAGCTCAATTATAGCTTATTTGAAAATAAAGTTGATCTAGATAGATCATAATGTTCAACTAGGTAGTTGTATAAAAGTAACAGTAATTTTGAAGGGATTAATTAGTGATTGATGGTCTTTTATAGGAAGTTTTGGAAGTCTGTCTATGCCGACAGCTAAAACTAACTTCTCCATCATGTAGATGGTCTCCTTGACTTCAAATTTACGAGTTGTGAATATTATTATATCAATAATTCACCATAATCAAAAATATATCCACAAGGCACAAGCTTCCCTTAATTAGTATAAATTACGGGTATAAAACGTGTAACTAGTATTTAGAATGAAAAAGGAAAGATACACCACAAGATCTAAATGATAGGAAAAGGGAATGCTAAATTTGAAGGCAATGATGAAAATTTGTGAGTTCAGAATGAAATAAAATTTTGCAGTTTTAAGAGGTAAAAATGATGTGAGTGTATGGCGTCATGGATACTAGTAAATCTTATGGTTGTGGCTGGCAGCCACTCTTTGAAATGCACGCGCACTACACCAAACTCAAACACTATCTCACATTTTGTCCTCACTTTCGATATCTCACACGCAAGCAAACAATTGCTCCTTACAATATTCTGCACAAACAATAGTCAAGCCAAATCAAATCTTGTTACAAAGGTTTCAAACAAACTCTCAAGGAAAATCTTGTAAGGTGATTTTTATGGTATTCAACTTAGGTATACTACTTGAACTGCAACCCGGTTCAAAAGAGTGTAAAAAAAAAATGAAAATAACGAACACACGACATGCGTTAATGAAGGTCAATTGTGTATACAACTTTCCTTGAACTACAAAGTTGCTACAGTTTTTCTGTATTATTACAATAAAAAATTGTGATCTACAGTGTACAACATTTACCCTTGAACCATATCTTGTCGGTACGTATGAGTTATACTCAACATACATATTTGCGTACGAACATGAAAATAGTTGCAAATTGTAACCCCCGGTGGTGAAACAAAGAGGCAAAGCATTCTAATCAGTCACCCATGAGGTTGAGAAACGTCTCTATTGTTGACGAGGACTTGATAATTATTTGTTGATAGTTACTCCATCATCGTTTATCTTTGACTATAATATCCATTGTAAAATTTATTGAATACACAAATTAGATTATTTTCTCTTAACCAAAATTTTTCATATAGAAGTTAGATTTTGAACCTTGGACAACTTGCTTAAAATAGAGGAGTCTCAAGACCATGTTAAAATTAGTTTATTATTTAGAAAAGAGTTAAAATTAGCTTGGAATTGAAACTTCATTAATCCTAAATTAGTTAGGCCCCACTAAAAGTACAGGCACCTTTCTAAACCCCATACAAGCTAGAAGTCCCCACCCTCTTCACCGTCCTTATTCGTTAGCTGAATTCATCATCATAATAATGCAAACCTCGAACCCATGATTGGTCCCACTATGTAACAACAACTTTGGAAGACCCTACGCTACAAGCTACACATCATCTAGCATGTATCCCAACTTGATGGCACACTTGGGTCCAAGTCCATGTTTGTATCAAGTGTTAATGAGATTTTGAGGGACATGCTGTCCCCACTATGCCCTTAACTGGGCAAGGAACAAGCGGTCTTTAGCCGCCGCCATACTTGTTTGCATGCGCATATTTTAGCATGCATGAACATGGTACATGAAGAATTTGCAGAAAAATGTTTTAAAATTTGAATTAGACATCAAACTCATTAGATATCAAACTCATTAGATCTTAAATTCATGGTTCAATGTTTTTAATTACACTCTTTGAACTTGAACGGAACTACTGTCGGATTGTTGATATAACCATACTATAGAAAATGTCAATTTCCGATTCAATCGATTGAACCATCCTTCGATTCGATTTTTAAAACATTACAATAAGAATGGGTTAGTAGGAGAAATTTATTTAATTTGGAGCATAGTGTAGACTACTAATGAGCATCTTAGAAGTGCTACTGTACCATGCGGACAAAATTTGGAAATGTATGGTTTTCTATACTGATTAATGTTCATATTGCATGTGCATGCACTCAAGAGTTTGAAGCCATGAAAAGTGGTTGATGTGCTTCAATCCATTCATTTCTTTCTTTCAAAAATTATTTTGTAACTAGGCATATCCTTCTCTGGCTTTTGTTGGCTTGCTAATGGTTACATCTTAATTGGTGTGGTGTGCCTTACAAGATGAACATGGAGTATTAGTAAAATTGCTTTGTTTTGCTTGTTAAAAAAATCTAAGCATTGGTTATGCATTATAACATTGTCACATTGGCATATATTAATTAAGAGCGATGTTATATATCATGAAAGATTTTATCAAGAAATTGTCCCGAAATTAATGTTCGCTAATAAAATCTCAGCTTAGCCGGAAATCATGGGGTGGTGGGTGTTATGTATTTTTTTTTTATGAAACGTTAATAAATAAGATTGAAATCTAAGGGTAATTATTCTGTCATGTCATTCTTGAATCCATCGTAAAAATCCATTCTTGATATCTAGCATTTTCCATTAATAAATCTATAAAAATGTAAAAAGGTCACTCGTTACTACATGAGTTTTTTTTTCCTTATAAAGTATAAACTCTACCGAAAAATTGTGAAAGTAAGAAGATAAAATACTTCTAAAATTTAAAATAATAGGCTCATATTTAGATGGCCTTCCAGGTTAAATTATGTCACAGCTACAATGTTCTTTGAATTCAACTTGAATATCACCTTAGTCGATCCGAGCTCAGTTGTCCAATGAATTACATACAGAAGGCTTATGATTTCCACTTCAAGCAATTGTGACTATTCATTAAATTTTTGTGAAACTTGGAGAAAAACTCAACTGATTGTATTGTAATTACATTTTGAGTCAATTTTTATTTTAAGGCGGCAATTATGTATTAAGTAAAAAGATGAAAGTCATTCAAGCATAAGGTATGTCTAAAATAGAGTCGATCAGAAACAATGACGAAATTCATACGACCAAAAGAAAACAACAAAACAAAAATCACCAAACAACATCTCTAGGTGGAATAACCAATTCAGACCGTGTGGGATTAGACCATCAACTACTCAAATAAAAAACGATGTTGGACATTAATCCTTTCGCCTTCCATCAACAACTTTTAATTGCATTTACCAATTAGAGAAATCATGGATGTCAATCAAAGACACCAACAATATCTTTATATATTAAGGAGTATCAATATTATTATGAATCTAATTAAATTAAATTATTCATATTATATTGTAAATTAATGGTAATATATCTAGCTAGGGGACGGATACTACAAGAATCATTCCAAAAAGTTCCCCAACAATTAAAAACTATGAAGCCCCGATACTTCAAAATGGACGACGTATTCCCTACGTATCCTGCACCGATACATGCCCGATACGTATTAGGAGAGTATCCGAAGATTAAATTTTATTTTTTTAAAAAATAATTATCCGATACTTCCTGATACGTATCAGGAGACTATCCAATAATTATCCTGCACCGATACATGCCTTGATATTTCCCAATTAATTTTAACTAAAATAACTTAACTCTTGAGTACTAATGTGTTCTTTTTGGATATAGTGCTTCTTTTTTGGATCGATATAGTATAACACTAACAATGTTCCTTTTGGATATAGTATAGCACTGATGATACTCTTTTTGGGATATATTGTGTATGTAATTGACTAGTCATCACTCTCTTAATCGTCAATATTATTTATATTATGTTGATGTGCTACCAGCCTATGACTGATTTCTTTTGTTTGTTAATATATTTGCATATTAAAAAAAATTGTTACAATTATATTGTACATTTAAGAGTCATGTTAACTTGTGCCATTAGGGCACATGTTAAGCATTAAATTCTTGCCACTAATGGTAAGTATTAATTGAAAAAAATTAATATTAAATTTTTTAAGTAATAAATTAACACAATTTCCGATACAAAATTTCTATTAGTGGAATCATTAACATGTGCCATAATGGCACAAGTTAACATTTCCCTACATTTAATTATCTAATTTTTTTTATTAACGTATCCCAACTTTATCGTATCTTAATTTTTAAAATTTTTCCGTATCGACATATCGGTGCAGTATGGTATCTCGTATCCGGACTTCACAGATTAAAAACAAAACATCACAAAGACAGAGAGATACTTTGAGAATAACCAAACCAAACCGAATCATTTTAGTTCCTATATGAGAGGGCTTGAGCCATGCCAATGGCAGAGCACTAAGAACATAGAAAAATCTATCTCGTAAAGAGGATACTAGATTGACATATATTACATTCAAATACTAGATTGACATATATTACATTCAAATACAATATACTATGATCTCATCATTTTCTTCCATTGAAAACAAAAGCATGTCTGTCTAGTTATTATTTCTTGCTAATAAATTCGAATCTCTCTTGATTGCACCACGCAAGCATCTTGACTTTCACTGTCCTGTCTTATTCGTTTACAATACTCCAAGTATGGGTTCAGAGGGAAATCCTTCCCAATCATGCTCTGTTTTAACTCGACGCACAAGCATATGATCCTCACTAAAATTCATGCGCATGCATGCTATTTTGAGTTTATCCTACTTTTCTGCAATAAAATCATTAGAGAAAGCCAGCTAGTATTAGACCCTACAATTGCTACGGTGTAAAATGTTAGAATTTCTTCTAATATTTTATAGCCTAATCAATTGTTGGTTTGGTTTTAATAAAAATTGACGGATGTTGTGATTTATTTGATGATGCTTTGGTCATAGTAAAAGTGATTAATAGATAATGAGTTTTTGGATACTTAATATATGATTTCTGTAGAAACAAAGTGTAGACCCGAACACTAGGACCCATGCTGGGTGGTACATAGGGTTGCATGGTTATAAATAGGGAGGTTAGGTCCCCTTTGCCATCACTCTGACTATTCTGTTCATTAGTGGTTTGCCCCATTGAAAATCCTAAATTCGGAGCATGTGAAAGACAAAGGAAGACTTTGTCTCAAATCTAGACGAATCTGGTAATCATGATTTCCAAGTAAGTGTGTTTTAATTTCATATAATAACATGATCTTGGTCATTTAATTTTTACATAAAAGTGTTACATATGATCAATTAGAACTTGCGTTGGGGAATAGTGCAAAACTTGAACAAATAGAAGAAGATGAAGAAGATAATAGTGATTGCACATAAATTTTAAATTGTGTGTGAGCACATCGATTCGTCCCCACTAGTTTATCTCAACCGGATGCAATATGATATATTGGTGAATCTCCTTTATGATACTTTAAAATTTTGGATGTGGCTTGCACACTCACATCAACCTTATCGATAAATAATAGTTTATAGAATAAAGTTTCTTCGATTTCTGCACTATAAAATAGAAGAAATGGTTCATCAAAAAGATGTAATCATTGTGTTTATTTATAAACAAACTCTTGCAACTTTTAAGAAGTTGTTTCTCTTCACCAAAAGAAATGGTTTAGTATTACTTTTCAGGAGAATTTTGACTCACAAAAATATGATTTTGTGTATATTTTCGTATGATCATTAATATTATATATGTATATATATTTTTTAAAATTTGTTAACATATCATAAATTTTAAAAATTTCACGTATTGGTTTTGCATTAGTACTATGTATTTGTGCTTCATAGCGACACAATTAAGCGTATTGCAATAAGATTTCATGTTTTAGTCTTAGACACAGAGCCAAGATATGCCATTGAAGCAATTGATAGTATGAGTAATAGATTGAGGCATTGATGGCGTGGATACAATGTCAACATGGATGCCATCATGTTCCCTTTGCTCCAAACTTCTGTCCTCTTCATAAAGCTTATTATATGATTAATTAACACAAGTACTCACCTCAACCAAAAAAAAATCACTAGTTCTATATTTTTTTTCCTTTAATTTGTAGTAGTCTACATTCCCTTACTCCAAGCTATGTTCAGAAAGGCAAACCTCTTGGACATTGAAATTTTTTGAGTGTCATTGTTAATGAAAAGACCATAACATATAAATATTTTTTCGTTTCCCAATAGGCAATACAACAAAATAAGTGTGATTAGGTTTTCTCATGGCACCTAATCCCATTTTAATAGCATTACGTATATCCTGGAACTCTTAATCTCAATTATTAATTCTTTTTATGATTATTATGAAATGTAAGCGTTTACTATTTTACGGCTAACAATGAAGTATTACCTGCAGGCTGCAGAGATCTTGAGTTAGATTTGTTATGTAGAGAAAAAATAATAAAGTAGTGACTAAGCATGCGCATCTTATCAATTAGAAATCCTGATATAAATCTTCATTTAATTTCTCTGTTATATTTGTTTGATCTAACTACTAGATTTTTTTCTTGTATTTTAGTAGTATTTTATTAACCATAGTGGTGACGGTTGTCTCAAAATATATGGCATGCATGATGCATCAGATTCAGAGGCATGACCTTTTGCAGTGAACTTTTTACCTGCTATATATATAAGGGGTTAAAAAGTTAAATTTATATGGTAAATAATTATGAACTTGGGGGAAATAAATGGTAAATCCTTAAGGGGACAAGAATCTTCTATTATGTTATTAATAATAATTGTTTAGAGAGCTGTCTGTAAGGATTGATACTGAGATTATGACTAAAATCCTACTATAAATTTCATATAATCATTAAAATGTTGATATGTTATGAGTATATTACATATGCATAACGTGAAGTGAATAATACTTGTGTCCAACAGGAGTCAGTGACTCAGTTTCTATCAACGGGTCAATGAATAAAATTATTCAGCTAACCTAGTTGCTTCAAATAACATCTTGCTAAGGGCCCCTCATTGCGTATTAAAACTATTGTGTTTAGGATATCTATGAATATGATCCTCTTCTAGATATATAAACTGAGTAGCGACTTTTTACAGCTTCAAAAGTTGGGTAAAAAATCCTTCAATATCCAACATTGATATGTTTACAAGTTCCGTGTTGTTTTCTTTTTTTTTTTGAATGGCATGGCATGTTGTTTCCTAGTTTGACTTGTTTTGTACCATCAATGTGAAACCTCTTTGCAGGGACAGATCAAAACATAAGCACTTAGATTTAAGAGTCAAAAAGAAAAAGAAGAAAAAATGTTCTTAAGGAAACAAATGTGAGAGCATTCATAATGATGGATGATTCACCTCTTTAACATGAGTTAAATAGGCACACATATTGTGAAATATAAATTTTGAGTGGTTATAGAGAATAGTGGATATGAAAACACTCTTGTGGGTTCGGACACCATCCACATGTAAGATGTATCAATGAGATTATTTAGAGCAAACATATAAGCAGCTTAACTATAAAATTATCTTGTGGGTTCGTATCAACATTGCAAGCTTTACCATGTTGCTGCCACAACCCTCGCACAGCGATATTCTCATTAACCGGGAGCATACACACAGCTTCAACCTACGTGATGTGAAACAAACCACAATTACATGTTCACTAAAACGAAAAGAAAGTTTAAACAATAGTTTAATTGGGAACTAATAAAGGGTCCATATGCTACGGTAGGAGAGCTTAATCGGTCTCCCACACTAGGGGAGTGAAAAAGTCTCAAGTTCATTTTTTTTTTTTTGAAAGAAGTCTCAAGTGCATGGTAGACCCACTTACATCCAATCAATTTCTGTTCTCTCTCCTTTCCAACTCATTCTTCCTCAACCTCTTTCCTTGTATCTTTCTGCAAAAGCCCAGAACTCCAATGGAACACAACAAATGCCTCATAAATTTATCATTGTTCGTTAAAAAAATTAACATTTGACACTAATTTATTTTTTTATTATTTTTCTCTCTTTACTTTAATAACAAATTAGTAGTAATAACTTAACATTCCCCTTAAAAGGAAAAATGTAACATTAGATTTTGTCCAAAAGAATCGATTTAACCTCTACTAATTAACATGGAATCCTTGATTAATAACAGGTTTATCTGGTTTAAAATTTCCAAATTTTCTTCCTCTTTCTTCTAATCTATTACCACTATCTTCTTATCTCATGTAACCTCATTTATAGGATAAAAGAATATAGAATCAGTTTAAACTTTAAAGGAAAATAATACATAGATTTGGTCCCAAAAAAAAAAATAC
>Ga0228711_1006051_pt1 | contig 18171 bp, 13 predicted proteins | sample MedpolnodulmetaG_2_FD_177996 | JGI IMG/M metagenome (GOLD analysis project Ga0228711, IMG submission 177996) | Root nodule microbial communities from Medicago polymorpha collected in Santa Monica, California, United States - brown nodules | ecosystem: Host-associated > Plants > Roots > Nodule...
GAAGAGGGGAGAGAAGAGAGAATGGTAAATGGTGTAATGTAAAAGAAGTCTGTTTGCTATGTTTTCTCATATGAGCAAAATGGTCCTCCGGTAGATAAATACCGGACTGTTCGGAACTTATATACCGCGCACGTCACAAAAGTTACTTTGGTCACTTTAGGGGGCCTAAAGAGATATGGAGGGGGCCTAAAGAGTAACCTTCAAATATTTTAAGTGAATGGACCCTTTTTTTTATAAGCCCCAAAGTAGTAAGCCCTAGATATTAAGGGGGCCTAAAATTGGCCCCATTTCCTTTAATTTTTGTTTTCAATTTTTTTTTCTCAATATTTTTCCTGAAATTTTTTTTTCAACATTTATTTTAAAACATGATAAGCACATTTTTTTTTCTTAAATTTTTTTCAACAAATTTTTTAAATCATGATAAACGCTCATTCAATTTTTTTTTTTAAAGAACATTCACTTCAATTTTTTTGAAACATTTTTTTTTGGACTAAAAAAGAGGAAGGTTCATCTAAGTCCTTGTAGGCAAGAAAATTATGGAAAGTGAAAAAAATGCAAACTAATATCATGCGAAGTGATTAAAATCTCAAGTGTTTGCTGGTTTATTCAGGGGCAATAGAATCTGAATATGATTTGTTCTTCTATTTTACCTCTCTTCATGAGAATTGAGAAAGAAAGAAAATTATGAATGGAAGGAAAAAAGACCAATGCTTGGAGGTTCTAAGTGATGTATAACTCATGAGATCCATGACAAATTTCATAATGAAATGTAATGCAATTAGTTCTTAAAGAAGCAAGAATAGGTTAATAACATTACATGAATTGAATGCAAAGTTGCAGCGTTTTCAATTGCAAATTGCAGAAAACAGTAGTTACAAGCTATAGCAGTGCAGTAATCGCTATTTGGCAACACTTATGCTAAATAGCGTATCACAGAGCAATATCGGTCTATAAAAAACAATTGGCCCCTAAGCCCCTTCAATTAGGGCCAATAAAAAACAGACTAAAGAGTGGGCTGGGCTTAAAATAAACATATTCAATATGGGGCCTGAAATTATGGGACTTTAGTGGAGCTTAATTGATGGAGCTTTTGATTTTAGGGCTACTTTGACACCTCTACTCTAGTGTATGCTCCACTAGTGTATTTGCTATTTATTTTGGTGGATTGGTTATGATTTTGTGAGAAATTGGTGAAAAATTGTAGTAGCTTTGGTTGCTGTAATATTTTTACAATTTGACAGTTTTCAATCTGAATATGATCAGACTTTCTATGTCTTTTATTGCCGATACATGTTGGTTTCGCATCTGTAAAATTTGTTTTTCTGCACTATTCTAGCAGTGCACAACTGTATCATAAGAGCTGTGCCATTAACAATACATGTAGCAGCAGATTTATATGTTGTAGCAGCAGTTTTATGTGTTGTTATAGCAGTGTTGGTTTCACATCAGCGAAATTCAATTTTCTGCACTATTATAGCAATGCACGCAACCTAACAATTGTAGCAGCTGATTTTTGCACTGTTATATCAGTGTAGGTGTTGGTTTCTGCGTTGTTATAGCAGTGTTACATTACAAGTTAATTTCATCCTGTTTCAATTTTTACACCTAACAATTGCTTCCGGATCTTTCACATATTACAAGTTTAATTCCACTTGAGTTTAATAGCAGCAATATGCTAAACAATGTATACAAATAATTTGTTTTCATTGATCACAATTTTAAAGTACAAGATCAAATGTTACAACTCTAATTTTACATTTTTTTATTCACGTCGAGAGTTACAAGAAGCACAACAAATTTGCGAGCAAGGAAAACAAACAAAGGTCACCGATACACCGGAAAACCCGAAACCAACACCCTAAAAACTAGCCCAAATAATTTGCCTGCTATCAACAAACAATAGTTGAACTTTGCTGCTATCAAAACAGAAAACTAATGTTGTCATATACAGCAGTAACAGTCCTGCACGCGCCGAATACCGTAACTTCAGCCTCGAAAGCACAACAGACCACCAAAGCCCTACCGCAACAAGCATTCTATAGGGTTCCATTGCCACTCATAGAATAAGCAAGCCGACGTTTGCAATCAACTTAACCCCCATCTCCACGACAGAACTAACCTTAACCTTTTCCACAACATGTCCAACTTGATATATCCAACTTCTCCAAATAAACTGTCTCCAATTCTTTCTGGTATTTCACCAATTCAGAAACAGTACTATTCAATAAACAATATTGAATTATAAGTTCTCTTAATTCCTTTAACTTTCCAATTCCATCAGTTCCAACATGTGTGAGTGTTATTCCAATGACAGAAACAGTGCTTCCAAGCAAGTAAATCTGAAATTAAATTGATAATAAACTAATAAGAATCAATCCTACGCAATATCAAAAAATAAATACATAAAATGAGAGAAGAAAGGAAGATGGAAAAGTGAAGTCGAAAATCAAAGTATAAAATTAAGAAGGAATTGAGCAAGAATCGATTGAAATTTGAAAGTGAGAATGAAACCCTAAACATAGAATAAAGCGAGAGAATAGGTACGTATGTATTCGCAGAGAAGTTAGAGATCGTATTTGAAAACGTGTTTTCCATTTTAACCTTCAAGATCCACTGTGAGAAACGTACGTATTCGTGCACGACCGTGGTTTCAATCGCAACTTCCCCACTCCGTCGCAAACCTGTGCTGGAATGGGGCAGAAAATGGTTTGTGAAAGAGACAAAATCTATGATTTAATTGGTTTTAATCGTAGACGTTGATCTGCCTTTAAAAAGAAGGAATGGCTGAGATTGCATTGGAGAAGACTGGAGAGAAACTTCACGAGAGACAATCCGCTCCCACAAATCATATTTGTATTACGAATATACATCTCTATTATAATCTAATTCGTTCAATAAAAAAAATTGGTCAAAGGTGAAGCTAAAAAAGAATATATATAAGATTTTTCAAGGGGGAATCTCCAAACTTTTTTTTACAGGGATAAACCAAAAGTCCCCCAAATGGCAGGGGTTAAAAACCTATTAACCCTAAAAATAATACATATTTATAAAAGTTGTACTCTGTGTTCGAACTCTAATTCCGTCCCATGTGTGAGTTTTCAATTAGCAATGTTATTTATTTATTTAACATGACTTTTTGTCTTTTCAAACAAGGACATGTGATAGCTCCTTCAATCTTTCCACAAGATTTGATAAATTAGATAGAAAGGATTGCATGAGATGAAATTTTCAGCTACTTCTCGAGCTTTAGCATCATTTGGCCAATTCAAAGATGAATGTTTGTTTTGCTTCTTTAGGTATAACAAATGGCAACAGGTACCACACCGCAGTCAGAACATCGATAGTTGTTTTTATCAATATCCGACGGTCCAAAATTTCACTTGATTTTTTGAATCATAAAACAAAAGGACTATTGCCCATATCAAAACTACAAGGAGAACTAATCAGTTACTTTCAAAGGTACTCTAAGTACGCAGCTCGGTTAGTGAATTACGTAATGCTGAAAGAGTTCTAATCAAAATGTTAAAAGAGTTCAAATTTGTAACTCTACAAAGTAACATAATCACAAATTTTGCTAACTATTAGCATTTACCAATAAAAAATTACCTCCAATGCAAGGTCCAACAAAGGATACTTCAATGATTCACATGTGAATATTTTTCTCTAATAATTTAATTCTGTACGAAATTCATTTTACATGGAAAGTTTAATAGAAAATCGCATCAATCCAATATGTATAAACAAAAGGTGATCTTTGTCTAGCCTTCTTCCGATTAAACCATTCATCCAAAATCTCAACTGATTCATCATCATCACTATGATCAACGTTGTCATTTTCATCATCAGTGTCACATGAAGAATAATCTATTTCTACTGCATTCTGGCCAAGTATGTGTACATCAAACTTTGAAGTTCCTTTATATTCAAACACCACCAATGATATTTTGAAGCTAGCAAGCATGGGGCAGTACCCTCCAATGACTTATAAGTTGGTCTGAGAAAGCAAAACTCTACATTAATTAATGTTTATGATTAAGTTACTGCCTAATCTCATTATTAAATCTCAGAACAAATCAGCTCGAGTGTCTTTTCATATTTGATCTCCACGTTTCTTTTTTTTGGTCGTCATATTTCTATTTTTCAATCGACAACAATATTAATTTGTTTTTCTTTAAAAAAATATTAATTTGTTTTGAGACTTTTTTTTAAAATAGATTTTTTTTTTGTTTTCATAGATTATAAATTAGAATTGAATTACACATTTTGCATAAAATATATTATAAAAAAATATTTATACAGAAGGAGATTAACTTTGATGTACTTTTATGTTGTCAACCAACCATCCTTCTTAATATAAGATAAAAGATGTTGTGGAAAAAATAATATTAACCTATCCTTGCTGACTGCCACGTCCAAATATTAGGGGTAAAACAAGTCTTAATAATGTTTTTTCTAAAGAGATTACATCATGGAAGTATTATGATGTCATGTAACTATAAACCTTATCTCACCAAAACACATTGCTTTAAATGCTGGAAACGTATTAGTTGAAAGCTAACTCAACCTTTTGCTTTTTCAAATATATCTACTTCATTAAATATCACACTTCTCAACACTAAAATGTATTTGGAGAGGTTGACATTAACTAATTTTTTTTAAAAAAATACACAAGAAAATTTGACATTGGTTAAATTAAACGATCATGCACTTGATAAATTATTATTAATGAAAATTCTGAATTAATTTAAATGCACGAGATAAATTGTCACTGACTAAACTAACTTTGCTACACGGGAAAAGTTATCATTTATAATAAATAGTTCCAGCCAAAATGATTCAAATGTTTAGAATATGACCTCTCTTCAATTCTACAATGAGATTGAACCTTCATCAATTAAAATATTCGTGATAGATGGACATTGACTAAAATTTAAGAAATAATTAAAATATGGGAGAAGTTGACATTGTTTAAATAGAACTATGATGCCCCCTAAAAAATTAAAATAGAACTATCACGCCCCTTACAAAAATAGAACTATCATGCATGAGACAAGTTGTCATTAATAAAATATACAAGTGAAGTTGACATTGATTGAATTAAACTATCATGCACTCGACAAGTTTTCACTAATAAAATTTCAGAACTAACTTAAATGTACGTGATAAGTTGTCACTTACTAAATTAACTTTGATACACGCGACAAGTTGTCATTGAAAAAAAAAAAAAAAAATTTCCGCTAAAATGTTAATATTAATTTTAAAATTTAGAGTATAAAATTAACTTTTAAATAACCTTACTTTATTATCTTTAGTAATTTTTCACATATTTTAATTTTATTTTGGGTTGTTTCATATTTTATAATAGGGTTTAAAACTATATGTTAATGAAATTGTGAATAAAAATAACGAAAAATATGTATTCAGATTTTGATTATATTAAAATAGACCCACTATACTAATTTTCGATGTGTTTAGATTATTATTTGTTTGCTAGATTATTAGAAATAAAAAATTTATTGAGGGAGTAAAGTGTAGATTTTACCATAAGAGAGGAAGGGGATGTGATTCAAGTTGAAATGTTTTCTAATATGTTTTGAAAAAGAGAGGAGTGAAGTGTGTATTTTAATATAAGAGGGGATGAGAGTATAATTCCAACATATTTGATGGAGAGGAGTGTAATTTACTCTTAAATGTATAACAAAGTTGACATTGGTTAAAATAAACTATCATGCACTTGACAATTTATCACTTATAAATTTTCATACATTAACTCTAATAAATAGGATAAATTGTCACTGACTAAACTAACTTTGATGCATGTGAAAAGTTGTTATTTAAAAAAAAATGTTCTTGCTAAAAAGTTTATACTATTTAGAATATCACATCACTTTAATTCTAAAATAATATTGAACTCTCATCAACTAAAATTCACGGGATAAGTGAACATTGTCATTATCTAAAATTTTGTAAATAACTAAAATACTCAGGAGAAGTGGGCACATATAAAAAATTCAAAAGTAACTCAAATGCATGGGATAAGTTGTCACTGACTAAACTAAGTTCGATATACGGGACAAGTTGTTATTAATAAAAAAAATTATTTTTGCAAAAACGTTTATACTGTATAGAATATCACATCACTTTAACTCTATAATTATATTAAACCCTCGTCAACTAAAATTAGGGACAGTATATTTCGCTAATAAAAATGTGTATGTTTAGCTATAAATGTTTATAATTGTTTTTTAAAATATAATTTTTAAGAGAAATATATTATATTTAAAATACTTATCATAATGAGTTTATATGTAAATGCAGTCGTCACTATTCAAGCCGATTTTCTACAGTTAAGTTAAGGCCAACCTAACTTCTAGAATGGTATATAAGCTCCTTTTTCTCAGCGATGTGTTCTCTCATCACCAGTTCTTCTGGTCCAATTCACATCTCTTCATTTTCCCCCAATTTCTCAATTTGGACTCATCAATGAGGGAATAAACAATAATCATCGGTGAATACACCACAACCAACTTCAAATCAGCCTTAACCGGTTTAGTTTGCTCACAAAATTTCGATAAAAATAAATGAATCTAACTTCCTCGTATGGATTCATAAATTCGAGGGTATAATCATCACTAATAAGCTTCATAGGTTCGTTATTAACCTTAGCATTCCTCTAAAATTTGCATCAGAAGCAGATCGCCCAATAAACAATTTCTCTAATGTGAATGAGCGTTAGGTTGTACGCAACTGCAAGATCAAATGCTCATGGATTCTTGCTTTTTTTTATCTGAATATGGTCTTCCACGAGTAATTAGTTGCAAGCACAAATATGAAGTTTGGGACAAGATTCACAAGCATTTACACTCAAGCAGTGGCGGATCTTGAGTTATTTTCTTGAGGGTTGCAAAATTGTATGAAATATATATTAAGCTGTTTGATTAAGAGCAAAATTGCCAACTGATTCAGTGGTATATTTTGCTTGAATGTAGAGTAGGGGGTGCGGGTTCGTTTCCCATAAGAGCCTTTTTTTTGAACAAAATGTTAAAATTATAACAGAAATATAAAAAGGAAGATGATGGAAGGGTCGAACACGCAACCTTTGAAAGAAAAACAACCTTCATTTCCACTGCGTCAACTGAATACGAGTGTTAACAGATACATAGTGTTACTGTCTTCACCGATTTTAGGGAAAGGAAAAATAGTGTTACTTAGTTCAAAACAGATACATCAACTCTGTCCCTTTAGAAAACATGAACTTTAAAAACTAAATCTTCCTTGTTTATCAGTTCAAAGACACAAACATCTTCAGCTTGCAGTCCACTTTCACTTGCAAACAAGGACCAACCGGCCGAAAGGCGACGACCCGTATCACGCTCGTAAGAAGGGAGCAATTTCACTTTCCATGATCTTTCTCCAATCTGAAGTACCAGATTCTTCTCCTTGTTCTCAATAACCCCTTTTAAATGTATATTTGGTACACGCTGCATAGATAATAGTATATGTATTAATGTATAATCAAAACATAACATAAATAAATGTATATGTATATATACATAGCAGCCTATGAATGAATAAATGTAGTAAATGTTGTGTTTGATCCTACCGGCCGACTTGCTAACAGATGATTAGGTTGTATAAGAATTGTGAAAAAAGGATTGCTTGAGATGAATTTTGTAGCTACTTCCTGAGCTCTAGTCTTCTTAACATCACCTGCATATACAAGTGGAATTTAAAACTAATAATTAAGAAACACATAATTTTAATCAGGAAACTCAAATTTCAAACTATATAAACTAATCAAATCACTAATTCGCTAGCAACTAGCATTTATCTATAAAACATTACTACATGTTTTCTTCCAAAAAGGACGACATCATAATTCTAAAAGTCAGAGAATCTTATATGTCATGATAAAATAAAATAAAAAATAAATTAAAGACGTTGTGAACGGAGTTTAAACATGTCTCCGCCACCTGGGCCGTTCTTTCATATGTGCAAAGAGCTCTACGGAGCCGAGCCTCTAATTGTTAGGGGCCTCAATTATTTATAGGATATAAGTATAATTGTTGGGATGTAGGATAATATTTTCTTTTGTTATGTTGTTCCAAATCAAACACTTATTATTTGATAAAAATAAAAAGTAAATAAACAAGTTAGGCCAAACCCACGCACATTACAATAAAAAAATTTCAACAAAACAAATTATAATCAAAATAATTCTTATTATTAATTTGTAATTGTTTAAATTATAATTAATTTTTTTATTAGGGGCCAAATTTTAATATTGGAGCCGAGCCTCCAATTTTATTGGAACGGCCCTGTTTGCCACTTGTATATGTGAGTTTTTACTTGAATCGTTGTGTGTATTAAAAATAGAGTTTTTTTTTATTGTAAATCACATCAACCCAAATATAATAAATCAACAAACAGAAAATGAAATTGAAACATACCGCTAACTTTCTTATGTGGTCGAGGATAAAATAATGGTGACCTTTTTCTAGTACTCTTCTGATTTTTGCGTTCATCTAAAATCTCACGTGATTCATCGTCACTTTGAACAACATTGTCAATTTGATCATCAGTGTCACTTGAATAATCATAGTCTATTTCTATTCCATTCTGGCCAAGTATTAGTACATCAAACTTGGAAGTTCCTCTATATTTAAACACCACCAAACACCCTTGTTCTAGAGAGTAATTTCCAGTAAAAATATTCCAACCCTTCTCGAACCAAATCTCACCATTGATTTTTTTCCAATAAACTTTCCATTTAGTGCCATCAGGAGCCTTGATCAACACTGGATTTGATAGACCAACTCCATATCTCCTTGTAAACTTATTTGGTATTTTCTGTAAAAATTTAAATAAAAAATAAATAAAAAAACCCTTTTGGTCAACATCAAACAAAAGGTATCAAATTAATATGCCTTCTAAGAATAAAACATGACATTTAAGCGTGTGTGATAAGATGTGTACCGTAATCAAATTTCTAGGGCTATATATTTTTATTGTAATTCAAAAAGTTCTAATGCTAATACTATAAACAGAAAATGTGTCAAATTTAACTCTAAATATAGTAACCAGAATGCATTATGCATGCTTACCAGCCTTTGAAGATTAGATTGGAGGATGATCTTGAAAAAATGGATGGGAAATGTAGCATTTCTCCTCCTAGCCATGGATGATGGAGTTTGAAGTGGAGATAAGAGATGTTTGATTGTTGTAATGAAGTTAATGGCCATGAAGCTAGCATGCCAAACTCTTTCATTTATTAACTGGTGTAATTAATTAAACGGGCATACTGTTGGACAATTTTTAAACTTACTTACTATTAGCATTAAATAATGTGTAGCATGCAAAACTCAATTGAGCTGTTAGAAGTTGACGGTTCATGAGTTTCTTATTTACTATTGGCATTAAATAGGTTTTTTCTAGATTACCTACTCTTAATTAGGGGGTAATTTACCCCTCATGATATCAACCAATCAAAATTTAATATACATAGGAAACATTAAATGTCAAATAAATGAGTGAATTTTTTCTAAAAAAAAATAGAGTCAATTATCTTAAGGTAACTTTTAATACTTTTAATTTTTATTTAATTATATTTAGTTTATCCTCAAAAATTTTATTATATATTTATTAATTAAAATGCAGAAATTTATAAACTATTCTCTAAAAGAAAACTTTATAAACTAGTAGATGAATTGTTAATTTGTCCATCTCAATATAAACAAGAAACACGTAACATAAATAAAAATTTAACCCCTTTGTCTAGCTAAGCAATTTCATAAAAATAATAATAAGATATATGTTATTAATCTCCACCTAAAAGTTAAAAGAATGTTATCCTATGAAAATTTTAGTCTTTTTAGTGAGAGAAACTTCAACTTCTCTCTAAACTTTCTTTCTCCTTCGTTCATTGAGGATGGGTGGTTTTAGGTCATATTTTGGTCTACCCCTCGACGTCTTTTTTCCCTTTTCTTTCAATCTAAATAAGTGGTTTTCACATATATCAAGTTTTTTCCTATTGTGTTTTTTTTGTGTGATTTCGTCGTCTAAGTGTGGCGTTGTGTTGTTCGTCGTCTTGTGCGACGTATGATTCCGCTTCTTGTCGCGGTGTTTGTTTATTTCTTATTGAAAGATCGACATCAGTCAATTACAAATTCAACCAATGATTGAGCGTCAACGTTGAAGATCCGGAAGTATGTGAATTTCGGTGACTTAGATTTGATCATATTATTTGTAGGCATTTGCCGTTTTATGCTATTAACTTGGGTGTTGTGAGTTTGTTCGCAGATTCACCCTTTACGTTTTTAGCGATGTTTGTATCTGATGTAATATATCGATTTGAATGAATGAATATCGTTTTATTTTTTCAAAAAAAAAAATCTCCACCTAAAAGTTCTTAAAAAAAATATCTCCACAAAAAAAGGTATATATATGATATTAATCTACCAAAAAATTTATTAACCACTTACTTAAAATACTTCATTAATAACTTAAAATATTTCATTAATCATTAAAATATAAGTCATTACCCACTTAAAATATTTGACATCTTATTATCTAACAAAATTTGATAGTTGGCAAAAACAAATATTTTAAGATGTCACTTACAAAAACTTTGTGGATCAAAATTAATCTTTTTATATATAAATACTTGAAGAATCATTCTAAAAAATGTCATAAGAGCATTGTTTAAAAAATCAATAAAAAAATTTATAATCCGGTAATACAAGTTAAACACTTGTCTTGATCGTGTTAACACTTAGAGTCTGTTTGGTAAGACCAAAAAACGAGCTTATTGCGAATAGCGAATAACTTATAAGCTCGTTTGACTAAAAAAGCTCTCTTTGGTAAACATCATCCATCACAAGCATATAGCTTATTTCACGAGCTTATAAACTATTTTCCAGACGCTATTTCAAGTAGCGTTTGAGCTTATAGCTTATCATCTTTTATCCATATTTATCCTTATTATTTTATTTAAAATCCATTTTTACCCTTTTATTTTTTTTAGGGGATAAAGTAATACATACTTGGATATGTACGTATTTTTGTTGGATATGTGCGGGTTGATATTTTTTTTAACGAAAAGGTCATATTGTTAATGTTACCTAGTAAACATAATTAAGTGAAGTAGTATCCAGTTATCACAATTGTTTTATTCTCCGTTGAACAAAAAAAAAAAGTTTCTCCATTGTTCTTTTCTAAGAATAGTAACTATCCGTTTTTTTTCTTCTTGAATGAGTAATATTCATTGCTAATAACACATATAATAATAATATTTTTTTGAAGAATATATAATAATAATATTATCTTCCATAACTGTCCATTTGTGCGATTAATTAAATGAAAATAAATATATATTTTTGACAAATATAAATAAATTTTAGTGAGTAATAAATAATTAATAATATAATATAAAGGATACGTAAATTATAAATTTAAATTACTAAATTCTAAAGACTTGTGTATTAATTTATATAAATTTTATTATGAATTAAAAATGTCTTTTTATGTCATTTTATATTTATCAGTTAGTTGAACAATTAATTTTACCAAACACTTCAATTAACTTATCAGCTATCAGTCATCAGCTATGAGCTATCTGCCATCAGCTATAAGCTATCAGCTATCCGCTATTTTTACCAAACAGAGCCATAATGTTTTACATAAAAGTTATTTATTTTGATTCTTACGCTGACGTAAACGCAAATATAGGAAGTTATTTACAATTTGGCAGTCCTTCTTCGTTCTGTTTTCTCTCTGGCATTATCCACAAATATAGGAGGTCGTTATGTGACTTGACATCCAGAGGAGAGTATGGCCGTTGTCTTGAATGTTGATGGCAGCAGTTTTGGAAATCCCGGAATATCTGGTTTTGGTGGCGTTCTTCGTAGGAATGATGGTACTTGGCTATATGGGTTTGCTGGAAATGTTGGTATTTCCACAGTCATACATGTAGAGTTGTTAGCTCTGTATTATGGACTGAAAGCAGCTTGGGAAAGAGGATATAGAGATGTGATTTGCTACTCTGACTCAACTCTGGTTGTTCAGTGGTGAATCCCTGACATCATTATGCAACAATTATTAGTAATGTGCAGGATTTATTGCAAAGGAGTTGGAACGTTCGGTTAAAGCATTCTGTTAGGGAGACGAATTCGTCCGCGGATTTCATTGCTAAACTAGGAGCTGCAAGTTCTGATATTTAGCGTGAGTTTTTGGAGCCACCGGAGAGTTTGCTTCCGCTGCTGCAGGCTGATGCCCGACGAGAGATGCATTACCGAGACTAGTTGTTAACTTTTTATTTTTCTTTTCTTTTTGTTAGCTCCTTTTCCAAAAAAAAAAAAACGCAATTGTTATCACTTTTAACATGAAATTTCTACTCTTTTTAGTACACGAAGTCATAAGTGCTTTAAAGTTTTTTTTTGAGAGAAAGTGCTTTAAAGTTGCATTAAGTGACTTACATAATATATTTTGATGGTATTTTTTATTTGGTGTTTAACCTCATGTTTTTAAAGGAATGAAGCTCTAATAATTTGGAATTCGACCGTGTTTTACTGTATTTTTTTATTAATATATGAAAATAAATTATACTTTCTTTGTTTTAAAATGAGTGTCGTTATAAAAAATAAATGTTTTAAATTGAATGTCACCTTTTGTTTTCAATGCAATAATAACTTTTTCTTTTCAATTGTATTATTCAATTAATATTATATACACTACTTCCAAAGTATTATTTTTTCTTTAATGAAAAACAAACCAATAGTTGATTAGGATAATTTGGTAAAATAACATATTTCTTTCTTTTAATTAATGAATTTTTTAATATGTATGTAAAAACTTTAAACGACGTTCATTTTAAAATGGAAGGAGTAGTATATAAGATGTCAAATTTGTCTCAATTATTATTTTTATATTATCAACTTTTTTAAATATTTTGCTAATAAATAAATAATTAAAAAATTTAAAGATCAAAATTACAAGAAATATGAAAAGGCGCACAATTTTGTTGATAGTTGTGATAATGACATCAGACAGGTAGTAGCTTAATCATATTTTGCCTCATGCTTTGCTAGATTCAATGTCATTTGGACAGAAGAGTGATTTATACACATAAATAAACACTTTATCTCCACTCTCTACTTCAAACTACATCATCCATGGCTAGAGGAAATACTATCCAGCCATTACGTTTCTTCAAGAAAGTTAGAGGTATGGCTTTCATTTTCTGTTTGATATTAACATTCAATTTCACTTAAGTACTATATGAGGTTCAAATTCTGAACATGCTCCTCTGAGAGTTTAACTATTTGTTTTATATTTCACACATATATGCAGGTGAGATTAAGAAGACTACTGAAAGAACTACATCATTGAATTGGCCTATGGGAGCTAGAGCTCGAGAAGTAGCTGCAAAATTCATCTCAAATAATCCTTTTTTCACAATTCTCATAAAGCCTAATCATCTGGTAGAAACTCGGCTGGTAAGGTCAAACACAACATTTGCGTTAATTAATTCATGCAGTGCTATGTATAATGATCGATAATACTATTTATACTATGCAGTGTGTACCAAATTTAGAAGGGGTTATTGAGAACAAAGAGAAGTATGTGGTTCTGCAGATTGGGAAAAGATCATGGACTGTGAAATTGCTCCGTTATTACAAGGCTAAAAATGGTCGCCACCTATCAGTGGGTTGGTCCTTGTTTGCAAATGAAAGTGGACTGCGATCGGGAGATGTTTGTGTCTTTGAACTGATCAACAAGAAAGATTTAGTTTTTAAAATTCATGTTTTATAATGGGGCAGTTAATGTATTTGTTTTGAGTGCTAGTAACTTGAACTATAAGCAACACTTTCCTTTCCATCAAATGTGTGAAGTGAAGTAATCTTCATCTTCTTTTGTGTTATTGTAACTGTACTTCATTTTGAAATATTTGAATGAATACTCTATGGTCACACTCAAGTACAAGGTTGCAACGATGAAAATGTTACATAATAAAGTACTCTATGGGTAAAATTAGAGGCTTGTTAACAAAAAATACACCAAGTCAAGCAAAACTAATACTGATACATAATCAGAAAAATGAATCCATAAAACATTCCTCCATTCTGCCCCTTAACAGAGACGAGTTGCACACAAAATCTGCATGTATGCTGAAAAAATTCTGCATAGAAATAATACGGCACACCGCTCCCTCACAAGATCTTCTAGCATGCGCTGAAACAGATGATTACACTCTAAATCCCATTGAGTGATTGCATAGTTGAACCCCGTTGCCTTTGAACGAAGCAAGTTTCGAGATTCTATTTTTATCCATCTACTATTGAAGTTAACGATAAAAATTTATCCAAGAATATCTCGTCGTTTCTATAGGAATAGAACACTGATAGCGAAACAATATTCATGTGTTATGTGTGTATCCATAATAAAATTTCCCAGAATTTTGTGATATTACACTGCACACCAGACATTATTAATAAACATAAATATCTTTACGATGTGGATACCAAGGTATCAACATTGTACATAATAGACCGATTCAACTTATCATGGTCCATTCATAAACAAAGTTCACCATACATTCATCAATTAATTAATGGTTAGTAATATTAACCATTAATTAATTCATTCTGTTCTATAAATAGTTCATTATGTTCATACATGACAGGATTATAATAATTAATCTAACAAAAGTTATATCTAAACTTTCATTCAATCTTTCCAAGATTTGATAAATTTGATAGAAATATAAGAAATTCCTAAGTCATGATACCATAGATATTTCCTTCAAACCAAATGTGAAGATTATCACTTCACCTATCACTCAAAACAACAATGTCCAAAACAGATACATTAACTCTGCCACTTTAGAAAACATGAACTTTAAAAACCAATTCTTTCTTGTTTATCAGTTCAAAGACACAGACATCTCCTGATTTCAGTCCACTTCCACTTAAAAACAAGTGCCAGCCCGCAGAAAGGCGACGAACATTTTTGCCCTCATAACAACGAAGTAATTTCACATTCCATGACTTTTTCCCAGTCTGCAGTATCACATTCTTGTCCTTGTTCTCAATAACCCCTTTTAAATCTGGTACAAACTGCACAGTATAATACTATTATCAATCATCATAATTTATAATCACAGCATAACATATATATAATGTATACATACATAGAATTGCATAAATGATTATATGTTGTAAAAATTGGGTATGGGCCTCCTACCAGATAATTTCCTAACAGATTAAGTGAGGTTATGAGAATTGTGAAAAAGGGATTGCATGAGATGAAATTTTGAGCTACTTCCTGAGCTCTAGCATCCTTTGGCCAATTTATTGATGAAGTTCTTTTAGCAGTCTTCTCATGATCACCTGCATATATGTGTGCAATGTAAAACACTTGGAGAGCATATTTAGCATTTTGAACAATCATGATGCTTTATGTTTAATAGCAAATCACATCAATCCATTATGTATACTGAAAAGAAAATCAAGGAACCAAACCAAACCTCAAACTTTCTTACGTGGTCGAGGAGAAACAGAAGGTGATCTTTTTGAAGCCTTCTTCCGATTAAGCCATTCATCCAAAATCTCAACTGATTCATCATCATCACTATGATCAACGTTGTCATTTTCATCCTCAGTGTCACTTGAAGAATCATAATCTATTTCTACTGCATTCTGGTCAAATATGTGTACATCAAACTTGGAAGTTCCTTTATATTCAAACACCACCAAAGAGCCATGTCCAAGAGAGTAATTTTCAGTAAAAGTTTTCCAACCCTTTTCAAACCAAATCTCACCATTGATTTTTTTCCAATAAATTTTCCATCCAGTGCCATCAGGAAGGTTGATCAACACCGGATTAGATAGACCAACTCCATGTCTCCTAGTAAACTTATTTGGTATTTGCTGTACAAATTAAATAACCTCTTTGGTCAATAAGCAAAAGGTGACAAATATAAACATCTCTTCTATAGGAATAAACATCTCATGTGTTATGTGTGTATCCATAATAAAATTTCTAGTGCTAATATTTTGTTTTGTTGAAAAGTTCTAGTGCTAATACTGTAAACAGAATATATATATATATGTGAAATGCAAATATGACATGTTGCATGTGTGATGTGCGGTTATTTGCTAAGAATTCTAAAGTAAATAGTACTAATATAAGAATGCATACGATCCTTTGAAGATTAGTTTGAAGGATGATCTTGAAGAAACGGATGGGGAGAGTAGAATTTCTTCTGGCCATGGATGGAGTTTGAAGTGGAGATAAAGTATTTGATTGTGTTACTTTTCTATACTAATGACATATTTAAGCTCTTCATTTATTAATGGTAAACTTAAAATTAAGCTAACTGCCTAATGTCATTATTACGTACATCTACCAATAAAATAGTGCGACTCTTCGTATTTTATCATCAGATTTGTAGTATTTCAATGAGTACTAGTGATTTACCTTATCTTTTAGACTTGAGTATTCAATTTCTTAGACGACATTCATATTTAAAATTAGACACACATTCATATTTAAAATGACCAAGATTTTCATTTATTCATGGTATAAACTTATAATTAAGCTACTGCCTAAAATAATTTGTTTTGGTAGATAATAAATTAGAATTACACACATTTTATATAAATACATATTATAAGGATATTTGATAGGGGAGATTAACTTTGATGTACTTTTGGTGTATATGTCTTTACATTGTCAGACCAATCATAAACTATATATCATTTATAATGACTTTTAAGTTATATATGATTCCTTTTTTCAAAAAAAGTTCGATACGATTAAAATCAAATATTTTTTATTAACAAATTGTTATGATTGAGTGATAGGTAAAAATCTTAACAAATTTGTGCATATCAATTATATTCGTATAAAAAGGAACAAACTAAAGATATATACTGTATATTTTTGTTAATATATACTTTTGATTTTATTTATGGTGAAAACACATTAATGGTTAATAAAAGTTTTTTTTTGACAGAGTTAATGGTTAATAAAAGTTATTTAGTAAAATCACAATTTTCTTCATTTTATTTATATTTTTTTAATATGTGTGGAGTGATCAAATACATCAATTATTCGGAGAGAGATAATAATTTTTTTCAATCGTAATCCTAAAATAATACTATGAGTATCTTTAATCTTCTTTTGTTGTTGGTTTATGGGATCGGTTTCTGTGAGATTTCTTAACTTGGAGCTGGCGCCTCTTCTATCGTTAGTTTGTTACATTGTTGGAGTCATTCATGGAGTTATGATATATGGTTTTATATATTGTGATATATGCATATTCATGTTCGATACAAATCATTTTAGATCCACTAATTAGATCAACTACAAGATGGTAAAGCTTATATACATTGATCTAAATATATTAAGAGAAATATTTTGCTAAGGGAAGAAAATAAAGGAGATGATTAGCTTGGAGTTGCGTCATCTTCATTCTTCAGACTTATAAATTAGGTTTTTTCTATATTACCATCTCTTGTTTAGGGGTATTTACCCTTCAAGATATCAACCAATCAAAATTTAATATACAAATGTAACATTAAATGTCAAATAAATTAGTCAATTTTTCTATAAAAAAAATCAATTTTAATAAGGTAACTTTAATTTTTATTTAATTATATTTAGGTATACAATCTTAATTAATTTACACTACAGGGCTTGTAACAATTAAAATTTCACATCAAATTCAACCCATGGGCTGTGTTTGGTAACACGAATAAGCTAGCTTATAGCTTGTTGGACTAGCTTATAAACTTGTTTTTATATAATAAGATGTGTTTGGTAAAAAGTTTTTCAAGTAGTTTTTGAGCTTATAACTGGTAATTTTTTTATATTTTCTTTCAATTTTAACCCTATTAATTTAATTTAATTATTTTTTAATAAAACAGCATTTTCATGGCTTAAAAAATAACGGCCAAGTTCATAGCTTATATTTTAATAAAACAACTGCCACGTTTTCTCCTTTGAAAAAAAAAAAACAGTCATGCTTTATTTTATATTTAACTATAACACGTTGTAAAATTTTATATATTGGAGACTAAAACCAAAAGTTTGAATATTTATAGGGATCCAAAACATAGTTAACCATAAATTAAAATATTAAAAAATAAATACATTAGAAAAAATGTGTAT
>Ga0228711_1006055_pt1 | contig 18160 bp, 9 predicted proteins | sample MedpolnodulmetaG_2_FD_177996 | JGI IMG/M metagenome (GOLD analysis project Ga0228711, IMG submission 177996) | Root nodule microbial communities from Medicago polymorpha collected in Santa Monica, California, United States - brown nodules | ecosystem: Host-associated > Plants > Roots > Nodule...
GAATTAGGGGCTGTAGTTGCGAAGAGGGTCCTAACTCAAGGGATTGATTAGGACTATTTTGTTAACTATCGTGGAACTAGAGAATCATTCGTAAGAAATAGGTACAGTCTACCAATTAGGAAAACATTAGAGGATTCGACAGACCTGATCTCATCTCTCTCTATATTTTCTTAATCAATCTTATTTTAGGTTACTTGATTTAATCAATCAAACCAAACCAACCGCCTAGTGGCAATTTAAAAGAAACTTTATACATCCTTTTTAATAACGTAATTGAATTCTTGAGATTAAAACCAGTCCTTGTGAGAACGATATTTTTACTACTTCGATAGTATTTGGTACACTTGCCAAACACCTATCACATATTGGGGTTAATTCAGTTGTGATGAACCCGATCGATGCTGATAATGAATCTCATGGAGTGTCTTTGGCTAACGAGAGGAGGAAACTAGGTCTCAGAGTCTGTAACCCAGTGGGAGTGTATTGCATCATATCATATCATATAGTTTAAAAAGAAAGTGACCTTGCTAGGATATATCAACATAAACAAGCTTTATTTATGCCGTCCCTGCATTTCTTGGTATCCACTTGGCAGGACTTGTTGTTTTATGGCTTCGTCACATAGTTTATTTCTAGTCATTAGAGAAGACATGACTATAAAGTGTTTTAAACTCATGATGTGCTTGTTTTACTATTAAACTTATTAATTTTAGGGTTTTCTTCGTTATCTTTGAAGAATTGAGAGATTTTAACTCACATTCAACTTAGATTTCATGTCAAATTTGACATATCACAATATTTTAATATGAGATTTTAACTCTTCTATCTTGTATGAGATTTTAACTCACATTTATCACGCATTTGACATATTAATTATAACATCTTCTCTTCTACCTAATGTGATATTTTAACTCACGTTAAACATATCACAATATTCTCTTCCTCAAGTGTGAGACTCTCCACGTCCTTGATTTGAAACAAAAAAACGACTTCCACTCCCTCAGTCCCCCTCCAAGTCAAATCAGACTCTGATATCATTGTTGGAACTTTCGAAGAAGCATTGTTGAATTGGATCATTTCATTAAATTAAAAAAGGTCATACAGGTGAGTTTTGGACACCACATCTTAAAAAACCTTAAACTTTTAAGTATATGAGTTTTCTTATTTGTATATTGTTGAATATCTATTCTTATATCTTACGTGAAATTTTAACTCATACTTAACATTATTATTGCATATCTGATTATTACTCGCAATCTTTCGAAGACAACATAAGCCTCACCTTAATTTTAATACGTACATGCACACAATAATTGCGAGACAAACATTATTATTGTATGAGTCAATACATTTTTTAATTGGAGATGACGATACCTTGTTTTATTGAATCTGCAAATTGCATAATTTTTTGCTTTCGTCTAAAAAGTGCCAATTGAATCAATTGTTTGAGTTGTACTGTGCACGGCTAGTCAACTCCAACCTGGCTGGCTAGTGGTGCTCGTGTACAATGTGTTGTATGAATAGTTAAGTTTTACAAGAAAATAGGCAAGTTTTATCCAATACATAAACATTATCTAAAATATTTAATAAAAAAATATGTTTTTTGAACATCTAATGTTTGAAACCTTATAATTTTATCTCTATCTTACTTATTTTTTCGTATTGTATGACTTGGACGAATTTTAAAAAGATCTTGTTAACGAGTGTCTTAATCGCACTTTTTAAAGATTTTTAATTAAAAAAATATTTGTACATACAGTTAAATAATTCAATTTTCAATGCATTGAATGCATCAATTTCAATAAATATTTACTATTTGAAGAAATTAGTAAATATTCGTAATAAAGAAATAATTCTTTATAAAAAATAAGGACTTCAATTTTCAATGCAATAAATGCACAGACTTTCGTAAAATCTTACCACTTTGGGTGTTTAAAGATTGCATCCAGGACTTCAATTGATGTGTCTTGGAAGTTTGAGTTTTCTACGTATGTCTTAGAGTCAATTTGATCACCATTTTGGTTTGGAGTTTTAGATCATTTTCATGAACTAGTGGATTTGCCTAAGGGATGATTTAGAATTTGATGTTTGAAACACTTTAGATGGAAAATGTTGATGCGTCAATGTGCTGAAGGATGTTAGATGTAGAAAACCTCAACAATAAGAAAAGATAAAAATTGCTATGATATGACCAAAGCATTATAGTTGTTTGGCCTGATAAAGGAAAAAAATGTGAATGATTGAGTAATGGGGAGTTTTATTTGTTAGAGAAGCAATTCCATGTTTGAGGAAAGTCAATATTGGTGATTGAAAAAATTGAAAAATATCGAATTGCAAACATTAAGGATTATAAGCCAAAGAAAAAGATATGGATAAGATACGCATCCTTGTGAACACGGCGTCCCGAAATTGGACCTAGATCAATAAATTTAGAATCTTCTACTACAAACTTTATATTAATTCATTCATTTAGTAAATAATACATGTCATTAAAGATGTTTTTTGTCAAAATTTGAAGATCTAAGGCAAGAGATTGAATTGCTCTATACTTTGGATGCCCCATATTGCAATGATGGAAAGAAAGAAAAAAAATCCTAGTACTTCGTGCAAGTCTGGGATGTGTCACTTAGAAGGCCTCTCGCTAAAATAGGCTTGAACATTTTCTATGAAATTTTAACTTTATTTTTAGAGGTTATATAGTTAAACTATTGTCACTGATATATAAAATAGACAAATTATATGTATTATAAATTGTTTGTGTTTTAAGAGTGAGTAAGAAGTTATACATTAAATAAAAAATGGATGTTAAACTCAAATATGGACAATAATTGAATAATTTAATTAATTTGGGTTAGATCTTTAGGTTCATATGATCATTGGTTTGGTTCTTATACTCCCAAATGAAGTGTATGTAGATGAAAAAACTTCAATTTGAAGGAGAACATACACTTAGGTTGAATGGACTCATATTTGAGAGATGATCGGTGTATGAAATATAAGTTAGAATCTCACCCTATATGAAAAGGGGACATTAAACAACATATAAATCATATGACTCATATATCAAGTGAGCGTTAAACAACATATAAGTTAGGATGAAATATGTATAAACATTTGATATATTGAACCACAATACCTCTATATTTTCGTTGCAACGAGATCGTTTGAAAAAACAAAACGTAAATTGATGTAAGCTTTTGTACTTGTATTTTAAAATTAATGATAAAAACATACATAATCTTATTTTTTTTTGGTGATGAAATTAGGAGCCCGTTTGTTTTGAATTTTTTTGAAAAAAAAAAAAAATTTATCTAAAAAAATCACTTTTTTATTTTTGTAGTGTTTGTTTTAGATTTTTTAAAAATCCATTTTGTTAAAAAAAATCATTTTTAGCCTCAAAACGAAAAGTTATTTCAAAAAAAGTAGCTTTTCCAAAATCTATTTTTTTTTTTCTAAACATAAGAAACTCAAGTGTAAGAGTTTCAAATTTTAAAAAAAAATATTTTTATGATAGTAAACAAACAAAAATAGCTTCATATTTTTTTTTTAAATCTCTAAAAAATAAAATCTCTAAATTCTATTAACCAAAATCTTTTTTTTTAAAGCTGAAACAAACGCACCCTAGGTGTAGTTGCCCTTATAATTATAAGCAGGTTAGTCTAATTTTTTTTATTTTCTATCCATGTTTCCCTCGACCAACATACCCCTATCTACTGTTCAGCCTACTGTCTGCTGATAGGATTAAAATTTCTAAAAATGTACATTAAAGAAAAACAAAATAATTGTTTATTTTTCTTTGTACTAGTAGTAGGCTCTTGAGATTTTGGTGAGTTTATTGTTCCAGGTTGTAATTAATGACAGATATAAATATCAATTTATTCTTTCTTGTTATATAAAAATAGATATGGCAAGAATCAATGTTTGTGGAATTGGGTTCTTTTTCTTGACCCATTTGCAGATTCGTTTTTCCTTATTAAAGGATTAAGAGCAACCAACAACTAGTGCGATGCTGATCTCCCAAAGATCATGTTCTTATTCTATGTTCTCCTCAAAATTGGTATTACCATTTGTTTTATTTTATGGTTGGACATTTTTAATTAAATAATAATTATGCACAACCAACCATATTGTAGTGTTATTTTTTTTGTGCTTTCCATCCATCTAGCCACTTTTGCTCTTTGAAAGAAAGCACCTACCTTGTTGAAATGAAAAAGAAAGTTTGCTTTTAGGTAAAAAGAGAACCCTTGGGTTGCTGTATGTTAGAATCTCGGTGACTCATTTTAATTGATTTTGCAGAAGTTATAAGTGTATTGTTCGATACCATGATTGTGACACGCCAAAGTGATACCAAACATACACTTAAAAAGGAGGGGAAAATAAAGAATTTTGATTTGGATTCTTAGATTACATTGTTGAAACTGAAAATACTTACTAAGATACATACTCTTCAATTGAGAGCTCAGATTAGACTACTCTTAATGCCGACCTCATTTTGGGACATTTGAGATAATTACTACTTACATACATAGACATAGACATAGACAGACCTAATAATAATAAAGACAATTTAAAAAGGGAGACTCAAAAAGGAAGGGGAGGGGGGTGGATTAAGCATTTCCAAAAGAGGATGGGAGCACTGTGAATGAGTTACTACTGTCTTCATTCTCATGTTCATCCAATTCATTTGTGATTCCACTGCTAGCTGGTGAGATTGTGATTGAGGAGGAGGATCCATCAGTGTTGTTCTTCTTCTCTGCCAAGAAATCATAAAAAACAACCACTTTTGAACTTGAAGCTGAGTTCTTCTTCTTCACCTCACCAAAGTTGCTGCCACTGCTTGGCTTCACTCCTTTGACTACTCTCTCCTCTCCATTTTTAGCACCACCTCTTCTCTTCAGAAATATGCGACACAGAACCCAATTTTCATTCTGCAAAACCCAATTCATTCATATTAATATTAATTGCAAATGTACTAAACACAAATTCAGAGAAAGAAAGAAAGAAAGACTGACCAAGGGGTTGGAGTGAGAGGAAGTGAGGCGATATTCATGCATAATCCAATCAGTTCTTGAACCATGAGGAGGTTTGCCTCTGTAGAAAACAAGTGTTTTCTTCATACCAACAACTTCATGACTCTTTGAATTCATGATTTGTTTGTCCAAACCAGTTGCTTTCCAGTAACCAGAGTTTGTAGCTCTGTTAGATCGGTTCCCATTTGGGTATTTCGCTTCTTTGGTACTGAAAAAGTACCTCTCTTGTTCCATATCACCTAAAACAACAACACACACTCAAATTAATTAATCCACATAACATTGCTTGCAATAGTAGTACAAGTTATCATGTTCCGGTGTCAGGTGTCAGTGTCCATGTTGTGTCTGATGTCTGCGTCCGTGCTTCGTTAAGTTATGATTATAAATGAAAAAAGAAAAGAAAAGGTACTGACCAGGTAAATCCCAAGGATCAGACTTGCAAAGATCAACTTCAGGGATGATGGAAGCAGGTAAAGGGAAAGAGAAGACCTTACGCTTCAAATATTGAACAACAAGTTCTTCATCTGTTGGATGAAAACGGAAACCTGGTGGCAATCTCACTTCACCATTCTTCTTCACAAAATTCATCTTCTCCATCTTTTCTTTTTCTTTACAAAGAAATAAATGTCAAAGCCACTCGTGTGGTAAACAAGTTCTTTCTTTCTTGCTTATAAACCCATTAAAAAGTTGTAGCAAAGGAAAGAATAGAATAAAGAAAGGTGAAGAAGGAAGAGAAAAAGGGTGTTATTATTGATGAATTATTATTAATAATAAAGAAAGAAAGAAAGGAAAGGAAAAGGGCATGGAGAAGAGTGAAATGAAGTGTGTCTTCTTTTATAGTAATGGGTCAATGAGTCTGACAAGGAAGATGAAGAAGAAGAATAAGACGACATTTGTTTGAGTTGAGTGGCGTAAACTATACTCAACTCTTCTCTTTTCACTTTCACGTTTTCTCCTCCTAACTATCCTTTCTTTCTTTAACTCTTTCATTTCTAAACAAAACAAAACTACTCTCACACTTAACCATATAGATTAGATTAGATTAGATTAAAATAATGACAAGCCATGCTTAGTTCTGTTGGATTGGACTAATCGCTTTTGTCTAACCCAACCAAAACATTGTTATTATGGAAAAATGTTGTGAATAACTAGTAAATTAGAGGATAGGGAATGAATTTAAAACGGATAATGAATGAGTTAGTACAATGAGTTGATAGCTCAAAAATTGGTTGGTTGAATTTTTAATGTATGGTAAATTTAATTGTTAAATTACATCATTAATGTGAAAAAAACATAAAAGGAATTTTTAGCTTATATTAGATTTATTTTTTTAATTAAGAGGATAAACGTAGAATTGAGAAGAAATCTATGAGTTATAAATTCAAACGGTAGTCGAAGTATCTTATAAAAATATGTTATAAACTAGTAAAAAAAATCGGAAATGTATCATCCAGCGAAAAAATTCCTCATGATTGTCTAGCAAAACGATATCATTAAGCATTGACCCGTGTATTCCGGCCAAGACCTAATGCACTCTTTTATTTCGTTTGTTATTAAATTTGGACGTGTGTAATTTGCAATGTCCGTGATTTCGTATTTCGTTAGATACGTTCTATGTTTGTTTCCGCGTTTACCATACCAACACACGCACTTTTTTTTTTACGCAACAAATAATTGCTTCTCATTTTAACGGCAATCTCATTTGTAGACGTGCGACTACGACAAAATAAAGATAATGCTATTCAATAGATCGATGTTTTTTAATCATATACATTTATAAATTATAAGTCATCTATTATAAACTTTAAAATTGGAATTACCATAGAGACCATAACTGTGTTAATTTATTTATACGAGTTTTATCTCATTTTATTTTTTATCCTTAGGAAACTCACTAAAATAAAATAAAAAATTGAAAGAAAAAGGTCTTAAAACATATCAGTTGTATATTTCTACTCCCACTTGTGTTGTTATTAACTTACTAATCATACCTATTACTTACTTAAAACTTTATTATTAAGAGATTGGTTAGTTCAATTGATTTAGAAAAATTAATTTAACATATCATTTAAAAAACTTAAAAACACTATTACTATAACCTTTTTTTTAGGAAAAAAAAGTATAGTAATAATGTTTTTAAGTAAACTTTATTACTATCATATATATGAAAATAAGAAGGAACCCATATTCTTAATAGTACGCCTTTATTAGAAAATAAAGACAGAAATGTACCCCAAAAAAAAGGTATGGTAGAAAGTAAAGTTAAGTATAGAGGGAGAGAGGTGAAGTCATCTTATGTCATTGGGTACAGCTGGAAGTGACCCAAAATCCAGCAGCAGCATTAAATGGTAAGTGACAGTTTCTGTTTGAACGAAAATACGCAACTGACCCTTATTTGAGCCATTTCACTTTTATAGGGAACAAATGAAATGACTTGCTTTGGTTGATAGTTGATATAGCACGTCACATAACACATTACCTTCCTTTCTTGCAAATTGCTACTCAACCCAACGCCCCCTCAAAAGAGGCAACTCTTCATTTTGTAATTTACTACTTTCCGTGTTGAATATCCAATCAATTTTATGATGCACAAGTAAGTAAGGTAGATCTTATCTGTTGTATAATATTTCTTTTGTAGATAAATAAAATGATAATAATTGCAGAAGAGTCGAAGTTTGAATTCAATTACAACATTTAATCTAATAATTTTGATATTTTTATTAATTAAATTAAAACTTATAGATCATGTATAAGTTTATCTTTACCATTAAATTAATAATAAGTCTATCTCTTAAATCAAATGAAATATAATGACATATATGGGTTCATGGTAAAAAAAGAGATTAATATAGGGTGTAAAACCAATATCGTTAAGCACATTAGATAAAGCATAAACTCTCTTGCAATTTGCTATTGCTAGTTGCTACTATTGTTGCTCATGGTAACTTGATGCTCACTCATCTATCTTCTGTCCTTTCCTTCCTTCCTATTGCTTTTACTTTTACTACCTACTTAACCCCTTTTCATGCCTTTCTATCCTCTGTTCCCATTCTCTCTTTTCCCCTTTTTTTTAGCTCTTTACACTTTTCACTTGTCAATTTTAGTAAATAACTTACTTTACACTCTTTTACGATGTTATATTCATGTGCGTGACCGTCATCAATTTATTCACTCCTTTTCTTTTACATATATTATATCCAATTTATTTTAGCAAAGTTTTCATTTTTAAATGTAACAATAATAGTTCAGGTTTAGACTTGCTCAATATGCTTTACATGACATGTCATTCACTAATTTGTGCTTGTAATGTTCTTCTCAAAAGTTAAAATTAATTATAGTTTATAAATTTTTATACCATATCACTCTAAGGAGCCGTGAACGTGAACGTTAACAAACATATATTTGCGATATCATTTTCAAATCAAATAAAATATTCTGTTAGCTTTTCAATAACTTAAGAGTCTAAATCACACGCTGAAATAGACTAACCAGACAAATAGGCATATATTCTTATTAATGCTACATGCATAAAAAAACCATGACCACACATTAAAATTGATCACAAAATATATTTATTTTTCTTATTAGATCGCATTTCACAATTCAGAACAGTTTATTTTTACTTATAACACTTAATTACATTTTGATCCTTTAATAATTTTATCATTAAAAAATAATCTAGCCCCTATTTTTAACTTCACAATATTGATCCCCTAAATTCTAAATTTTTGAAACTGAACTCACATTTAAATATTTGATAATGTAACAAGTGTTTAGCTGACATGAGCATAAATACTTTGCTACTGTAGATGTCATGATGCCATTTCTGATTTTTTTTGTTTTTAAGACTTCAAATACTTAAGAAAATTTAAAATTTCATAATATATTATTAATTTGTTGTTTATAATTGATTTTACAAAAAGTAAAAATGGTTTTTTCTGGTTGAAATCGTTCGGTAAAGAATTCTAAAAGTTTTTATGTCGCCACACATATCTCTCCGTTCTTCTCCACTTCCCTCTACCCCATTGAACTCTTTCAATTATCCCTCGTAACATTCTTGAGAACCTTAACTCAAATGTTTGAAACACAACATTACGCCTTAAGTCATGATTCTTACTCAATAAGACGAAGATTGTGATGTTGACTATAACAACATCTAAAGACAACATGGACAAATAAGAACTCATGGGACATATTTTTGGGGTGGCTATATAAATCAATCATTATTTTGATTTATGCATTCAAGTTTACTTATTTTTAAGCTTTTGGCTATTGAATATTGTCATAGCCGAAGGGGGGAAATAATGTAACTTTTTTAATTGATATGATGAAGAAATGGTTGATCCTGCAAATGAGGCTGGCCTTCTTGTTGGGGTTAATGTGGAGAAGTCTCAGTTGTCAGAAGCTGTCATGGTTTTGAATTGTAAAGTTGGCCACTTAACGTTTGTTTACCAGGGTCTTCCTACTAATGGTAACTCTCGTCGTCAGTATTTTTAACGTCCGTTGCTCGAATTTGTTTTGTCATCCTTTTCAGTTTATTATCTTTCATTCTTCAAGGCTCTCACATGCATAATTTCCTTAACAGAATCTCTTTATAAATAGAATCCCTTTATAAATCTTTCTTTCTTTTTTTAAGGGGGCAGTGGAGTGAGGATGCTCACAAAATTAATTAGATTCACTACAATAAGATTTGTTCTGATAAGAAGTTAGGAGGTTTGCGAGTCCAAAAAATTAGGAAGTTTAATATTGTACTGTTGGGAAAATGGATTTGGAGATTACAAGTTGGTAATGGTCCGTTTTGGTACAAAATTTTGATAGCAAAATATGGGATAGAGGGTGGTCGTATTAGAGCGGGTGGTTAGAATGTGTTTGGCTTGTAAAAAGACTTATGTAGAGTGATGACGAAAAATCATATAGGCTTTTCAATCCACTTTTAGAGTCATTTTAGAGTGAAAGTATGTAGTTTATGTGTATTTTAGTTGAGTTTTTTTAAAGAAATCGTTCAAAAATCATGAAAGGACAAAAGAAAAAAAATAGCCTTGAAACCATGGAAATCCACTTGAACCAGACAATTGAAGAAGACTATGAGGTCCCACTTCTTCTAGGAAGATCGTTCGTAGCTATAGGAAGGGCGTTGATTGACATGGAGATGGGAGAATTAAAGCTAAGATGGGAGGATGACTAGGTTATGTCGTGAAATAGGAGCTTCCTTGTAATTGTTTGACCATGTAACTTTGAATTATCCTTTGAACACAATTGATTGCTTTGGTATTTTATTGTGTAAATTTATCTTCAATGTTTTTTATGCGTTTACGAATGTTCATTAATCGATTTACGTCTCGATGATTACTAACTCTAACTTTGGGACTTGACATAATCTAACCGTTTAATCTTTATTAGCTTTAGACATATTCTAATAATGAACTGTGTACTTAATTCGCCATTCTTAAACCTTCAATGGTTATGGACTGATCGAAAACATTAAGGAGTCACAATAATTGATTAGAGTTGATGACCAATACATTTGCCTAACCATTTTGTTCAAATGTCTTATAATTAAGTAATCAGTTCAAACAGTATTCATTGTTTGTAGTTACCAAACAATTTCAAAAAAGGGAATCTGATATTACCTATCTGCCTTAATATCTCTTTTAAGTCAATTCAACCAAACCAATTGCCAAGTGTGATCCCCCTTTTACATATCCTAATCATAATCATAATCGTAGTAGTATTGTTGAAATTATGCAATATTTGTGCATACAAACGTTATAGATTTTACTACTTATCGACGAACTAGCACACTTGATATTTTGTTCACCTATAACTTCTCTTGTTATGTTAAACTTGTTGCGTTTTTTTTATCTGTTATTTCCACAAGACTTCTCTTACACCTGGTTGTTTCTTTTTATTTTATTTACCAACTAAAAATATAATTGAACATGTCCCCTAATATGTGCCCCTCGAGTGTCGACTTTTGAAATTGAAATGCTGGAACTTGTCAACTAAAGAGGGCTAAATTTGGTGGTTATTTTCTCCATGCTCCAACGATTTGGGTTGAAGATTGTAGAGTTCCTATAACCACCCAAGATCAACCATTGTTGAGCTCCGGTTCAATTTATTACAATTGTTGTGCTTGTCTGCCATATGTCTTCTTATTGCTTGAGTCATAAGGTGTTTGATTTGTTTAGTAAGACTTCGAAAAATGATGCATTTTAGAGTGTTCTTAAAAAATTGAACGATCGATTCGCTCGTGACTTTGCCTCTATAACAGTTGGTTCCGCCTGTGTTGATGATCTATTTTTTCTGGTAAAATATATCAACCATCCCAATGACATCCATTCTATTGACTCAGTACATCCATTCTATCAACCATTTCAACCTTATTCAATTCATATTTTTCACTGTTCGACCTAAATTACTATGAACAACCATCCCAATGACATCCATTCTATTGACTCGGTACATATTTTTCCAATGTTAAAAGAGAAATGATATTCGTACAACCATTTTTATACAACTTTTGTACAATTTTCTCTCTCATACTCACATTATCTTTTTATTCTCTCTCTTCCTTTTTCTCTCTCTATTGTTTTTGACCAATGAGAAGAGAGAACAAAAGGTTGTCCCAAAAGTTGTACCAAAAGAGTTGTTCAAATATCACTACTCATATTAAAATACCAAGACTCTTATTATTAGAGTGAATATTTGGGTTTATAACTGTTGTAGCCCTTTTATTTCTTCTTCTATAACCCGCTGACTAGTGATCCTTTTAGTAATGATTTAAACTTTAATTCTCTCGGATAATTTGTCTTAATCTAAAGTTCAATAACTACTTGAGTCCAATTATTTGGTTACTTGGTAAAAGAAACATATCTTTCAAATACTTTTACAAGCTAATACGTACAATTATATTTATAAACTAAAATTAATTATAAAACTACAGTATAGTTAAAGAGTATTAGCTATGAATAAAATATGAAATTCAAATAAAAGTCATTGACTTAAATGCACTTCTGGTCCTCTTATTTCTAAAAACTTAAAGTTTTGGTTCCCATATTTGAAAAATAAGTTTTTCGGTCCCCTCTTTTAATATTTTTAAAAAATTAGTTCCCTATCCCATTTTATATATATTTTATTGATGATGTGTCTTAGTCATTAATGATATGACATTGCATATGTGGCCAATTAATTATCCATGTCATTGTTATTTTTATTTATTCCATTAATTTACTTTGTTTTTGTCAATACCATTGATTTACTTTTAAAATAATTAAATAAATATTAATTAGAATAATTTTAATAAATGATAGGTTTGGGAACCGTAGATTTCCAAATCTTTTCTCAGGGACTAGTGCTATTTTGATGTAGTATTTTGCTATCAATCAAAAGTAAGTATTTTATATTGTCTCATCAGGGACTAGTGCGATATCATAAACCGTTCAACATCGATTATCATTTTAAGTTAGGGTTTAATTGATTGTTAGTTTAAAACTACTAGAACTAAATTGCGAAGATAAAAACGGAGAGTAATAAGGCGTAAAAGCATTGGGATTAGAGTTCGTTGATGAAACCTCAAATATAACCTAATGATCACGTATATGGATTCCAACTTTTTACCGATATTATTACGTATCACTCAACAACATCATTCATGTCTAAATGGGATTGTGAGATCGATCGTATCGTTCAATCGACGATTTCTCAACCTATTAACGATCTGAAAGTTTTAAGTTCCGATACTTTGTGTGATTATCAAAACATCAATCCTATGTCTAGAATCATTGTTTTGATAGATGGATACTCTAAACTTAGATTCAAAAGTATTTCTCAATAACAATTAAATCAGACATAAGAATGCAATGCAAGAATAAACTCAATATCATGTAAATTGCTAGAATCATATATTAAAAAGATCAAAAGATTACATTCTAAGCTTGATCAAGTACCTCTAATCCCAACAAAGGAGAATTAGTTGATCATTGTCATGATAACATTACAAAAGTGGAATACAAGACGAAGATCCAGGCTAAGAACTTGATTTCTCAAAGAATCTTGATGAATCCACACTCAATCACTCTTGCCCAATGAAGAACAGTGTTTTCGCCCTATTCTCTCTATAAAAATGTGATAAGATATGTTATGAAATGAGGGAATGAGGTTTTATACTTCTGCAGAATTTTGCAGTCTCGCCAGGCAGGATTTTCTCGTTATGGCGAGCTGACCTTTCTTTGTCAGTGGGCTTCTGTCACGTCATCCTTCAGTTGCTTGAAACCGCCTTAGCTCGCCTGACAGGAATTTCTCGCCATGGCGAACTTTGATCTTCAAAAACATGGTCCCTGGAATTCATTCAGGCCCTCCTGCTCGCCTTTGGTTCACTATGGTAACATCTCACTTTCTTGTTCGTTGTGGAGAGCTTGACTGCGAGCTGGAAGCTTGCATTCTGGACCTCAAATACGCCATGGCGACAGATCTCGCTATGACGAGTTGGCCTTTGCACTTCTTTTGGATTTTCCTTCCTTGATTCTTGTCTTGTCCATTCTTTTCCTGCACAATTGGGTCAAGTAAGACACAAGGAGTATAAAATTGCATTTTATCAATATTTCCTGGTTTTTCCTTGGATAAGTTGTGGAACAAGTAACCAAAAGTGTTTAATATATGTCATGGAATTACTACTTTCTAGAACTTATCAAACTCTCCCCAACTTAACTCTTTGTTTGTCCTCAAACAAAAATACTCATAAGAGAACAAAGTTTCATCACAAGACATAAAGGACAAAGGTTTTGCAAATGGTTTGTTCAGATGCATGTATGAAGAAAGCAAATATGAACAAGCTCTAAGCACAAAGTTCAAGTCAATAACACACTTATATATCAACCACATCTAACACACTTCTTTGTAAGTAGATAAACAAAGTAAAATCAATAAATGAGGGTTATGAGCACAGATCCGGCAATCAAGTTAACATCCAGATCAAATTATGTGTTCATTTAAATATCATCTCAAAAAGCACAAAAGCATGGATCAAAAGGTTTTTTAGGGTTGTAACTTGGCTCGGCTACAACAGAAAGGACATTTGTGGGATAATTGAATTCAAATGGCCAAACATAGAGGAACATTCTTTCTATTTACATTCAAAAGATAAATTTACAAGATTCCCCTTAAATTCTAAACAAACCCTTGGTGATAAACATTCTACACCTTGATCTCGACAACTTATTCTATTTTTGATTTTTTTTTTCTTTTCTTTTTCTCTTTTTCTTTTCTTTTTCATGTACACATTTTTCTCTTCTTTTTCTTTTATATTTACACAACATTTTTGTCTTGATCAACAACTCAGATTCACCAATTTACTTGACAATTAAGTTACCCCTCCCTTTTCTCCCCAACTTGAATAAAACATAACACTATTTGAATGTTCCCCTATCCTAAGGCAAAGGACAGTAAACATGATGGTTTAGGGTTCAAAATGATTGAAAAATTATCCGAGTCCAATAGTGAATCAACAATGAACTGAATTTTGAAAATTTAAGGCAAATTCATTAAGCGTTGTGCTTATGATTTTGACAGTTCATCATTGCGGAAGAGCCCCTAGAATCAAGGAGATTATTAGGCAGCCCCAGTTTTAGATTGGATTAAGTGTAACATAGATGGTGCTTCAGTTGGCAATCTTGGACCATCATCTTGTGGAGGGATTTTCAGAGATATAAATGCTGAATTCCTTGGAGCTTTTGCTTATAATTTGGGAGTGACAAACTCTATAGTTGTTGAGCTTAATGGTGATATGTATGTTGGAGTAACCCTAATAGCCAATCTATATTGATTGAGTTTGGCTTTGTATCATGATATTGATATAAATATATATTGTGAATATATAATAATAAGACATTTCTTTGTTGATTTTGTTTTGTTTCAAAATAATAAAGTCCCTAGAATAGTTAGTCCGTTTAATGGAACATTAAGTATAACTTAACTGTGAGACCCCATCAAACATAAGGACACCATTCTTAAAGTATCCATAGTCAAGCTTTATTGAGAAGTGAGATATCATTAAAGCATAGAGACTATTATATGGATAGACTGATGATCACATATCACAGATCATGAATAAAGAGTTATCAAGTCTACACATAGATATAAATATTAGGTGTAATATTTATATTAGATTGACCCAACATGAGAATACTACATAGTAAAAGTTATGAAAAGTGTCATAAGAATTCTCATAGTGATAGTGGTGCATTCCACCCTTTGACTTGAAACCACTGTGTACCCTAGATGTTGGAGTCGAGTGCTTTGTCACAATTTAAACGTTGTCTGTAACAAGATGACTATAAAGTTGGTTAATGGGTACTCCACGAATCATGCTGAGAGACATGAGTGACCTAGATGGAATTTGCCCCTTCTACATAACAAGAGAAATGTCTACGGGCCCAATATTGAACTGGACAAGGGTGACATGTTATGCCTTGTGTTCAATATAGACGTGAGGGCAAAAGGGTAAGTATACACATGATCATTATCACGGAAAGGTTTCGTCAGATTACATGACATTCTCGTCACTTGGGTAGCAGTGATGTGTTGCTAAATACCGCTCACTGTTTATAATATTAAATATGTGATTTAATATTATTGTTAACGTTACGGGAACCTATAGGGTCACACACAAAGTACAGATAGATGAAAGAAATAAATAAGTAGGACTTATTTATAAAATGATAAGTAGGACTTATTAGTAATTAAATAATTAAGTATGTCTTATTATTTAATTTATGAAAATAGAGAAACGCGGTCCACCGTAAGGTACAATGTGTTTAAGTGGAATTTGGTGCACCGTAAGGTACAGTGTACTTGAGTGTTTGGCTTGCTGACCACACAAGTGATTCTATAAATAGATACCTTGCGCTAAAGCATTACATACTTTTGTTGAGTGCTTAACATAATTCACAAAAGTTGTGAAACCCTAGTCGCCGCTCTCTAAAATTTGTTCTCTCTGAATCTCCATTGGAATTGGCTAACACCGGTCATCGGAGAAGTTCTGTTCGTGTGGACTAAGTAGAGGCATCGCTACTTTGCTTTGCTCGTGATCAGAACAATTCTACTACAAAGGTTCTGCTCTTCAAGAGGTAAACACATGAATCCTTAAATTGTTTAAGTATGTGTTTGATTTGTGATTAATGATCTAATCAAGATCCGTTTCAACGGGATTTCTTCCGCAAAGAGGATTAAAATTTTGAAAAACCCCTCTTAAAATCCCTTCAATGTATGCCATCGAAATAGCACATCAGAAAGGTTGGAATTGTATTTGGCTTGAAACCGACTCCATGTTGGTAACCTTAGCTTTCAGGTCTAAGAACATTGTCCCTTGGCACTTAAGAAATAGATGGGAAAATTGCATTCATCTTACATCATCAATGTCTTTTATGGTTACTCACATCTATAGGGAGGGAAATCATTGTGCTAATCAACTGGCTTCTATTGGTCTCTGTTTAAATACCTACTTCTGGTGGGATCATCTACCTCAGCAAATTAGGGTGGATTTCTCTAGAAATAGGTTATGTTTTCCGTATTTTAGGTTTTGTTAATCCTTGGAGGATTTTGGTTGTTTGTCCCCCCTCTTTCTTTTTGTATCTTTCTTTGTTATTAATATATTTTAGGAACTTTTGTTTATCTGATTCAACCGATTAATACTCATGCTGGTCTTCTAACTTTCTTTGCTTGATCGACAGACTCTTATTATTGGGATGAATATTTGGGTCTGTAAATATTGTAGCCCTTTATTTTTTCTTTGTTCTTTAGAAAAACATTCCCTCTTATGTTCTATTTCTTTTTGTTTTTATATATGCAACTGTTATCCCTTTACTGAGACTCGATTCTCTCCTTATGGCCTTTTCACTAAGGCTTTTGTCTTAATGTTGAAGGATCTTGTAGGGTTTATTTTGTCTTAATATTTTCTCTTCGACCAAGTTCATACGAGATTAGCCGTCTACATGAGATTAGCCATCTACAAGTGACCAAAAAGCTAAATTTTAAAACAGGGGATCAAAACTTTATTAATTTTTTAAAATATGAGGATCAAAAGTGTATTTAAACATAGTTTTTTTTCCCTTTTACTTGACTAATGATTGTTTTAGTCATGATTCAAACTCCATTCTCCTGAACAAGTTGTTTATGTTTTAGAATTATAAAAATGTGAAGTATAAAATAAGAAATACGTGTCACAATTCACAATCATAGATTAAAATTATTATTTGTCAGGCTATACTTACATCCTTATCAATGTTCAAATTACAAATTGATTTCTCTAAAAGATATTTGTGGTTATGAATGAGAATTTATGTTTGAAAGAGAATTCCTAGGTGCTGCTATTTAAAGAATATCCCCAATTAGATTATTGCGTTTAATTTTCATTTTGAACAAATCAAATCTAAATCAAATTTCTTCTTCAACTATATATAACGAGCTTAAATGAAATGATTATGATTTATGACAATGGGGAAAGAAGGGTGATAGAATAAAGGTTGGGGACCCAGTTGGCACCAAAACAACGACCACCCACGTAGGATTAAGGGAAGGTGACAAATATGGTACCTTCAAGTGATGCCCCGTATAAAGATTTCCTCAATCTTCTTGTCCCATGGTTTGCATGTCATGATGCATATTATTGGGACAATTCCTCGATTTTTTTTTTCTGACCATAATGCCAAAAAAAAATTCATGTTTGACCCCCTATAAAAATTATTTACCAAAATGACCCACTTTCATTTTTTGGGGTTTTTTCTTTTGTCGTTTTCCTCGTTCCCGCCATTTGAAACGGCAGAAATGAACCCCCTTCTGACACTTGTCTGCACCTGACAGGCGAGACAAGTTTGATTTTTTTTTCATTACCGCCATTTCAAATGGCAGGACTCAATTTTTAATTTTTTTTTTCGTTTTTTTTGGCAACATATTAAAATACAAATAATAATAAATAAAAAACATGATAAATATTAATTTATTTGAACAAATAATACATAACGTTATTAACTACCGGTTATTTATACTCGGACAATTTCTCCTAATATGACCGGTATGCCGACACAACCCACACTGTCTCGGTGTCGGAGTCCTCTCTACCACCTCCTCGTCCATTT
>Ga0228711_1006057_pt1 | contig 18158 bp, 7 predicted proteins | sample MedpolnodulmetaG_2_FD_177996 | JGI IMG/M metagenome (GOLD analysis project Ga0228711, IMG submission 177996) | Root nodule microbial communities from Medicago polymorpha collected in Santa Monica, California, United States - brown nodules | ecosystem: Host-associated > Plants > Roots > Nodule...
CATTGATTATCTTTTTTTGTCCATACTTTCTCCATTCATAGCCATCTTCAATCAAAATTGAGCTATCCTTCTCCCAAGTAAGTGCTTTTGATCTTATCAATGTGAAATAGTCTACCAATAAATATCATATTTCTTTGTACAACTAACTCATAATTTGCTGAGTTTAATAAATGTTTTACGAAATCAATAGCATTACATCAAGGTAAAGAAGACAACTATTATGAGAAGGGGAGATGAAATAATGTTTCATCACTTAATTATCACCGCAATAGACTCTAATTAATAGTGATGTCAAAAAGAAAAAAAAGTTGGGCATTTATATCGTATATTTATTTCAAAACTATAGCAATGAAGACTTCCATTTATTTTAGGAAATGGAGAGATCCCAACTTTTTTTTCTTTTTGACATCACTGTTAATTGAAGTCTATTGTGGTGTTAATTAAGTGATGAAACATTATGTACTCTCTCAATCTCACAATAGTTGATATTATAAATTACACATTATTTCTACTTATTTTTAAATGTCAGATTCAATAATATGAAATGCTACCGACACATGCTATGCGAAGATGTACACATAAAACTTTCGGGCTGAAGGACCATGTTTTTGAATTGGACATTTACTTTAGTAGGCTAAAACCCATTATTTTATCCGAAAATTACTCAATAGACCCCTTAAATTTTTAACAGCCCCTCAAAAACCTAAGTACTCCTGTTAGGAGTTACGAATCTAACAAAGTTTAACTCCCGATCGTTAAGTTCAAGGCTTACGAACTAGTCAGCTTGTAAATAATAAAGGGAAATGCTAATGAATATAATAGAGTGATAATTTTGATTTCATTCATATGTTTTTATTTTTGCCAGTATTAAATCTAGGGCGGGGATGATGACTCAGTCTAGGGTAGGAAAGAATTTGGGGCTCAAAAAATACTTACAAAGTACCTTTACCTCCCTCCAATGGTACTTCTCGGATTCAAGATCTGTCTTTTTACCACTAGACCAAACCTTTGGAGTTTTTGATTTCATTCATCAGGCAAAGCAATAAATATAAAAGGAAATTAGAACCATTGAAAGTGTTGTGTTTCAAGTGTGAGTGGTTAAGTCTCCATCGCCTATGATGAGTAATATGTTGGATTTATAAGAGAAGTGACCCTTCACTTGATTACTTTCTTTTTTGTCAAGTCTTGTATACCACAAGATTGTTTCTTGAAGTGAAAAACAAGTAGAGCAATTTCTATATAAGAAATGATATTTATACAATCATTTTGTGACAATTTTTGTAGCAATTTTCTCTCTCATACTCACATTATGTTTTTGCTTTCTTTTTCTTTATTGTTTTGGTTTTCTTGTCAATACATATTTTTCTTTGTAAATTTATGGTTGTTTCAAAAGTTGTTATACAAATGGTTATTCAAATAACACACATCTTCCTATATATATGTTTTATTCCTTCGTTACAAGATGCACCAGTTAGAAATGCCAAATGACTTTTTTCTTTTTCTTATATTGTAGCTAATCATTCGAAAATAACACCTCCAATATGATTCTAAGACCACTTTTAATTAAACACTGAAACTAATCAATTATGAAATTATGACCATTCTAACCTCTAACTTCTCCAGAGACAGAAAATAACTAAAGGATATATACTTTTAAGATCATTATTAATATTGAAGGTTGATTATTATATCGCAAAATATAAAAGTACACTAAATTCTGAAGGGACATAAATTATAGAAGGGATCATGCTCTTAAGACCATTCTTAATTTCGAAGAGACATTTTAGCTAAAAGGGATTATGGTATTGAGAACACTCTTAATTCTAAATGGACAGGAAAAAAGATGAATATGAAAATAGCTCGTTAACACAAGCTGAAGAGAGAAGAGAGAATGAGTTCTAGACAACTTAATAGAACTCTTTGGTGTGTCTTTTGAACTGAGCAGAGTCCTATATTTATATAAAGATTTCCATGATATTACGATACGCGCCGCAAACGAAATACATCCCATCCTTCTCAATATAGGATGATAACATTCTCATAATGCCACTGATTTCTACCAGGTTTGAATTAGCCACTAATTATAAGCCCTTGCATTGTTGGGTGCATTAACGTCGGCAATTCTATAAGATGGTCCAGATGGATCCAATGATGGTCCCACACATAAGTATTTGTCCTTAATCCTATACTCCATCGAAAGCCATTCTAAATAGTTGACTTTTCATTTCATATGCTTCTCCAAACCCTTACTTGGGTTGTGTCCTGCACGAGAGGCGAAAAAACCACCGGTGGAAAAATATCTAGCTTTGAGTAGTATGGTGATTACAATATTTGGTGATGTGATGATCTTCCACGATTGTTTGATAATCATTGAAATGTTGAAAGTTTTGAGACTTTTAAACCCCATGCCACCATATTCTTTTGGAACCGTAAGCCACTCCTATTATAACCAATGCATGCCCTTATTGTTGCCATTACCATGACCACACCAAAAAGCATTGAGCATCTTCTCGATTTCCTTAACTAACGAATTTAGAAATAGAAAAATGCTTATTACATATGACGAGATGGATTGAAGAACATAGTTTATGATAAACTTTATACCTTCTTGAGAGATTTACTACTCCAAGAATTCATTTTATGCCAAACTCGATTCTTGATAAATGGGAAAGTTTTTGCTAATTCTTATATGATCATGTTGGACCTAAAATAGTTTGCCTGAGGGTTAAGATTTGTTGCATTGACGGAGAAGTTCGTCAATCATGGTCTGTCGAGAGTCCTTCGTTGGTTGGGCGGGGGTACCTACACAGGCTCTGATGCTTAAGTCGGTAAGTGTTTAAGGAGAGTAAGGTACATCGCTCAATGATATGTATTACTATTTACAAGGAATAAGTAGAGTTTTGGATGTCAAACCTTCACCTGGACAAGTGTCCTTGTGAGATACTTGTAATGATCTGAGGAGAACTTCATCATTGGATCCAGACTGGACGATCTAGATTGATTGATTTAAACCACTATCCAGTTGAATTTAGGGTGTGTCCATGACATGGATTCTCTCTTAATCATAAATCAATCGGGCTCGAGTTGAATTTAGATTGTGCCTTTACCTAGTCTGGAACACTATCATAGATGAAAGTCCATGGTATTTACCAGTTCTCAAGATTCGTTTGAGACCCCCATCTTTAACATAATATATCTCATGTACCCCAATCAATATTGTCATAAACTTTGCCAATATCTAATTTAAGTGCAACATCACACGACTTACCTTTGGCTTTGGTCTTCATGTGGTGAACAATTTCAAAGGCTGCCATAGCATTGTCCAGGATGGACCGACCAAGAACAATGGCTAACCGAAATAAGATTTAGCCTCCAATCCTTCATGGATGTTTGAGAGCCTCCTTTAAAAATGAATGTGATATTCATGAAGTCTAGGCTATCAGAGAATTCCCCATGAGCCAGCCAAGAGCAACTCGCATTATATATCTCTTGTCTGAAGCGTCAACCCGCATTATACATCTCTTTTTTATTACATTTCTTTCAAACAAACAAAACATTTTTTTATTACATATTTTATGTTCTTTTTTGTAATAACTTTTTCACATACAATTGATGTGATGAATTAATAAAGTCATAATTTTTGCATCGTTAGCTGGGTTCGGATGTCAAGGTTCAACCATCGTCGCTTCCTTTAGATCTTTGTTGTTGCAGCACAATCTGATCTTCATTGGTTTCGGATCTGGTGGCTTCAGATTGGAGAGGTTCCTGTCCATCTCTTTTTTCCGTTCTGGATTCGTTTTTAGTGGTGGTGTGGCTCGGGTCTCTCTTCCGGATCTGCTTTCACGAGGTTGCTGGTCTTGTTTGTGTCTATTGGATCGTCTTTGGTGTTGTTTGTTTGTGTTGTATCCAGTTGTTTGTTGTGTTGTGGTTGTGTGTTACAGTTGTGATTTGTGAACGGATTAGGGTCGAGGCTTTTTTAGGTCGCCCTCATCCCTTTGGTGGTTCACTACTATGCTTTTTGGTATGTTTTGTTTGTGTTTGTTTTGCTTTGTTTGTGTTTTAGGTGTTGTGTTCTGTCTCGGGTCTAGGGTCAAGGCTGTTGTGATCTCCCTCAACCTCTTGGTGGTTCTTTGTTTAGTTGTCTTTCTGTCATGTCTGTGTTTGTGTTTTAGGTGTTGTGCTCTGTCAAGGGTCTAGGGTTGAGGCTATCTAGATCTCCCTTAGCCTTTTGGTGGTTCACTTTCTTTTCAAGGTCGATTTCGTCGGTGTTTTCGTTTTGTTCATTCGGAGCCTTGCTGCTGGAGGCCTCCTACTCTTGGATCAGGATTTGGTTGTTTGGTTGTTATTGCTCGAAAGAGTTAGGTGTGCAGATGCTTCGTGTTGATGGAGTGGTCGTTTGTTGCACCTTAAGCCTTCCTGACTGCTCGGCGGGTGCGGGTCCTTCACGATTAATCTTCCTTCTTCACAAAACCTGGATTTTTCGTTGTTGTAAGGATTGTGGTGGTTTGTGGTTGCCTAGCCGAGGGTTGGGTTGTGCGATGGTCTATTCAGGTGGTGGTGATGCAGGTTGCTTTGGTGGCTTATTTTGATTTGTTTGTGTTCGAGCTGGTTCACTTTACGCTACTGTTCCGCCTTTTCTCTGTCTCTGTATTTTGGCATCGGGTTATCGGCGGGTCGAGTTTTTGGACAGGTTTAGGTGTCTGCTCTGGTGGTTCGTGAGTTGAGGGGTGCCTTTTTGACTTGTGTCAGAATCTTGTGGGCCAGTCGCTTTTGATTCGAGGTCGGGAGCAAGGTGTGACTCAGGTTCTTTTAGGCTGTTGTGATGTCTCCTCGGATAGATTGGAACTTGAGTGGTGGTCGAAGCTGAACGTTTGAAGCAAAATCTCTATCGGGTGCCTAATTGATCAATGATCACTATTGGCGATGTTGGTTCTTTGAGGAGTTGTTCTTAGGGGATTCAGCATTTTGAAGGTGCTGGTAGTTTTTCTTTGGAGATTTTTGGTGTTTTTATTTTCTCTTTTTGGTGTAATACTTGAGATTTAATCCCCTTATATATATATATATATATATATATAATATATTTTGCATTAAAAACTAAAGTGACATATATATTAGGGCCAGAGGATGGGTATCTATCCACTAACAAGGGTAGTTCCTAATGACTCCTTTTTTTTAAGTGAGAATTTTTTATTTTATTTTTATTTTTTAATATACAAAATAACAAATTCATTAGAAACTCACACGTATAAATGAATAAACCAAAATTTGAATACTGATCACAATATCCAATTTAGCAATTTAACCATTTTTACCTTTTATTTTAGTGAGGATTTTTTATTTTTTTTATATATGAAATGACAAAGTTATTAGAAACTCACGTACAAATGAATAGACCGAAATTCACAACGTCCAGCTTAGCAATTTCAACATTTTTACGAGTTTAGTCGGGACTTATAGACATGTGTTTTATTTCTAATAATGGCATTTCTGTTCGTAATGAATTCTCTTATATAGACTACAGTATTATCTCGCCTTTATCTACTTTTGTGTACAGGGTCTGAAGTATTTTTGTATACTCTTTTTAATATTAAATAATCTTGCACTTTGCACGATTGATAGATGTATAAATTGTGGTTTTTTTTCTCTATTAATAATATTTGCTTCTTTATATTTTATAATATACATCACGGTGCTATATAATTCTGATAAAGAAGAAGGAGAACATATACATAAATACATACATACATACATACATATATATATATATATATGTAACATCAAAATAATTATATAAAACATAATTAACTTCCTACCAAGGCATGCATATATGACTTCTAAATCTTACTTTCTTTTGTAGCAGCCTCTTTGAGTTTTAAAACTCTTGCAAGCTTTATAATCTGTATCCTCAACTTCAAACTTTGGGCAATTTGCTTGTGGCAAATCTTTGATAGGCAAGAACTCGTCATTAGTGTGCAATAGAAAAAGAGAATTTGTGAATGATCTAAGTACCTTCCGAACAAGATCTTCAGCAAGGGGTAATTGATCTAAATCTCCATGGTGAGGAATATTGACCAATTTATAAGCAATTACTTCAAGTAATTGATTTGCAGTGTCACGACCTCTAATTAGCTCTTGTTTCATAATTTCCTTTCTTAAATTTGAAGGATGTTGAATCTGGTCCATTGTAGTTTACTTAAGAAGTAAAACCTAGGTAGGTATAAAGGGGTAAGAGAAGAGGAGAGACTCAGCTTTTTATTGAAAATGGCGTTCCCCAACTACCTACCAACATAAAAAATTGTTACTATTTATAAGTCGAGACAAAATTTCCAAATAATTAGGGTTGGCTTAGGGTTCAACTAGCTAGATAATTGAATAATTAATAAAAGAAAAAAAAACATTGTTCTTAAAATAAAATTTACTTGTTTTACAATATAAAATATTACTTCTTCTTTTTAATAGATAAAATATTAGTTTTTTGTAGTAGCGATTTTTTTAATAGATTTTTTTTTGACTCACCGATGAAAGAAAGTTAAGAGAACGAAAATTTTAATACATTTTTTTTTATTCACCGAGGAAAGAAAGTTAAGAGAACAAATATTACCCATGTCTATAGGGCAAAAAAAAGATATTTATGTTTTATTTTTTATAATTACTTGTGATAATTAACAATTTGTCAAAAAAATAAAGTCATATTTCACAATTAATACTCTTTAATAAAAAAGTAATAATTCACAATATTATTATTTAAAAACAAAAAAACAGATCAAAGACTTGTATACAATACTCCTATTGGGGTTTAGAATAATTAACATTTCCAGTTTTTGTCAAAAAAAAAAGAAAAAAAAAACACAGATCCAGTCAAATATAATAATTAAAACTAATATATGACGAATTACCTCTGTTTTTAGTAGCACCTATGATTCCAAAGTGTTTTTGATTTAACACAAATTAAAAGACTGATCAACTCTTTATCATCTCCGTGTTTTAAGGAAACTCTTTGCTTTCTTCCTTGTGAGAAGAATGAGTTACGCCACCTTCATCACCTGCAACTACAAGTACTAAGAAATACATATTGTTTATTACTAGTTACTAGTACTATAAAGCATAACAGTAAAATATATTAATAATTTTAAAAGTTACTTCCTCTCTCCCTATTGAGTTCCATCATTGTAAACTTTCTATACAAATTAAGAAAAATATTCAAATAAAAGATGTTATTTATTTTGGTTATAGACAAAAAGTTGGAAGACACATTCTTCATCTTACAAGTCAATTTTATAACAATGATTTATAAGTGGTATGAGTAATATTATTTAGATGATACAATTGAAAATAAAAGAATTAATGATGTTCTACTGAAAATGTTAAAAATGATCTAGAAATATTTGATATGATGAGCTGCGAGTTTGGAATTTGATCCATAACGATTCACATATCGGCACTTTCTTCTTAAAAGTTTCGACGATAAACTCTTTCAAATAAAAAAAATAACACATACGTTGCATTGTGTATTGTAAACATCATTTAATTCCTTAAAAACAGTTAATAACACATATCTTAAAAAAAGATGATGCTATTTCTGTTAAAAAAAATGATAAATATAAGAAATAGAATGATAATTTTAGCGAACTTCCTATATAACTATTGCATTTTTATTATCATAAATACAAACTGACGAAAACTCAATGACTCAATGATGCACACAACATTAATTAGTGAGTACAATTAAAAAATAAGAGATTAAAATTACATTGAAATCATAAAGTAACAATTATTTTGAGACAATTTATTTTTCATAAATGTAACAAACATATATTGTAAGACGGAGTGAGAAATAATTTAATTAAAAATGCTGAAAACATTATCTTTTTAATTTTTTTTAATATTCATTCTTTTATTAGATGAAATCAACGTGAATTTCATCACAGTTTTCAAATATTAAACTTACGTTAATTTCGACGAGTAAGTATTGAAGAATTTGTTAAAAAAAATAGTGCTTCCACTTTCCAGCACTCTTAATTCAATTAATTATTATTTTTAAAATCTCAATCATAACTCCTCCTAGTACATAAAACATTAAAACAACCTAGAAATCTCGAGACAAAATTCGAGACAAGACCAACAGCTAAAACTAACTTTCCGACGTTACACGACAAATAAATGCAAAGGAATATGCTGAGTGATGTCACGAAGATTACGTAAGTGCTTCAAGTTATACCGTCACAATACTCCAAATGACAATTACTCCTTCATTTTTAATTATAAGATTATTTATATAAAAAAAAGAGAGTTTTATCTTATATATATGATCATCTACTAACAAATTTATATATGATTTTATTATTCGTTTTTAAAATATACCATTTATTAAGAATATTAAGATGTCTTAGATATATGATCTTTTTTTTTGAGAGGTTAGATATATGATCTTTTTAAATTTATAGTAGAATCTATCACTGTTGTGTGTTTTCACCAGTTTTATCATACCTTGTGCAAAGTGAGACACCGTTTGATTTTAGTAATAATATCCCATTTTGATTTCTAATAAAAAAAAAAGAATATTAAGATATCTTGAAATATAAAAATTAACATTGAACAAAGGTCGTCTCAATCATTAGACGAGTAAAACCCTTGTTTTTTTTTTGAAAAATAAATAAACGATATTCATTCATTCAAATTGATAGAGTACATCGATACAATAGAAATCTAAATTTGCTAAAAACAAAAAAGATGAATCTGTGAACAAATTCACAACATCCATGTTAATAGCATAAAACGACAAAGTACCCATGCCTACAAATATGACTATATTTATGTCTCTGGAATACTGATGTCTCTGGATCTGCAACGTTGACGACGTCAAAGTCATTGTCATTGATCGGATCTACACTTGCTCAAAGCTAATCTTTCAACTTGAATCAAATAAACACCGCACTAAGACGGGAAATCAAAAATATACCGCACAGAGACGGGAAATCAAAACAAACATAGTCGTTCAGAGAAAAAAAAATCACAAAATTAACGAAAGAAAACAGAAAATATGTGAAATCACTTATTTAATTAGGATAGAAGGAAAAACAATTCAGAGTGGTGATTTTTGAGTCAAAATTGACCCTAAATCAGCTCTCTGGAAAGAAGAAGAAGAAAGGGGAGACGGCTAGGTTTAGTAAAGCCCTTGTTTTAGACCCCAAATTTTTAGTATTTTTTAACTAGTATATATGTATATATTAGTACTAAAAAAAATATGAGAAATGATATTTGTACATTTCCTTTTTGACAACTTTTGAAACAACCATCTATCTCATACTCACATGTGTTTTAATTCTCTCTCTTTTTCTTTCTCTCTCCATTGTTTTTGTCTAATAAAAAAAAAGGAGAAAAGTAGTTATCAGAAGAGTTGTACAAAATTAGTTGTACAAATATCACTCCTCTAAAAATATAGCAACAATTGTTTTAACGTTTGAAGTTTCATAAAGTATTGATTATGTGATTCATACCTTATATACAAGTAGAAAATGATACATCCAATTGACATACTTAATTATGTTTAAAGTATTGTTTCTTTTCTAAATGTCTATATTCTTCATACAATAATGTTAACAATTAGGGTAACTTTTGCTTACCTAGAACATGGTTTTTCAAAATTAAAATTTAAAAAAAAATCATATATAAGATCAATATTGTCTCAACAAAGATTAAATGTATTGAATTGTTGACTGTATAATATATCGAAAAAGAAATGTTAAATAAAATTGATTATAATAATTTAATAAACGATTTTGAATCTCAGAAAGCTGAAAAAATAAAATTTTAATAATATTCCATTTGGTAATAGTCAATACTACCCCCTCTTCTTCTTTTTATTTATTATAAGTTGTTTTTATATCTTCACACATATTAAAAAATATAGTTACCTTTGTATTGGAAAAAGAAATTGTGAATACTTTTACAAAATTAACCTTTATTAATGCATAGGAAAAAGAGATAGAAAGAATATAAAGTAATAACTTATAAAGGGTACCATAGGAAAAAACATTAATAATGCATTTGTATTATAAAGTGGCATACAATAAAACACAAATATTTTTTAGAAAATACGGAGTAGTATTTTTAAATAATATCCCGAGGACATCCATTAACGCTAACCAGTTGGATAAACAAAGAAACAAAATATTAAACATGAAGAAATATCATACATCATAAATTAATAATAATTCAATCGATAAGATAGGATAGAGCTGGCGAGACAAAGTTTCCTAGCTGTTGCATTGCACTTTTTTTTTTACAAAACATTGCATTCCACTTGTCTCATTAGTCATTACATGCGTGGAATTTTTTTCAAACTACCCAACTTATGATGAAAAAAAAACTCCAATATACCTACATCGAAAATAAATATTCTATCTACCCTAGTTTTATTTTTTCCCTTACATAGCGTCATCCGAGATGCCACCGCCATCCTTCAGATGGCTCGACCATCTGAGACGATACCCTCCTACGATACACATTTTTTTTGGTTGAGACGATACCCTCCTACACATTTTTTTTGGTTTTTATTTTTATTTTTTGTTGAAATTAGTCATCCTCCACTCATTTTGTTTTGTTTTTGCTTTTTTATTTATTTATTGCTGAAATTATTTCTCCATTCTTTATCACGGCTCCAACTAAGATATAGTCATCCTACTGTTTTTTTTTCTTTCGTTTTTAATATTTTTCATTGAGTTTATTTCTCGCAAAAATGTCTCTTAAATGAATTTATTCCTAACACTTCTTATGTATGAAAGTAATGATATGTCAATAATATACTTAATAAACTATTTATTATTTTTTAAAATGTGTAAATAATCTTAAAACAATCACTTAAAGATAACATATGAAATATTTGTCTTCTAAACAAAGTAAATTATATTAATTAAAGATAAATTCTTATTTACTCAGAGAATATAGATAATTCATTTGAGTTCACACATATTAAAATTATCTATTTGTCTTTTATTATTTATGTTATTAACATAAATAAATGAGTGACGATCTTGATTGATGTAAACATAATAAGGTGTCCTTTTAATGAAGGTGTCCAATAAGATTATGACATACTCCCTTCGTTCTTAAATATAAGAAAAGATTCATTTTTTAGGTTCATTGAATAATTAATGGATCTATTTTACAATGTAGACCAGATACATTAACTATTCAATGAACCTCAAAAATTAATATTTTCTTATATTTAAGACCGGAGGAAGTAGTGAAGTGAAACTGCCTGGCTCCTACAAAGTTCGCGTTGCGAATGAAGTCAAAATATGTTGTTAGTATGGTATGGTTGTGTTTGGATATAAATTATAGTATATGCCAAACAACAACATATGATAGCGATTTCCCTCAAAAAAAAAAAACATATGATAGCGATAATTCTTCAAAAAACATATGATAGTGATAAGAATGGTATTACTAGCTATACAATCTTGAATAACCTATTAGTCAAAAAATAATATCTTGAATAACCAAATAGGGAAGTAACGAGAAATTAAGAATCAATCACCAATCTGGCTTTTGTCCAGACATGTATATACATATATCCCAAATTACCCTTAACTAGTTTGAATAAACATATATCCTAACATGAATCAAAGGGTATTATTGTCTTCAAAATTGTGTTCTCAGCAGCATGACGTTGATGAGCTCACTTTAAAATCCCATTAAAACTAATATATACAGTGCTTCCTTCCCCGAAGCTCAAACACCAAACCAATCAAAATAAGAGAAATGTTACCATCACACTTTTGAAATAATTGATATTATTGATACATGTTAATATATGAAATGTTACCATCAAAAATAAACTTACGTTTTTTTTAATATATATAAATGTACAGAGGTTTGCTAAAAAAATAAATCTACAGAGGTATCAAAAGTTAAGTTAGGCTGCAACAACAACTTTTCACATTCATCACTCAATGATTCTAATTTTCAACTTAATTATAAAACAAAAATATACTATTTTAAAAAAGTGTCATGCTACTAAACTTGTATCAAACAACATAAATCATCCCAACTATTTTTTTAAAAAAAACTACTTGGTAATAAATTGAGCATTTGAATAGTAAAAATTTTGTGCATCAAAAGAAGCTTACATAACAAGTGTTGCACATTTCTATATGAAAAAAATCACATATGTTGTCTACTCCAATGGATGTTAGATCATTGGATATGTGGAAAAATATCTTTTCAGATCTCAAAAAGAGGGTGAAGAACTACTTGGTCCTCAAGTACCACATCTCAATGCAATAGGAGCACTGATGTATCTTTTTTTTTTTTTTTTTTTTTTAATTTTTTAAAAAAACATATAGTACTCGCCTACACGGAGACATTGGGACCAGGTCAAGCATGTACTCTGTTACCTTCTAGGTACAATGTATATGAGTTAAGAGTGAAGATATCTCATTTCCGTAGTGTTGAGTGAAGATATCTGCATGATGTATCCGATGAGTAGTATGAAATCAGTGTACAAAATGATGTTTCTCAAGCCTTCCTCCCAACAAATTCGAATCCGATGATGCAAAGCCAAGATTTAAGCATGAAGAATATTCGAGTAACCAATATTACCATGGAATCCACGAATGAAACCTCCATAGGAGTCTCTAATTAGGCCACCAAAACTTGTCGTTATCGGGTTCGATTGAGCACTAGCATCCACATTAAGGATATATATATGTACAAGATGGTCTTCTCTGTCAAACGATAAATGGAGTCTGATGTTTTGTACTCTCCTCATGTGTATCACTAAAAGCATGAGCAACAACACGCGTCATATAATTAATTTTTGACAATAAGTCAATAAGAGATGTGTTACTATCCTAAAAAATCTTAGCATTTCTAGCACACCAAATGAGCCACATGGTAATGGAGATCACAATGTCGAGTTTCTCAATATTGTCTTGTGACCAAGTGAAGATCAAACTATCCACATTAGGGAGATTGCAGCTAGGACCCATAGTCGAGTTCCATATAACATTTGCCCGATTACAATTAAATAGACAATGGATCAAGGTCTCAAATTCATTTTCACTAATATGACATGTTGAATCTAAAGAGATACCTCTATCGTTCAAGGTAGCTCGTGTGGAAATCACAAGATGCATCATTGGAATTAATAATATTTCTTGTGTTGAAAAAAAATTGCTTGAATTTATAATACGTACTTAATTTTAATCGGTGGGGTCTACTTTTAAAATAATGAAACTTATTTTAATTTGAATTAATAATATTTGTGTTGAAAAAAAATTGCTTGATAAATTTCTTACTAACACGTACTTATTTCACATTGAAATTTCGTATGTTGTGTGTTCTTCACACACGTTTTGGTCTGTGTGAAATGAACCTGACTAGGAACTTTTGTCTATATACGTCCAAATGGGAACAGTTTATAAATTTGCAAGTAGGAAGGTTACCAAGTTGAATAAAAGGCCATGTCCCTCTTTTTCCTCTTCATATCCATTAATACCTTATTTAGCCTAGCTAGATATACTAGTTATAGAAGGTGTTAATTAATTTACACTACCAAAAATATAATGGAGAATATGCTTTGGCTTCCAACAAAATATGGCAAAAAGGCAATGGAAGATGAGCTTATAAGAGGACGTGATATGGCAAATCAATTACTTGAAGTACTAACTTTTGATGATAAGTCAAATATTAGAGAAGTTAAAGGGTTAAACACAAATTCATCAAAAGTGTTACCCTTTAATATTGTTGCTGAAGATCTTGTGCGTGAGGTTCTCAAATCATTGACAAATACACTTTTGCTGTTGAACAATGGCAAAGAGTCCAATGATATGGCTGTTCCTATAACTCCTACAACTATTAGAGATTTTTCCTTTTCAAATAATTGCCCTAAGATGGAGGAGGATTTGGATGGAGTTTACAAGAAACTCAAAACTCTCAATACCAAAAATCCAAAAGTGTCGAACAAGAGAAAGTAAGAATCATAATCCATGTTTTATACTATGTTCCTATAAATATTTGACTTGTTTAAAAGGTTTTTTTTGTCTCTACTATATTATTTTTCATATTATTTGTATTTTTATAATATCGGAAAGGATTTCTGTTTCCAAATGTTATAAGTTTTTAAACATGAACAAGACTTAGCTAGATTCAACAATAATCTTGATATCCAAATTTAGTTATAAGATTGATTTTTGAATTAACAGTGCAATTTTGCAATTTCTCTCTTTCTCCAATACTCTTGTGTAAATAATTTAGTACAACTTCTCCTCAAAAAAATAAAAATAAAAATTAGTACAACTTTATTTGTTAAATCCTTCATTTTTCTCCTTCTCCTCCGCCAAAACTCTTTGTCGGGTAAATTGTCGTTTTACATCCATGTTTGTTTAGGGTTTTGTGGCTCATGTTAGTTTAGAGTACAACAAATACTCAAATCCATATACAACCGTGAAGGAAGAGAATTAAAGACAACCCAAAGAGAGAAACAAAAACAACCCCAGATGTAACAGAATGTTTGTTTAGGGTTTTTATTAATATTGTAATTTTTCTATAAAAAATTATATTATTTCATAAAATGAAAATAACTCATGCAATGGTGTATATATTTATTGTATTTGTGTAATGTTTTACTATCTATATACAATATCAACTTTCAATATCGAGTTTGGATAATTCATGTTAGATCCCAACCATTTTATACTTATAAAGTTAATATAAATTGACCATAGCTCTAAAAATATCTCAAACTTCCCTTTATAATATTAAATAAATTCTAACATTGTCCAAATCCCCCTCCGCTGACAAAAAAAAAAGTATATACTATGTCTGTATCCTGAAAAGAAAAGTTAACGAAATAAAAAAATGTGTGATGCACATCTTCATAATTTTAATTCGAAGCACAGCTAGGCCATTACATACTCAGTGGAATAATATATGGATCTATTAATATTTTATAAATATTTTCATCAATTTGATTAATTAATTTATGATATTTAGGAAGTAATTGAATATATATATCATTCATTAACTGTTATTTTTGTCATCCTGTAAGGTCAAGTGCACCAACTTGGGAAAAGACGGCCTCCAAATTAATTGATGATGGTCATACATGGAGAAAGTACGGACAAAAAATGATCACAAATGCCAAATATTTCAGGTATACATCTATAGTGCAAATTCAAATAAGAATAGATATTAGTCAACATTATACACTGCTGTTTTTTTTACAAGAACATTATACCCTACTTGTATAATTTTAATGTGTGAGATTCCATCAATCTCTAACTTTTAAATTAAAAATTCATATTGATGAAGTTTAAAATTTAGTAATTCAAAATTTAATATGTATGCAGGAGCTATTATAGGTGCACTCACATGTATGATCAACAATGTCAAGCAATCAAACATGTTCAAAGAATACAAAAGAACCCTTCGTTGTACCGGACTACATATTATGGTCATCACACTTGCAAAAGCTCTTACCATTCAGACTTAAATTTGGAATCTATTTTCTCTTCTGATATTGACTCTTCAATATTACTTAGTTTTGATAACAACATTTCAAGTAAACAAGAATATCCGTTTGGACAGTCACCACCATTGCCACTTCTTGCATCTACAAAAGGAGATCCCAAGGAAGTGATCCACCATGATCATTTTCCTCAAAACCAATTGTTCTCACCAGAGAATCTCCAGTTATGCGATTTTGATGTTTATTTCGATTATTTGAGACATGTCACCGAGTCATCATCTAGTGAATCTTTTTAATTTGAGAATTATTTTCTTCTTCATAAAACTTGATATCTGGTCTAATGACCAATTAATCTAGGGACCAATTCTACCGTCCACTAGCGAAGATCCCATCTAAAGACCACATAAATTGCCACAGGGAGGATTCAAGTTTAAGACATTAAGAGGAGCACACTACACACGAGATTAATAGGTCTGTGGATATATATTGATAGGCAAAGTTTATTTTCGATTTGGCATTTGGAGGATAATTAATTGTAATGTGAAATAATCTAGGTAGAGATTAATTTGTGGATGTATTTATGTAAAGTAAATCTAATTTTGTATTTGTTTACTATCAAAAAATAATTTATGTTAAATTACTTCAAAGGTAAGAATGGTAAAAAACTAAAAGCATTACTTTGGTTTTCAAGTGCTAGGAGTATATCAATATGGAATATGAGCAATGTTATTATTTTAAAGGTGAAGATGAACACATTCAAAAGGTTATGAATTGCATCAAAACTATTTCATGGTCTTAGTTTTTTTATTAATTCAATTGATCTTAATGACCATTTGACAAACTATTCCCAAATGGATTCAAACTCGGTACATTAAAGTTACAAGGATAAGCTTTTACTATTAAACTAACAACACTTCTCCTTTCAAAAAACTCAAGTGTTTCATGGTCTTGGTTTATTTGTAAGGTGAATAAAAACTCTAGTTTTATTTTTGCAAACGAGTGGAATAACCTTTTGATGTACTTTAAAAGCAGCTAAAATCAATACATTATAATGGGTTTGGACTTTGGAGTGCCCCCAGTTAAAACATCGATTGACGTTAGTTTGATATTCTGTGATTTAGCTAAAACATTAATTTATTTTCTTTCTTTGAAGTGGTTTTTGAGTAAATCATCAACGTCCACTTGAACTTTCTTATTTAACTGGGATTTCAAAAGATTTTAAAAGACTTTTTGATTAAAGAAAAATCTTGAGATATTCAATCATGATTTTAAAAGATTAGAAATAAATCCGGTGGTATTCAATTAGGATTTTCATAATTTTATAAAGAGTCCAACAAAATCCGATGGTATTCAATCAAGATTTTTCATAACTTAAAAATAGTCTCTTGGTATTCAAAAATGTATAAATTTTAATGGATTACTTGTTAGAATAGATTTTTTAAGACTTTTTAGTTGAAAATTTTAAAACTAACAATCTCATGCGAAGACCTGAGATTTCTTGAGACTTTTACTGCCATTATATTTTCTTTCTTCTCCCACATCACTCATCAACATGCACGTTACCAAATGTTATTGTTTTCTTTGTTGTCCTGTTCTTATGTGCATTCTTTTATTTATTAAGTGACTATTATTATTAGTAGTCATCAGTCTTATAATAGTAAAAAAAACGATATATATCTCGTTCATTTCTTTGATAACAAAAAATTATTTCAAATTCGATGTTTTTCATTGTCTTAAAAATACTATCAATTTATTATTCAAACGGAACGTGTATAAGAAGATGATAGTCTGCAGTAGAATAATTTAAAAATTGAATCGATTTTATTTTTTATCAAGCAAACATTTGATTTTTTTTATTATCTTTAGTCATCTACTCTTGTAATATTATATTTTTGCTAAAATTTAATTGAGTCATTTCAAATCTTACGAATTCTCATAAAGTACTTTCAAATATTAAAAAGTCTTTGAGTTAAAATCTCTTGAAATCTTGAAATTTATACATTCCTACACAATCTTTTAAAATCTTCAAGACTTTTAATTTGCCAAAATAGTCTTTTAAAACCTCAATCCAATACACCCCCTAAGAGTCGGTAAAATATTAATAAAATCTACATTTCTGTCGAGATAGTCCTTAACTAGTCAGCCTATCACCGGTGAAAAATTACCTCTCTAGCATAAATTTGAAGTGTTTTGTCGATCACTTGACTTAAAAAAAAGGGTTAATTAAGTTTTTAGTCCCTCTAAATATTCACAGTTTTGTTTTTAGTCCCTACAAAATAAATTCACACTTTTTAGTCCCTATGACATTTTCCTTAAGCATTTTAGGGACCAAAAAATGTTGATGGAAATTTTTGACAGGGACTAAAAATACTGATGGAAAATTTTATAAGGACTAAAAAGTGTGATTTTATTTTGTAGGGACTAAAACCAAAATTTTGAATATTTATAGGAACCATTTACTTAATTAACCGAACCCTAAAAAAAATGAGAGTAACAATTTTAAATTAAATTAATTGAAACTTATTAAATTAATTCCCAAAATAACAGACTTAACATTGGTTAAATAAAATAAAAATATGAATTTAACTGTTAAGTCGTTTGATTTAATAAACGACTTAACATATTCCTTTTTAAGTCTTGGCAATGGTTTTTTTTTTTTTTTTTTTATTTTTTTAGGTTTATTATC
>Ga0228711_1006062_pt1 | contig 18154 bp, 8 predicted proteins | sample MedpolnodulmetaG_2_FD_177996 | JGI IMG/M metagenome (GOLD analysis project Ga0228711, IMG submission 177996) | Root nodule microbial communities from Medicago polymorpha collected in Santa Monica, California, United States - brown nodules | ecosystem: Host-associated > Plants > Roots > Nodule...
CATTTTCACGTCAAACCAAAGTCATTGGAAAGCTAACAAAATTATCTAAAACTTTCATGTTTACACCAAAGGCCAATTCAAAACAGAAACGTGTGAAAAAGACGCAAGAACATGAAAAAGGGTATGATGTTACCAGGTTACTCGCCGTGGCAAGTTGGAGGCGAGTAAACACTGCTTTCTGCCACGTATAGCTCGTCGTGGCGAGTTGGAGGCAAGCAAACACTGCTCTCTGTTGAAAAGTGCGATTTTTAACCCCAAAAACCCAATTTTCATCAACCTTAATCCCAAAACTGATTGGAAACACAACATATGATCATTCTACAATCTGAACATCAATTTTCTATGAATTCTACGGACTTTCTACACTCTTAACATCCAATTCTACAAGTTCTACCATCAATTATCCGATTCTTAACCCTAATTCTCAAATTCTCATGAACAACAACAAACCTACATGCTAAATTCAATTTCAGAATTATAATACTTAAGATTAGAGAATATTAGTCCCACCATTACCTTAGATTGGTGATTGCAAGACTCTACAGGTTCTCTCTTCTCTTTGTTCTCCTCTTCTCTTGGTTCTCCTCTTTTCTCCAAAAGCTTCTAAATCTAATTTGTGTCTGGCTCTTAGCTTTTATATCTCACACCCTCAACATATTTTCTAACTAAATCCACATATTTTCTAACTACACCCACACATATTTTCTAACTACATCAACGTATTTTCTAACTAAATCCAAACCAGCCCCTCAAATTCTACTAAAAAAATATAATATAAAGCCACTTAAAAAAAAATATTAAAACACCACAACATGTCATAAATCACATAAGTCATGTAAAAGACTCTAAACTCAACCAAAAATAATTAAATAAGAAAATAGGGCGTTACATGTGCTGGTACTCCGGATGGATCATGGTCGGCAAACAAAGATGGTGCGTCACTTGCCCGAGCGGGTTCTGAGGCAGTACGAATATGTTCAGACCGTTCTCCGATCTCCCACTATGATTCTGCCTCTTGCCCCAGCAGATGTGGCTGTTACCTTCTTGGAGATTGTTATGCACGTCGTTAGCCAGCAGGAGAGGGGTCACCAGGTCCGGACGACGAGCCTTGGAAGCATTCAGATAAGTACATTAGGTGGTTCTATTGTGTATCACATCCTCTCATCGTCAACCCTGCTCCAGAGCCTGACATTGTCATGCCGAGACCTGTCTACCATGATATTCTTGTTGACCAGGAGTGGGCCAAACATCCTCCTGATCCATTGCAGGTCATCAATAGCATGAGAGACAGAGTGGAGAATGCGATGGAGATTCCAGAGGTGGTTTTAAATCCACTCTTTTTCAGCATTTTGGAGGGCCTCCGGACCGAGTATACCGCGTTTGACCATCAGCAGGTTCCACGGAGGAGGAGTAGGAGTCATAGTCCACAGGAGCAACAATAGTGTCTTATTTTATGACTTGTTTTTATGACTTTTTTTATATTTGTAGTATTTTTCCTGACATTTTGGTTGTATGATATTTACATTTGCGCGGTTGCACCTCTTTATGACATTTGAGTTAATTTTCGTTAAAATTGTGTTTCTAAATTATGAATGAATGAATGCATGTTCTCTAAATTATGAGTTTTTGTTGAATGAATGTGAATGATTGTTCCTATGTATGAAGGAGTGAAGGAACAAAGCTAAACAGGGAACAAGGCAGTAGCTACTGCCTGTGTGTTCTGATGCGCACAGAACCAGTGTGAGTAAACTTACGTTGTCATTTGCATTAGCGTGAGTTAACATGTGTAGAGGTATTTTGGTCATTTCACTTGGGAATGAGCAAAACCATTTGGGTAAAGAGCAGTTCTCTAATCATACGGTAAATTGGGCCAAATACTTACATCTCCCCATCCCATGATCCCATCACTTATAGGTTGGTTCTTTTTTCCAAAAGTCGCTTTTCTGACATTGAATACTTCACAATGACACATGAAAATTACTAAAAAGCCCCCAGCGGTAGTTAACTACCGTTCTGTAAACCGGCAGCAGTTAACTGCCGCTGAGGCTCAGCGGTAGTTAACTACGGTTGAAAATTTGCTTTTCTGTTTTACAATTCACACATGTCTATTTGTGTCAGCTACCAACTTCCTCTTCTTCTTCTATAGTTGGTGCAGCAACCCTTTTGTTAAAATTAACCTAAACATTAAAAAATGTAGTTGGCGGCTGACACAAATAGACATGTGTAAATTGTAAAACAGAAAAGCAATTTTCCAGCGGTAGTTAACTACCGTTGAGCCTCAGCGGTAGTTAACTACTGCCGGTTTACAGAACAGTAGTTAACTACCGCTGGAGGCTTTTAAGTAATTTTCATGTGTCATTGTGACGTATTTAATGTTAGAAAAGCAATTTTCTTTTTTTCCCCATCTGGTTTCTTTGATTTCATGAGCACCTTTCTCTTAACAATTACGACTTTTTTCTACCACCGTTATCAAGTTTGCTTATATTTGATCTTCATAAAAGAAAAATACAATATTTGAATTTATAAAATTTAAATTCAGCAAGAAGAAGAAAATAAGGTACAAATCAATATCACAATCTCTTTGACAATAAATATTACAACAGTAGTAGTGAACTGATGGTTGATTATATCCAATATAAGCATTTTACTTTTCAAATTACATCCCTTGAAGCACAATAATTTTGCGACTTTTTGATCATTTCAACATTACAATCTCATTGTCCACAAATTAAAGGGGAAGAAGAAAATTACTTGGATATGAAATTAAGAATAGAGATTTACTAAAGCCTTCGGTTTCTGGTGCCACTTTTACCTTCCATCATCTCATGTTTAGGCCGCCATCCGGAGTTGGCCTCCATGGTCCCCTATTTTCAAGATTCATTTCATTTTGATTGAGTTAATGTTCATGGGTTGTGGGTAGTTTCAAGGTTCATCCATTGCTTATGAGCTTCAATTGAAAACTTTAATTATTCTTTCTTGAAAAAATAACCAAATGCGTTAAAGAAACATAGAGGAATGTTTCTATGTATCGTATACAATATTCCTAGGTATCACGATAATTGGATTTTTTTTAATAAATAACAATTTGATAATAAAAAAGGAATTTTGTACACCAATTTACTAATATAATCCAATTAGTATTAGGGTGTCCAAAGTTAATAAAAGATATAAAGAATGTACCCAAAAAAGTTTATAAAGAAGGGATTTTTTTCCTTCCTTAAATTATGGATTAAAAATATTTTATCCAATGTTATAATATAAATATTTGTGTTAAAATAGAGTAGTACTTATATACATAAGAGAATTAGTAAGAAAAAAAAAACAAGAGAAGAGTGTAATTCAACTTCTCTTTATAGAGGGAGTCTAATTTACTCAAAATCAAATAATACTATGGCATGTGTACAACACAGAAAATTATATTTTGTTTAGATGAAGTGACGTATTTTTATCATCAGAACATAGATAATGATATTTCAGACTTCAGAGAATAAATAAATGCTATGACAGAAAAAATATATTTCATAGAGATAATACGTGGCACAATGAACAAGAACTTTCTTGAAAAAATTTATATATCGAACCTTAAAAACTCAATTTACATGTGAAAATAATTATTTCTACGGCAACACCTCATGCTGAGTTATTCATATAAACATGAAAAAAAAGTCATCGATTTCCACAAATTCATGAAGATGATTTACCAAACACGAATCAGATATTACGAAGAAAAATGGATCGCTTTGAAATCAACTAGTGTCATATCAAATAGGGGAAATAAACTTGGATAACCAAGCTGCAATACAAATATCTGTACAAGCTACAGTATTAGCTAAATTCAGCAGGTCTCCACAACCATATAAAAGCATGTATGAAGACACAGAGAGTTCTCCACGATCCCAAATTGGAAATTAAGGCTTGGGTCATTGAATGACACCATTAATCCTAAAGAAAATTAACATAAAGGCTCCAGTGTTCCAATAATCACTATTGCACTTCATTTTCCTAATGTATTAGTACCCAAAGATTACAAATTTCCACAACCCGCTTGCAGTGTTACATCCTTAAACTCCTTCTAGACACAATTACTTCCTTACCTGCAATAATGTTAAGGAAAGCATGTAATTAGCACTCAAAACTCTAGGTTATAACCAGGTATATTTTTAATTTTATTAAGCATAAGCATAGTGTTTACCAGAACAAAATAAAAACTCATTATGGAAGTATTATCCTCCCCTCATTTGCAGCTTTCATGAAACTGTAAAGGACAAAAATTTCATTAACTCCAGAACCAGCAAGCATAATGTAATTTAAAATGAAACATTGTAGCTGTCAGAAAAATAGATATATTGAACACACTAGTATATGCTACCAAAAGCACTAAACATTAACATATTGTTGGATCTAGCCAAAGAAAATTAGAAATAAAAGAATTAGAAAAATTACTTTTTCATTCATCTTCACCGCCATCTGCTTCCTTAACATCAAGTGTGAAACCATATTCCTGATCACAACCCATGTAAGAATCGCACATGAAGTAGAGGACATAGGATTTCTTTCCAGCATCAGCAGGTGCAGCAAACTCCAGTTTGGCTTTCAACTTCCGCTGCAGCGACACCCTTTTAATTGCAAGCAGCATGTTGGTTTTGGTATCACCAACAACAAGCCACCACCCTTCTTCCTTGGTTTTCGGATACCTAGGAGCATCAACGGGTCCTACTTCTGTTTTACCTTCAAGATCCCGCTCAAGAGTGACCTGTAGTGTTATATCATCCCCAGCTCGCACATTGTCGTTGTCCAGGATCTCGTATGACAAATCAATATTAGGAAAACGGTTGCAAAACCGAGCAATATCCAAAAGCTGTGAATCTGTCATGTTCAACAATTCCCGTCTCTCATCATCTTCCATCTCTAATAAATCAAATACCGTTTCTATACTCCTCCCCGGGTTCTCCTGGCATTTCTTAGCCAAATCCTTTGTGAAGTGTGGAAGCTGTAGCAGCATAGAATCTCGCTCCCACATTCCTTGGGTTACCATTTGGCTTACTTCCATGGCAAGAAGAGCCATGCTCAGCCAACCGTTGCTCGATATTACATCGACCATTGCCTGCAGAAGCCTGTTTGCAGAAAGCAGTACCTCCCTCTGGTCCAATGATAGATTCCCACCAACAGATTGCCTAGAGAAATGGGCCTGCAACAAGGCATTAGCCTTCACATGAGGATCCGTGACTTTTGGGTTTTCAAAGGAAAACCTTTGGTGGTTGATTAACCTACGAACCACCTCTTCTTCCCCAGGTCGTATTGGAAGGTGAGCATACTCTGATGCAGATGACAGAACCTCCAACAAACCCTTCATTTTTGTTTTTGAAGTCAATGATGATGAAAACCTTTCGATTGTTGTGTAACTGATGTAATAATATGAAGCAATCATTCCAAGGTTAAGAGGAGAAAGGTCCATATCATCCTCAATAGAAACACACTTGCTTGCTTCTAAGTCGCTCAATGTATTTTCCACCATCTCTGAGAGGTGGTCAGAAAGATGTCTGTGACTAACTCCTTGTAAATTGTAATAGTTGGGATTCTGTGTGAGCCTCCTGTACATGAATGTCCATGTAAGATAATCAACAGCATCTTGCTTGTTTTCAATAATCCCAGCAACAATTTCAGCATTCAAGTTGTCGTGCAAGAAGTGATGGAGATGGCTTTCAACTGGGAATGCTTCATACAGAAACTTCTTGTAGTACTCTTTGCGAGGTGCGTGGCATAAGATGACACATTTTCCAGAATTGTCTACTAAAGGACGGCTGGCATGACCCATCATTTGCAGCAAATCAGTAACAGGGTAATCTGTCTGAGCATTCTCTCGCCCATCATAATATTGTGTGCCCATCACAACTACCAAATGAGCCGACAATGTCACTCCCCAGCACATGGAACTGCTTAAAACGCAGACCTGAATCCATCCAGCCTCAAATAATTGTGCAACGATGTCATGATCAAGACTGTTCAAGCCCTCGTGCAAGTAGCCAACACCTTCACGTAAAGTGACCTTTAACATTTCATCACTAATCTTGTTAATAAAAGGTTCAAGCTCTTCTATGGACCGCAGCAAAAAAGGTTTCTCACCACTGTCTGCACCTGAGTATGTAATCAAATCCACAGCTGTCAGTCGAACATGCTTTCTAGTAGGCACAAAAACAATAGCCGGTTTCCTGTTCTTGGCATGTTGAGCAATAGAAGTGTACGTAGGTTTGGTCATTGCTTGCATCCTAGCCTCAAAGTTGGCAATATCTACACCCTGAATATGTATTTCCAATGGCACTGGACGAACACCAGGCGGGAAATTGAAAAGCCCGTGAGAGGTAGCTCCAATCCATTCTCCAAGATCCTTTGCATTTGCGAGTGAAGTTGACAAAGCCACAATGCGAATCTTATTTTCAAGCTGACTAGAGATATACCTCATCCTGGAAACAATAACCTCCAAAACAGGGCCTCCTTGGCCTCCAATTAAGTGAAGTTCATCAATGATGAAAAGACTAACTTGTTGAACATGTTTCCTCTGTTTCCAGCGGCGGGATAAAGCATCCCACTTCTCTGGAGTACTAATAATAACCTGACCTTTCTCAAGCAATTTCAGATCAGTCGCGGTTTCTCCAGTTAACTCCACTACCTTCAACTTAAGACCACCCCCGAATTTTTTCTCCCAATCACGATACCTTTCCTTGGCAAGAGCTTCAATGGGTGCAATATAAACAACACGCATGACACTATCCGGCAATTTTTGATGATTCCTCAAAATTGCAAATTCTGCACATATAGTCTTGCCACTCCCAGTTGGAGCGGCAACTAGGACATTGTCATCAGAATTATACAGCACTGTGAAGACTTGTGTCTGAACTGGGTTGAAATGCTTAAAATCCTGATAAAGAGCTTCATATGATGGATTTCTTAAGGCAGTAACCGGAAGTGGTTGCAGATCCAATAGTTCAGTAGGCGGAGGATACTTTTCAGGTAAAATTAGATGCCTGAAAGAAACAGGAAGAACAGTTTGGGATCCAAGCCATTTATCAGAAACAACACGGATGAAGTATTGAGGAGGAAGAGGCTCGTAAATCGGCACTGTGAAATTCAAAGTGTGATCCTCCTCAATGTACTGTTTTTTCAGCAAAAAATACTCATGATGAAGGATATATTCACCATCATTATCCTCCACAATCACCCAGAACGGCTCAACATATCCATGCATTCTGTCATCCCATGCAAAATCTGGAGTTATTGTGAGCTCAACCCCCAAAACTGTACGAGTAATTGGCTGCACATGTGCTGCAAGGTTCAGTTTTGGAAATTGATGGATAAATCTATGAAGGGTCCTCCCCATCTTCGGAGCACGGATAAGTTCACCTATCTCTTGAGATGATAGGTCGTAATACCTTTCCCAAGCCAAATCCTTCTTCTCTAATTTTGTTAATACATCACTTGGAATTCCATTGAACTGACGAAGAGGAGTTTGGACACTCCACATCCTCTTGGTCACCATCTTGCATAAGTTCAGAGCCTTCTCAGCCAACTGTGCCCAGCCACGTTTCAGGACAATCTCAAAAAGAGCACGCAGAAGGCGTCCAGCACTCTAAAGAAACAAAATACATGAATCAGCGAAAAGAAATATAAGAGGAACACCACTTCGAATGAACTCTCAAAGGTAACGAACAGAGTCAAAAACATATAATACAATTTTCAATGACTTCTCAAAGGTAAGAAACAGAGTCATAAAACAAAAATATAATACTACATCCAATATCTTCTCAGAGGAAAGAAACGGAGCCATAAAAGAAATATAATGCCACTTCAAATAACTTCTCAAAGGTAAGAAACAAACCTGGGTTATAAAAACCATATCAGATGTCATTGAGAGCCCTTCAAGCTTTAATTGTGAAATGTATGCTTGCAGTAAAACATTGATTTTGGCACTTGGCTCTTCCAAACTTTCCTTGATGGGGATGGGAACACGATCCAAAAGCTTTGCTAGCTCCATCTTCTCATCCTGCCTTACTGTTACATACTTGAATTCTTCACTCAATGAGAACAATCGACAAAGTTCTATATCTCCCATTGTAGGCTTCAAATGTTCATTATATGTGGATATGGTTCCGTGGGTTATATAATAGTAACTTGCAATACGACCCAAGTCGGTGACCTGAAAGTATCCACTCTTCCTATCATACTTCACCAAATTATTTCTATCTAAGATCGTTGCAGCCGTATGAATCTGCAAAATTAAAATAGATCAATGTTAGACAATAAATTGATAATACACAAGACAGTATGAATAACCAATATATATCCAAAAAAGATATGCATCGAATATCATTTGACATTCATCTAATGAAATGTTCAGAGGAGAAAAATCAAACATCAAAAAAAGTTAAAAGAGCCTGTGTCTTACTAGAGTCCACAAAGATTTGGTTCCCTTTTCATGCAATTCTACGTAAACTATACCAAAATACAAGAACAGACACTACCATAACAGAACCAAGTAATTATACTACTAATGATGACAAGAACAGACACTACAGAAAAGGAACCTAGTTTTTTCATCATTGACGAGTTAGACACTACAGAAGAGGAACCTAGTCTGTTCATCATTGGTGAGCTCCACATAATTGGAGGTCAAGGAGGTCCAATTTTAGAGGTTATTGTGTCCAGTAATTATACCAACACAAGAATGGATTACAAAAAACGAACCTAGTAAATAAACCAAAAAAGTGGAAAATTCTCAAAGACAACAAAAATGTTTCCCATCCAAACAAGATCAATGCGAAAAACAAAAACTACAACACTGAACAAAAGTAATTTTTAAAACAAATAAGTTTAAATAATCATAAGAATGGAAAACGGGAAGGTTGAGGGGCTCATATCAAGTGTAAATTTTGGTTGATCGATATCACAGTGGGAAAAACCCCAATCCAATTTGAAGGGACTGTAAGAGAAAGAGAATGAGGAAAAGAAGAAGACAGAAACTGAGATGCCAAACCAAAACCCTTTTGTTGAAAAGGGTACAGAGGCGGCGCCTTCAACTTCTGAGCTTAGTATTTTTATTTTTTTTTGGGGATTGATAGAAATTAGGGTTGTGATTTTTCCGGTGAAAAGGGTATTTCCCACTAAAGGCCTCTCTCATTGTAATCATCGCCCCTTTCTTTATACCTTCAGCAAAACAGCTGAATGCAAGGAACAAAGATGTGCATCGAATATTAATCATCGCCCCTTTCTTTATACCTTCAGCAAAACAGCTGAATGCAAGGAACAAAGATGTGTATCGAATATCATATGACATTCATCTAATAAGATATTCAAAGGACAAAAATCAAACATCAAAAAAAGATAAAGAGCCCGTGTCTTACAAGAGTCCACAAAGATTTGGTTCCCTTTTCAAGCAATTCTATAAACTATACCAATGCAAGAATAGACACTACCAAAACAGAACCTAGTAATTATACTACTAATGATGACAACAGACTACAGAAAAGGAACCTAGTCTTTTCATCATTGACGAGCTCCACGTAAATGGAGGTCAAGGAGGTCCTATTTTAGAGGTTATTGTGTCCAGTAATTATACCAATGACAAGAACAGACACTACAAAAAAGGAACCTAGTAAATAAACCAAAAAAAGTGGGTAATTCTCAAAGACATGAAGATCTGGTCCCCTTCTCATGCAATGCAACTATACACAAATCAAACCAATGTTAACAACAATCACCAACAGAAAGGAATGGCAACCAAGGAAAAAAAACAAATAATGATACAGGATTTGGTTTAGTTCAGAGAAGTTTTGCTTGTGCAAAAAAAAAAGTTCAGAGGAGAAAAACCGAACTTCAATAGAAGTTAAAGAGTGTTGTATTAATACCATGGTAGTCAATCTCAGATAGCGGTGCGTAGCGGCCGACACCAAAAATGGGATAGCGTATAGCGGTATGACAAACAGCGGTCACCGATATTTGATTATTTTTTGGACAAATTACATGAATAATACTATAAAGTATAAACAAACTTATATATTTCTCAACAAAAAAAACTTATACTTAATAAAGATTAAATATAACACTCAAATCTCACGAGACATTCATAAATCAAAACACCAAAAAACAAAAGACCGGGGAACAAATAAAAAAATTCATAAAACAAGAGAAATCATAAGATAGAAGAATGTGTTTTGCAGCACAGGTGAGAAGAGAGAGAAAGTTGAAAAATGTATGGGTTTACGAAATCCTCAAAATGCCCTAAAAAAGGTTTTAAAAATAGGGTCAATTTGGAAATTTCCTGCAAAAATCAAATAGCAGCTGAAGCGGCCACTATCCGCTCCGCTACAGCAGCTGAAGCGGACGCTATTTGATTCCGCACCGCTGCAAGGATTACCGTATCGGTTCAGCGCCGCTATCGGCCACTATTGACTACTATGATTAATACTCAAAAGAGATAAAAACAAACATCAACAAAACATTTAAAAGCCTATGTTATACTAGAGTTCGGGATGATTTGGATCTCTTTTCATGCAATTCTATGTAAAATATACCAATGACAAGAACAGACACTACGAAAAAGGAACCTAGTAAATAAACAACCCATAATTAAAGCGAGTAATTCTCAAAGCCAAAACTAAAACGGATTATTCTCAAAGCCGTGAAGAACTTGCTCCCTTCTCGTGCAACTCTACACAAATTAAACTGATGACAACAACGATCACTAAGAGAAAGGAACCTAGTAAGAAACAAAATAAAGACACAGGAATTGGTTTAGTTCAGACTTCAGAGGAGAAGATAAAAAAAAGTTAAAAAGCCTGTGTCTTAAATATTTAAAGGAGAAAAAACAAACTTCAAAAAAAGTTAAAGAGCCTATGCCTTACCAAAGTCCAAGAAGATTTGGTTCCCTTTTCATGCAGTTCTACGTAAAACATATGAAGGACAAGAACAGACACTACCAAACAGGAACCCCTAGAAAATAAACCAAAACTAAAGCAGGTAATACTCAAAGCAATGAAGAATTGGTTCCTTTCACATGCAACTCTACATAAATCAAAGGACAACAACCATCACTGACAGAAAGGAACCTAGTAAAAAACCAAATAATGACACAGGAATCAGATAATAAAAACTGAACGATAAATTAAAGCACTGAGATGCTTACCAAATCAGCTCTCCTTTCTTCCAATGTTATATCTCTGGATAGGACATCTGGTGCTAACCCATAAAGAGAAGGGTTCCTCAACATTCGAACATACAGGTACGTGTATCCAATCCAATGACAGGCTTCCTTTGCATTTTGTACTGTACCGAGCACAATCTCTGCATTCAGCTGATCAGCCAGCTTGGAAATAAACTGGCTCTCAATGGGAAGTTGCTGGTTCATTAGAGAGAGGTAATATTGCAACTCACTGTGGCCAGTAAGAATAATTCCCTCACCATAAGAGTCATATTGAGGCCTTCCGGCACGACCCAACATTTGCATAACGTCAAGTGGACTCAGTTCAGTCCAGGCTCCCTTTTCAGGATTGTAAATCTGTGTCCCTTTAATTATAACAGTGTGAGCTGGAAGATTCACACCCCATGCAAGGGTAGCAGTGGATACCAAAACTTGGGCATGTCCATCAGCAAACAGATCCTCAACAAGTTGGCGATCTGTCCTCGTCATACCCGCATGATGAATAGCAAAACCGTACGGCAGAAGATCTTTAAGGTCACTACTCTTCACAAGATCAGTATGAGTATGAAGAATCTCACGGCTTGCACTATCTTCTTTAAGGAACCTACCAAGAGTATCATTTGCGAGTGCAGCATCTCTGATGGCTCTAGCAGTTTTAGCAGTCTCTTTCCTTGAATGTACAAAGATAAGAACCTGATGCTTACCAGCTACATCCCGAACCTTTTGGTAACAGATATCGTTCATCAACTGGAACCTCTGAAGCGGCTTCTTCACTGTGATTCCAATATACTGCTGAGAAAGAGGGACAGGTCTATAACTGTTATCAAAATAAAATAAACCCTTGTTCAGATCAACACGCAAGAACAGTGCCACATCTTCATAATTAGGGAGAGTAGCCGACAATCCCACCAAACGAATATAATCCTTAGATGTTTCAATCTGCCTAACTGTTCTGGCAACAATACTTTCAAGAACAGGCCCTCTGTTATCATGAAGGAGATGAATTTCATCAATGATAACAAGCTTCACAAGCTGCGTATAAGTTCGATCTCCCGACTTTCGAGTGATAATATCCCACTTCTCAGGAGTTGTCACGATAATTTGAGTCTCTTCAATCTGCTGCCTTGTTAGTGACTGGTCTCCACTAAGCTCCCTAACCGTAACATTATAGTCCTGCAACCGATTAGACAAATTCCCAACAACCTCTGCCACAAGAGCTTTCATTGGTGCAACATATACAATTTTATATGCACTGTGGTCAATAGAACCATCATCGGGATTCCTATGCCGCGCAATCTGTTGAAGGATAGTAAGAACAGCAACATTGGTTTTTCCAGCACCGGTAGGGGCACAAAGCAACAAATTATCAGGTTTAAAGAGAGCAGTTTCATAAACTTTGCTCTGAACTCTATTCAACTGTGTCATTCCTTTGAAAGCCGGTTGTGCCCAATCAGGCATGGCAGAAATCTTCAAAAGCTTCTCATTAGGATCAAGGGGTTTAGCCTTCAATGCTGGAACATGAATCTCTTCATAACCTTTTTCGAGATGCCTATAAGACCCATCAGGAAGGTCACATTTTTTCTTTGCCATAAATAACCCACCTTGTTCAAAAGTGAGGTTATCTAAATCAAGCATCTGACGCTGACCCTTCAACCAGCCACTCTCCCCATCTCTATCACCAGCACCCCTCCTGATCCTATCTCTATCCCTATCTCTCTCCTTATCCCCATCTCCAACAGTATCATCTTTCAACCTTCTAGCCTCTTCTCTTATACTCTTCTCCAAGTTCTTTTGTCTCTCCTTAGCAGACGCCCTAGTAGCATGCAACTGCTCCAAAATCGGCTGCAACAAATCAGACTCCTTCATCTCTTCCTCAATCGTCTCCCTCTCTTCCTGATCTTGCGCCCTCGCCAAACGAGTACACCACAAAATTTTCAGCCTATTTCGCAACAAAAACTTAATAAGACTAAACTTATCATACTCTAGATGAAACAGCAACTTATTCTCCACCTCCCTATCATCCGGATCAGCCAAAATCTTCAACACTTCCCCAGCAAGCTTCTGACATTGATCCGGATCAATCAGCTGTTCATAAGCATGTGAAATCTTCCTCTGCAACCAATAAGCATCAATATCCTGCACATTCAAATTCATCCCTTCATTCGCATCCTCCATATCCTCATCGTCAATCCCACCCATCTGCATACCACCAGACCCATTCCCTTCAACAACATCATCCTCATCCTCTTCATCCTCTTGCACCACATCAAGATCACTCTCCTCATCCTCATCATCCTCATTCTCCTCAAACTCAACCGCCACACCAACATCATCATCCAACCCACCATCCACCTCACCACCACCACCACCACCAACCTCTCCAACCTCCTGAAAATCAGTTATCAACTTCCCAATACTGACAAGCTGATCAAAAACCTGATTCGGTATCGTGTTCAACAACTTCTCAATATCCTTCTTCTTATCAACATTCTTCAAAGTATCATTCTTCAAAACAGCCAAAATCTCATCCGCTGCACCACTCACTATACTCAACGGCTGACCACCAAGCTGCTGCTGAATCACACTCAACATGGCTTCATAAGCCGCTCGTGTTTCCTTCGTCTTCGGCTGATAAACACCGTCATCAGTTGCAGTAAGCACACTCTCCTCCATCATCCTCCTTCTCTTACTCCGCCTCTGACCGGAACCGGAATCCATCGGATCCCGATCCTTTTCTCGATCTTTTTTCTTTTTCTTCGCGGCGTTGAGTTTCTCAGTTAATTCCGGTGGCCGGTCATGGGAAACACGGTCACCGAAATTCTTCGGATCGATTCTTCCCCAGAGAGATTCGGGTTCACCGGTGGGTTCATGAGTGTCGCGGGGACGTGAATCGGTAGTGAGAACTAGACTGGAATTTGCACGGTATTCGTATTGCTTGAAACGTGCGTGAGCTTCAGCGCCACCACCGAGATTCGCCATTGATGGAAACCCTAATTTGCAGAAAATTGAATTAGGTTAAGAAACGAAACCCTAATATGAATGGTTAATGAAGTAATAGAATAGAATGAATACCTTAGATTTGTGTATGACGATGAAATAAAAAATTAAAAAAAAAAAAGTGGTTTGTTTGATATCTCGACTTGAGATGGAAAAGAAGGAAGAAAAAAATTGGAGGGTTTTGGGTTTTTGAGAGTGTGATGTGAAGAAGTGAGTGATAATGTGAAAGACTAATAAGGCGGTGTGTGGAGTGTGTTTGTTATGCTACTAGGTCTAATAAAGTCAAAACCGACTCAACAATGCTTAAAACTCTTATAACAAAATATTTAAATAAGATATTTACAATATTATTTTTAATAAAAAAAAATAAAAATTGTCAAGCAGCTCAGCTCACACAATTTAATTGTGAAGAAGTGAGGTGCCGGAGTTCGAACCTCAGCCCTGCATATAATATGCAATATCTCTACCAACTGAACTAAGCTCACGAGGATAATAAAATATTTTTTTAATAAAAGTTAATTATAATCATTTTTATGTGAAATAAATTTAGGAAATTTGTACCAAAAACTCTTTTTGAAGGAAATTTATTTAAAAAGGGAAAAGAAATAGGAGGACATAAACTTAATTAATGGAAGACTTAGAACTATTTATTTTTGGTTTTACTAATAAATTTCTTAAGAGTACTCTTTGAATATTCCTAATTAAAATTAATCATTAAAAAAGTCTAAGACCATCTCCTATTTAGCACCATGGAAAATAGACACATTGTGACAATAAATATGGTGCTTATGAAGATGAGTGTTTTTATAGGCACACTCTCTCTCCTATTACTCATGAGTCCCACATGTACAATTAATTCTATTTTTTTTAGGAAAATTAATTCTATTTCTTTTCTCCATTCAATTGTTGTATTATTTTAATAATAAAAAGTAAATTATATAATAGTTGCAAGAGTAATATTTAATCCTCAACAAAAATAGTAGCAACGCTTTGAGAGTGACAGTCAACAAGATTAGTTTTTATTTAGATTATGTAATTTATCATCATTTATTTTATATTGTTTTTCAAGTTTTAACTTTTTTTTAATTGTTAATAAACTAGAAAAATGTTCGCTTTTTTTATAATTTATAATTAAATTACTTTAATATTTTAAAATCATGTAATTATAATTAGGTATATAAATTATTGTTAAAATTTAATGATATAGAGTTATTGTTAAGCCCTAATTTTATAATTGTTTTGAGGTGTTGGGTTGAAGAGATCGAGTGTTTATTTAGCTTTAATTATAAAATGAATGATGTATACAGTCGGGACTCGTTTAAGCACCCAAATGGGGTGCTGCATTGTGGATGGTCTAATATTTCAATTTTCGATGCTTTAAATGTACATGTGACTGTACTATAACTTTAGATGTAGACTTTTATATTGTATAAAGATGTCTTTAGAACATTCGTTAGCATTTATTTTTATTTTTATATACAATGTTGTGGTTTTTGTTCTTACAAATTAAAGACACACAGTTGTTATCCCCAATTCAAAAAGTAACAACAGTTTAAAAATTAATACTTTTATAAAAAGTAAATAAAAAAATAATGATATTTTATTTGTATCTTTTTTATAGTTTAGTGGCTAAAAATTTATCATTTAAGATGAATTGATGTTTGAATTCGAAATCAGACTCCTACATATAAAATCACATACTCCCTCCGTCTCTAAATTATAGTCGTTTAAAGTTTGTACACGATTATTAAAGAAATGATTAATTCTGTTGATTTCAATGGTAAAACTAATAACATTTACTAAAATAAAATTATTAATTGTAGTTAATAGAGTAGTTAATTTGGATGAAATTCAATAAATAAGGGTATAACAATAGAAAAAAAATAATAAATGTTGCATTGGTATTCTAAAGTGACAATTATTTTGAGAAAAAGGAAAAATGTTAAAGAAACAATTATTGTGAGACGAAGGGAGTAAACTACTTATATCCTTCTTATCTCCCTAATATTAATTACTATTATCATTATCTCTATTATAAACATTTGCCTTAATTTTTTTTAAGAGTACACATGTCTTGATGTTCTAAGTCTCATTTAATGTTTTGTCATGTTGTTAAAAATATACATGTGTACACTTCATCATATAAATTTTAGTTTCTTATTAGCTATTGTTTCATCATTGATCCACATCTTTTCATATTTGAATTTGAATTTGGCCATTTATTTATCATAATTCAGAACCATGATTTTCTATTAATGTATAACATTAGCAAATCATGTAATTAAATGTATTTAATCACACATCTGATTTTTCTATATAAATTAATTGATTTGATATTAAAAAATGCATAACCAAAACAACACAATTTCTATCATTAGCCAATCAAATTTTTTTATTTACTCTAATGCGTCACAATTTAAAGTGTTAGCCAATCAAATTTGAATCGGTAAAACATCAACCAATCAAATGTTGTCAATATTTTTAGATTTTTTTCTCTCTATATATTGTCAATCATTCATCCATCATTTTCATATGCCTCCTATTACAGTGTTTTCAACGTTCTTTTCTCAACATTACCACACATCTTTTCATATTCATTTCTTTTCTCTTTAAATCGTTCTCGTTCTCTCTTATTTTTTAATCAATATTTATTTTATTGTGTTGAATCAATTTCATTTTTTTTGTTTCCGATGTTTGGTTGTTTCATACGAAACAATTATTAATGAAGATTTATGTAAGATGGTGAATGCATTCGTAGTGATATACCTGAAGCTGAGTTTGTTACCAATTTTAATATTAATAGTTTGATGAATTTACATGATAAAAGCTGGAACGAACACACAGTTAGACAGGTTTTCAGTGTCGATTTGGCAGATAAGATCCTACACACGCCTCTTCTTTCCCCGGTTGACACAGACAGGATAGTTTGGAAAGCGGAACGCAATGGTCGGTACTGTGTACGTAGTGCTTACAGGTTATGTGTCTCCGAATTGGTTGACTCTTCTCACTTGCAGCGCCCGGGCTTTTGGATGGGAATTTGGCATCTCAAAGTTCCCTCGAAGGTAAAAAATTTAATTTGGCGCATCTGCAGGGGTTGTTTACCAACGAGAGTGCGCCTGCTCGACAAAGGCGTTAACTATCCACCTAACTGTGTCAGTTGTGATTCCAAATATGAAGATTATACTCATGTATTTTTTACTTGCCCGTTTGCTATCCAAGTGTGGAATACAACCGGCCTCTGGGGCTCCATTCAACACGCTCTGTCAACCACCGCATCAGGTATAGAAGCTATTTTTCATTACTTCAGAACTTGTCTGTTGAGCTCTCACAGCGCTTCACAACTGCAATTTGGAGCATTTGGAAACACCGCAATCTTAGAGTTTGGGACGATGTAACAGAGTCTAGTGCTTTAGTGGTGGAGCGTGCCCGCACTATGATTGTTGATTGGGAATTGGCCAACGCACCAAATGCTACTGTCTCCACCGACCAAATTATGTCTTCATCAAACCTCGGTGACGGGAGTTCCACTTCGGTTCCTCACCATGGTATTTGTTGGCAACATCCCCTACCGGGGCGGTACAAATGTAACATCGATGTTGCTTTCTCTACCTCCCTCAATAGAACCAGAATTGGTATATGTATAAGGGAGTCAGATGGCAGTTTTGTGCTGGCTCGAACAGAGGTGCATCCGTGCCTCCTTCAGACAGATGTGGGTGAAGCACTTGGATTACACTTAGCATTGCAATGGCTTAGTGACATGCAGTTTGATCATGTTGATTTTGAAACGGATTCTAGGTTGACGGCTGATGCTTTTCACTCTGATAGGAACGACACGTCTAATTTCGGTTGTATTATTAACTCATGTCGTTCTCTGTTTAGTTCTCTTTTTTCTAACTCTAGGGTGGAGTTTGTTAGGCGACAAGCCAACGAGGTAGCTCATGCGCTTGCAAGGGATGCCACGTTACT
>Ga0228711_1006068_pt1 | contig 18146 bp, 19 predicted proteins | sample MedpolnodulmetaG_2_FD_177996 | JGI IMG/M metagenome (GOLD analysis project Ga0228711, IMG submission 177996) | Root nodule microbial communities from Medicago polymorpha collected in Santa Monica, California, United States - brown nodules | ecosystem: Host-associated > Plants > Roots > Nodule...
TTTTTCTAGACACTTAAGAATTCTAAGATATGAACAATTGAAAGAATTCTCTAAGTTGTTGATGTTTGTTTTCGACGTTTTGCACAGAGTATTGGCCTTGTATGCGTGTATGTTGTCTTGTTTTTATTCTCTAAGTCTTCATCCCTATTTATAGAGGAGTTGAGAGACGTTGAGAATTTAGCCGTTACATCAACTTGTCTTGCTTTGAAGCTTTGATTCTTCACCCTTGATCTTTTTCCTGATTTGATAGTTGTCCTATGAAGAACTAATTTCAAATCCATTCCATTACAAAAGGAACAACGTCTGCAGCAATGTTACTGTTATCTTTGTCTTGTTGTAGAGACAAAGATTGCAGAGATGGTGGTTGCAGAGTTCGTGGCTGTACACTTCGTACATTTTCCTTTGTCAACTCTGGTGAAGTAGCTTCTGACGAGATATGCTTCTGATGACCATTGCTTCTGATGACCTTGCTTCTGATGACGTGTCTTCAAGAGCTCTTCTTCAGACCCGTTTCTTCAGACGCAGTTCTTCAGACACATTCTTCAGGCGCATTCTTCCAGACGCTTCTAAGCTTCAAATAAAATTCCTTTGCTCTTGAACTTGTTCAATCAGAATCTTTATGAATAGGACTTTAATTATGGATCCTGTACACTTGATCAAATTGTTTAGCATATCCAATTAATGATTTTTAATACCTTGTTATTGTCAAAACTTAATAGGTGACTTGTGAAACACCCTTTGTTCCAACATGTAGAGGCTATGGTAAATAAAAAGAAAACAACAAAAAATTATGAATAACAAGGGGGATGGGGTAAGCTTATGTTAAACCAAATACTATGCAAATTAATTGAGTGGTCAATCCATGGCAGATAAATTATCCTTTCCAACCACAAACAACAAATCACACAGCAAGGTCCTCACTTAAGTTTATATTGTCTTATGTTAGAACCGAAATCCCGACTTTCAAGAAAACAGATAAATAAACGCTCACAAGAATACAAACCATTGATCATAGAGTTCAATCAATTGTGCTTGCGTGTGCCCATTTATCAGTGAACATGAGTCATACTTAACATCTTTCTTATAACAACTTTACAAGTTCCACTATACTCATCAAATTTTAACAATGGAGAAGTTTTAATCTGTGGTGCTTTCTTCCTTCACTTTTCTGTTCAATTTGCACGAGGAACAAATGGCATACCATGCCTTTTGTCTTTATAGCTATAAATTTCAGTTATTGCTACTCATCTTTCAAACACAAAAGCTGTCTAAGAAATAGTCTTTCCTTACTACCTAGAAAGGGAGAAAAAGGGGATTTCAAACAATCACAGTGAATCCCTTGCACCTATGCAAAATATAAGAACACACCATGCCATCTAAATGCAAAAGAATTTTGAACTTTCCACACAATCAAAGATGTGGTCTAAATAGTCTTACTCACATGGCTAGTCCAAGGCAAGGTAAGGCTTATAGCCAGGGGAGGCTTTATAGTGAAAAAAATCATGAGGGGGGACTTATAGCTAGGTGAGGCCTCATAGTAATTACAAAATACATAAAAGCACAACATATAGGTGAGGTGTGAAGGAATGCAACACATTATTAATCTTAAGATAGATATTACCTTCAAAAAAAGCCATGCCTTATTTATCTCCTTGGGAGAACGAAGTCAATGCCAATTGCCAACAATTCCATTGAAACATAACAAGAAATGCCTACAAGATATGAAAGAATCACAAATAAAAATGGAACCATTACTAAAAAATTCCATAGCATATCAGAAAGGAGAACCCATATATTGAACATTATAGCAACCACTTACCTCAAAAAATCAATATGCAAGGAAAGTTTCTCAAATTTACCAAACATGGCTAAAACATTGTAACTTTGCGACAAATGCAAGAGTTAAGGATGCCATTTGAAGTCATTCCCATACCCGCTTCATGTAAAAGGCAAGTAGTCAATATATGTAATTTGCAATATAAAAAAGATTGGAATTTAGTATAAAATTAAATTATAACAATGCATAATAATTACAAAAGAATAATGATTAAACTAAATCTTAAGAAGTGGTGTGAATGTCTAGTTCAGCCATGTATCCACTCTTCTCTTGTTGACCAATTTAAGTTGCAAGATGCATTTACTCTTTTACAACAACCAAGTATAGAAAATTTTGAATTAACAATCATCGTTCAACTTCCGCAATCAAATATGAATCATTGGCACTGCATAAATGTAGGTTTGTCCAAACTATGAATTTTTTTGTTCAACTTCCCAGTTTAGTGTCTTTCTCTAAGTTTTCTTGTTCTCTCAGTCCCTCAATTTTCCTGCTGTGAATTTTTTCCAGCATCATGTCTACAAAAAAGTTTGATGTCCTTTTTGTTCGCCTAAATGGAAAGAACTATTCCAAATGGGCATTCTAGTTAGAGATCTTTGTCAAAGGCAAGGAGCATTGGGGTTATGTTGACGATACTGACCCCGCTGCTAACAAAACAACTCACAAGGATGCATATGCCAAATGGGAGGCCAAAGATGCACAAGTTATGGCGTGGATCATATGATCTGTTGATCCTAATATTGTCCTCAATCTCAGACCCTTCACCACAAAAGCTAAGATGTGGGAATATCTGGAAAAAATTATAGCCAGAACAATAGTGCTCGTAGGTTCCAACTTGAACATGAAATTTCAATTTATCAACAGGAGAGTCTTTCGATTTCTGAATTCTAGTCTCATTTCATGAATCTTTGGGCTGAATATACTGGTATTGTTTATAAAGATTTGTCAGTTGAGGGACAAACTGCAGTCCAAATAGTTCATGAGACCACAAAACGAGACCAATTTCTTATGAAATTGAGATCTGATTTTGAGGGCATTCAAACCAATCTCATGAATAGAGCTGTTTTTCCCTCGTTGGATGAATATCTTAATGAATTTCTTCGAGAAGTATAACGTTTCCTCACTCAGACAACCATGGATCAAAAGAAATTTGCTTCCCTTCCTGTGGCGTATGCAGCACAAGGAAGACCTAGAGGGCGTGACATGAGTAATGTCCAATGTTTCTGTTGCAAAGGTCTTGGACATTTTGCTTCCCATTGTCCTAAAAAGGTTTGCAACTACTGCAAACAAGAAGGCCACATTATTAAAAAATGTCTAATCAGGCCACCAAAGAGAAATGCAATAGCTCTCACTGCCTCTGCCGGTTCTTCTAGTTTTGTTTTTTGCCTATGCCAACGTTGACACCTAGAATGGTTCAACAAATGATTGTTTAAGCCTTTTCTTCTTTAGGTCTTTCAGGTAAAACTTTTTCACCTAGTTCTCCTTGGTATTTTGACTCTTGGGACATCTAATCAAATGACCAATAATGCTACTGCTCTTAAAACTGTCACAAATTATTGTGGTGATTTGAAAATACATACTGCAGATGGAAATAGTTTTCCTATCACAGCAATTGGTGATATTTCATCATCTCTCATTGATGCTTATGTTTCTCCCGGTCTAACAAGTAACCTTATTTCAGTTGGTCAATTAGACGACAATGGTTGCAAAGTTGAATTCTCAAATTATGGTTGTTATGTGCATGATCAACAATCAGGGAAGATGATCACGAAGGAGCCTAAAATTGGACGTCTTTTTCCTCTTAAGTCTTCGTGTTCATTATTGCCTTTTATTTCTTGTAATTCCGCAATTGTTAGTTTCCAATTATGGCATTAGCTTCTTGGTCACCCAAACTTAAATGTACTTCATGATTTAATAAAGTCAGAAGTTCTTTACAATAAACATTTCCCGTCTCTTAATGTTGTTTAATTTGATTGCAATTCTTGTAAACTTGGTAAAAGTAAATTCTACCCTTTCCAATTCATCAATCAAATATAAATCAGCCTTTTGATATGATTCATAGTGATTTTTGGGGAATAGCACTTGTTATATCTCATGCACAATACAAATACTTTATAACTTTTATTGACGACTATAGTCGTTTCACATTGGTCTATTTTTTGCGTTCTAAAGCTGAAGCCTTTACTACATTTAAATTTTTCCATGCCTTTGTTCAGACTCAGTTTTCATCTAAAATTAAAATTTTATGTTCTGACAATGGGGGAAATACACATCTCATTTATTTCAAGAATTCTTGCAGAAAAATGGCATATTATCTCAAAGGTCATGTCTTTCAACTCCCCAACAAAACGGGGTAGCGGACAGAAAAAATCGCCATCTTCTTGATGTGGTCCGTACTTTAATGTTAGACTCATTTGTACCCTCTCGATTTTGGTGTGAAGCACTCTCCACTGTTGTACACCTAATTAACCGCTTGCCATTTGATTTTTTAAACAATGATTCTCCCTACTTGAGGTTATTTGGTAAGCTACCAAACTATTCTACTCTTCGCACCTTTGGTTGTGTTTGTTATGGTCATCTTCCGCCATAAGAACGCACCAAACTCATAGCTCAATTTGTTAAATGCTTTTCTTGGCTACTCGGCCCATCAAAAATATTTTTTATGCTATGAGCTTAATCTTCATAGGATTCGTGTTTCAAGAAATGTAATCTTTCAATAAAATGCATATTTTTTTCCTACTAACCAAGATAGTCATCCTTTTATATCAAAATTTGTTTTGCCATTATTTCCTAATAGTTCTGAATGTGAACAAATGCGTCAACCTCTCTTGGTCTATCAAAGACGTCCAACTGTGCAACCGCTCCCTCTCGATCAATCCCTGGATGCTGATCCAATATTTCAACCAGAACCATCCCCTTACGTCGCAGTACTCGTGATCGTAAACCTCCAGAGAAGTATGGTTATTCTAAACCTTTATCTTTGACAGCAACTTTAGCATATGCTCCTATTCCTTCTTCATAAATACAGGCTATGAAGCATAAATGTTGGCAGGAAGCTATAGAAGCTGAACTTCTGGCACTTGAGGAAAATCAGACATGGGGCATTGTGCCGTGTCCTCCATCTATTAAGCCTCTTGGTAATAAATTTGTGATCAATATAAGGATTCCTTCAGATGGATCATTAGAGCGCTAGAAGGCTAGATTGGTTGTTCTTGGGAATAAGCAAGAATTTGATCTAGACTATGAGGAGACCTTTGCACTTGTGGCCAAAATGACTACTGTCAGAACTATTCTTGCTATTGTTGCATCTAAATCTTGGCAAATTCACCAGCTAGATGTGAAAAATGCTTTTCTCCATGGTGAGCTCAAAGAAGAAGTTTACATCAAACATCCTATTGGTATGCCCTCATTACCTAATATTGTTTGCAAACTAAAGCGTTCTTTGTATGGATTAAAACATGCACCAAGAGTGTCGTTTGAAAAGTTTAGAACAACACTACTTGTTATTTCCTTTCTCCAAAGCAGTTATTATCCATCTCTCTTTCTGCAAAGAACCTCAAAAGGAATTGTGATACTTCTTGTTTATGTGGACGACATTGTCATCACCGACCCAGATCAAGAGGCTGTTACAACAATCAAACAATTGTTGCATACAACTTTCCACATAATAGATCTTGGACAACTCACTTATTTCTTGGGATTAGAAGTGCAATTCCAACATAAAGGCATCTTTGTCACTCAGCACAAATATAATCAGGATCTTATTCATATGGCTGGTCTCACCAATGTAGTTCCAGTTGATCGACACTCCCATGGACGTTAATGTAAAGCTACGACGGGATGAGGGTGAACTCCTTCAAGATCCAACTTTTTATCGAAAATTGGTTGGAAGTCTTATCTACCTAACCATCACAAGACCTAATATCTCTTTTGTTGTCCACACAGTCAGTAAATTCATGCAAAATCCGAGACACTTGCATCTTTCTGCAGTGCAACAAATCATTAGTTACTTGTTAGCCGCTTCCAAGCGGGGTCTTTTCTTTCCGACAGGTGCAGCAATAAACTTCAAGCATACAACGATGCTGATTGGGTTGGATGTCTAGACACAAGGAAGTCTACGACTAGATGGTGTATATTTTTAGGAGATGCTCTTATCTCATGGAAATGCAAGAAATAAGAATCGGTCGCTAAATCTTCAACTGAAGCAGAATAACGCTCCATGTCTGCAGCGTGCTCTGGGGTTATTTGGTTGCGAAGCCTTCTTTCATAACTTGGTTATTCACATCCACATCCAACTCTGCTGCATGTCGATAATACAAGTTCCATACATATTGCTGCAAATCATGTATACCATAAGCGAACGAAGCACATAGAGATTGATTGTCATTTAATCATGGAAGCCTATGACCGCAAATTTATCACTTTGTCTCACGTGTCTACATCAGTTCAACCTGTTGACATACTCACAAAATCCATGACACGTCAGCGCCATAATTTCTTAATCAGCAAATTGATGCTTGTAGACTCACCAACATCAATTTGAGGGTGGATGTCAATAGAATTGAAAGCAAAATTATTCATTAGTGCTGATTTGGTGCTGATTTGTTGGTCATTAAACCAGCAGAATTGCACAATCTTGTTTCAAGTCAAACCAACATATTCTACATTATTGTACAGTTATAATTGTGTAATTATGTACTTATTAAGTAGCCTAGCTGTATCCTTCAAAAAAAAAAAATAGCCTAGCTGTAGATAACAGTTACAAATTGTATCAGCAATATTTAAATGAAAACATTCCAGCAAAAGGGATCATAGTTTTGACCCAAATTTCTTTGAGTTTAACTAAGTTTAACAATTATTTAGACATGCAAATAATTTCCTCAATGATATGCAACAAGTGAATCAAAATAAATATAAAGATTGTGAGAGAGAAAATACTTGTTGAGAACTTGAGATGATCAAATATTGTGTTTGATTTGCTTCTCCCTCCTCTTGTGTTGTGACGACATTCTGGTGAGAAAATCGACCTAGCAGCTCTTCAAGGATTTTCTTCAATTGTTGAACATCTGAAATGAATCTGCCGTGTGTTTTCCCTTGGATCATTTAACGCCTATATGTTCAACCACTTAAAGTTGAGCGTCGATAACAGTAGAAGTAAAAGAGTCGACAACACCAGATGGAATTTGAATTATGTTGCCTGTGATTTTCGTAACTTTTCGCAAATACTAGGAACATTTATGGAAAAAGGTGTGCCCTTTGGAGGATGCCACATTTGACGAATTAATGCCTAACCAAGTATCATTAGATTTTAATCTTACAAAAAGGTTCAATAATATATAGGGAATATTAAAGACAGTAGATAGACAATTATACATTCATATTCAAAGTGTTAGCAAACATATATAGAAATACTAGTCCACCAACACAAGGTTTCCCCTTTGAACTACAACCCGTATTTACGTCACAGAATCAATGCTTCAAAAGTTGGAAGATTAATCTGCATTGAAGTTTTGGACTATTAAAGATGGTGATTGCATGTGGGAATGGGAAGACAATCTGTCATTAAAGAAGCTTTGGCACTGATTTATGCTTTATTCTATAATCACTTGTTCTAATATAGAAACACGAATCTACAAAGGGTCAAAGAGTTGTTCTGCACATGGATGATAAGAAACCTGAATAAACTAATGATAGATTGTCATCCTATTCCCACTTGCAATTACAATCGTTAATTATCCAAAACTTAATTGCAGATTAATCTTCCCACATTCTGTAGTTTTATTACTAGACCACTCTTGTTTACTCAAAATTGAATCCGAATTTGGAAAACCAATAATCTTGTATGCTTCACCTACACATTTTAACAATAGTACTATTGCTGCCACCTTGTTGGATACAGGTAATTTTGTGTTGAAAGATCATCCAACCGATAATTTTCTCCCTGGGATGAAATTAGGTGTGAATCATAAAACTGGTGAAAACTGGTGACCGGTTTAAAGCATTAGTGGTTTCGAGTACATATCTGGTGAAAATTTTCAGTAGAAAATTGTGTTTGATAGGGATGAAGATTACTTCACATACACAACTCCAGATAACGACCTTATATTATGTCTGATTTGTGTAAAAAGCTTACTCAGACTGGTTGTGTCTTCTTGGTATCAACTGAAGGTCTTAACATTGCAAGAAGTGGTGATTACTTATTTTACATTCAAGTTAAGAACACCACCGATCACAAAGGTATGTATATCTGATATCTCTAACTAGTAAATACTTCTGATAGGAACCAAAATATCAAATAAGGAACAATGATGAAAATTATAGATAACTAGGGATAAATAGTAATATTTTATTAATAATAATAAAAATGGAATTATAATAGTAGTAGAGGGTTTTTCCAACTACTCCCAGATAAAGCCCCGACATCACAACTCTGAGAAGAATTCTGACCCTAAACAGTAACTTACTCCGCCCTGCTCTAAAACTCTTGTGAATTTCCCTTATACAAATACAGAGAACTTTCTGTTTTTTTGAGAACAATAAAATTTAAACCTGATTAACCACCTAATAATTACATAAAACACCCTCTTATACTGCGTAATAACATTTAAATTGATTGTTGCGGAATAACAAGTCCCTTAAAACAATTTTCTAAGAAACATTTAGAGTTAATACATCCATTACTACTTTTTTTTTAACAGCAAAATTTATTAAAAATTCGATACGAACAGAGACCGGTAAATTTATTACATCCATTACTACTTGTTATTCCTGATCGAATGTTATTACATTATTTAAATCATTTTCCAGCTTCATTTAATGGGAAAAATATTTTGAGTAACGCTATGAACTATCTATGGCCTCTCCCTTCTGCACAATCTCAACGATACAACCAATGCACGGTGCAACAGTTAAGGCGATATATACTTGACTCGGCTAAGAATATTATATTGATCTGGACAGGAGATCAGAGATGGCTGGATGTTAAATGTGTCAGGTGATTTGGTAATGATACTACAAGCATTCCAGTACCGAGTTAAATGTCTTCTTTCAGCTTTAATATTTCTAATTAGCTGTGGAAATTTTGAGCATAAGTTATATTTTCTTACTAGCCATTTTAGTATGTGGACAAATTTGAGTTAATGAATGTTTTGACGTTTCAAATAATATTTCTGGAAACAAGTTGTTAATAGTATTTCAGTCAATGCATCACCATTTCATCTATGCATACTTTTGCTTGTTAAATATCTGGCATTGTTTTATGATGAGTTTATTTTCTATTTCTTTCATAAAGAAGGACTAAGGAGTGTCATAAGATTGCGATGAATAGTTAATTCTCACAAGCACAACACATGCCATGTGATGTTGGTTTACATCAAGAATAGTCACAGTAGATGACACTATAAAGTATCTCATCCAATTCTACCAGCCATGTGCATTGGCCAATTCCAAAAGACAACACCCACATAGAATTAAAATAGCTCCCTGCAAGGCCTACATCCATCTCACCCAACATTAATCACTCAAAGTACTAAACTGATTACAACTTAGCCATAATTATCCATCAATTCAGTCCCTTAATATGTACTTAGTCAATCCAATGTTGCAAAAAATTAATATACATTGTAATGGGCCAAACGTCTTAAGGATCATGGAGTGTTCCTATAGACCAATATGATGGGATGTTTAAGGGACAATAGGAAGAGTAATGTTTGTTCTGTTAGGGGTTCACACTTGGTCTTGGTTACACCCATAGCATAAATGTTTATCTGATAAATTTTCTAATCTATACTGATTGTACAAGTGAACGAGAGTTTTCATGTGTGAAATCCACATCAACTTCTTCGTCGTACGTCTCTTCCTCAGAAAAAACTCCTTCCAACTCATGTTCTGGACACATATAACCATTGTATGAAACAATAATTATTAATGATAATAAAACATATATTCAGTTTATTCAGTTCATATTTTCATCTAGGAGAATGTTACTAGCCTTCCGGTCTCTGAATAATTTGGAGTCTTGAGTATTTGTGAAGGTATAGTAATCCTTGTGCAATATTCCTTCTATTAAAACGTTTGTTCCAATCTAGCAACTTTCTTCTTGTGGAATCTTCCATTGCAAAATAAAAATGAAATTCAATGCCATGATATAAAGTATTATAATTAATATACTAAATAAACAACCATAACTAATGTTTGATATACAAACTATATACCATTACTAATATTATTAACTTTTTGTTCTCTACATTAAGAAACTTAATTACTCTTCTTAACTTTGATATAAAATCTATCAAGGAAACAAGTTATGAATGGAGAGTGGCTATATTATTCTTCAGATACGCACGCACACACACGACAATACAAAACCTTAATATTTTGTAACAATTGATATTTTCTCACCAAATAAAAAGAAATCCAAGATTTTGTTCGGCATATACTCATAGATCAATATTCGATCGTGTTCATATTGCAATGACCGATTAGTTGAACAAGGTTTGTATTCTGAAGCTTACAAATGAGTGTTAATTCATTTCATAACTCAGTAACTCCTTGTACAAAGGTTTTGGGAAAAAATTAGCATCAATCTCTAAAAAGAAACAGTAAATGCATAATTTCAACTTAAAACAGGTCAACCTTAAAAACAGGTTCAAGGCCTCCTTGTATATCAGTTCCCATTCCGTTTCGCTCGTTTAGTGTTTATATGAAAAATGCGACATCTGATAAGTTTAAAATCGAGCTATTAATGATAAGTATGAAGTAGGATTTTTGCATAAATTTTGGGTACCTCGAAGCATATACTTTCGTTTCAATTTGACTGGATACAAAATGGAAAGACAAATTATGACGTGAAAAACAGCTATAGCTAGCACTTCTTATTCATATCCATATGTGTTTACCTGCATATATAACTTTCTACATTAACTTGTCAATGATAAAATACTAATCCTTCTTTGTTTTCTAAAATTACGTCTATAATAACAGAAAAGTTAAATTTTGGCAAAGTGGATAAAATGTTATTATGAGTAATGCATAACTATGAATCCAAAACAGAAAGCTCACTACAAGAAAAAATACAAAGGACAAGTTAAAAAAATTCCGTCTATGGAAGTTATACATACCTTTGTGATGAATTTTGTTTACTAGAATGTATAATTCATTGCCATCATTTGCAATATAAAGATCATTGAATACAAAGCAGATGCAATTTCTCAACAAATAGTTTGACAATCACTTACGATATAATTAGCATTTCCTATATTATTTTCCATTACAGTATTGGCATAATACGATTTAAAAATATAGTTTCGAAAACTCACTTGCCCCATTCAAACCAATTTAAGAATAGGTTATGATACCATGTGAGGAGATCAAATTCGGAGAGAAAGAGAAAGGAAAATCCCATACATTTAACGAATGATCTAATAGAAAGTTAGTTACATGATTTATATATATACAAATGATGGAAAGCTAGATAACTTGGAGAACAAGTTACTGGTTATAACTAACTTTTAACAAGCTTATTTGCGTATAAGTAACTCAAATCTATGAGCTATGACCTACTAGTGACACGAATAGTAACCGGTTGTGGACTAGATGAAGCAGTATCCTTTAATACCAAGTGAAGTTGGCTTTGAAAAGATCAAACCTAAACCTTAGGAGAAACACACTACAAGGTCCCAAGCCAACACCACCGGACCAACCCAATTTGATTTTATCCTTTATTAAAAGTTGAAATTAATCAAGCATTATCTTACATTTATTCGGGTGTGAGTTCGCTCCTATGATAGTTATTCACATGGCTGCGTACAAGCACTAACATGTTCACCTGTCAACTTTTTATGATAAAAACCATGAATTTGGAAAGAAAATTGAGAGAGAAGAGGTTATGATACCATGTGAGGGGATCAAATTGAGAGAGAAGAGCAAAGAAAATCCCATACATTTAATGAATGATCTAATAGATAGTCAGTTACAAGAGGAAAGCTATATAACTTAGAGAACAAGTTATCTGTTAAAGCTCACCTAAATTAGCACCGAAAAGAATTGAAGGAGGAGTACACTCCAAGCTCCCAAGTCAATACAACCGAGCTATAAACCAAGTGGGTTTATCTTTCTTTTATAAAATTGAAATTGATATTAAAAAAATGAAATTAATCAAGGATTATCTTACATTTATTCAGGTGAGTTCGCTCCTATGATAATTATTGGCATGCCTACAACGACTAACATGTCCACCTGTCAACTTTTCACAAAAAAAACCATGAATTTGGAAAATTTTATGCCGTTTTGAAAAATAAAATTCTATTTCATTGGGTAAACACGAATAAAGTAATAAATAAATGATTTAGAAGAAGGGTAAAATTGGATGAAATAAAGAGATACACCCAAAAAAGTTATCAAAGATGCACCGAGGCTAGGATCCTTCTTTATACAAGAACGTTTAAAAAGGGTAATTTTTTTATTTGATAAATAATGATAAATTTATAAACAAAATAGTCGAAAATAAAAAATATTACGTTTGTTATATAATTTTTTTTTATATTGAGAAAAAAAATATATAGTTTTAAATAAAGCAAACAAATCAATAAAATTTTCTCTGAAGCAAACAAATTCAAGAAGTTACATATTGATCAACTCTAGAAAAAACTAAACCTAAAGTTTTCTCTGAAGCAAGGGTAACACAAATAGGGGAGGCTCATCCCACCATTGAGAACCATAGTTAGTTAAGGCTTGACCATTTTTAGCCAATGCATCAGCATCCATGTTTCCTTCCCTGTAGATGTGAGTGAAAATGAAAGACATGTTTCTCACTAAAGCCTTGAAGTTGTTCCATCGTGTGCTAAGACTCCAAGGAACTGCAAAATTCTCATTCATGGCCCTAACCATCATCAAAGAGTCCCTTTCCAACCAAAATTCCTTCCATCTGAGAGACGCAACCTTTTCCATAGCAAACATTGTTGCATAAAGTTCAGTCAAATAAGAAGAAGCTTGGCCAATACTATGATCAAAGCCTGCAAAAAAGTGAGAGTCACTGTCCCTGAAAACTACTCCAATGGAACCACAAGAGGGAGATCCAAAAGTTAAACCATCGATGTTAGCTTTTGCCTATCCAGCCTTAGGAGAAGGCCACCAGACTTCTGTAACTAATATGCTGCCTCTAAGAGGAATATGAAAAAGTAGAGCAATTTTAAAGTATGTAATAGAGGAGTTGCTAGCACCAGAAGTCAAACAATAGCTGAACTTCACTTCAGCAATAACACTATTAATCATGATGGGGATATAATCAATCTTATCCGGAAAGTTTCTCTTATCCCTTTAATAAACTACGTCAGCTTGATGATTCCACATGTTGATTTATGCATATACTGAGCCAAAGAAATTTTTTGAGACCTCTGGACAAGTAAATAACATGTGCTACAAAGTTTCTACTCACATTTGCAGAAGCAGCAAATAGACACAATGCAACAACCCCTATTTCTTAAGTTTTCACCAGTTGGGAGCCTGTTGTGTTCCATTCTCAAAGTGATGAACGTTTTCGCGGGAGGAGAAAATTTGTTCCAGATTAAACTGCACCAAGTAAGCTTGGTTCTTGACATAGCAAGAAAGCATAAGCCAACTTACTATAGAGATCACCATCCATAGAGCCAGTCTAGTTCAATCTATCAAAAAGAAGAGATTATCTATTTGCTGGGCTATAAAAGCATCATTCAGAATCAAGTAATACAGTATATTCCACTTTCCAATTAGAATATAATTAGAGGTTGTCATATTGAGAGAAGCATGAAAAGATGCAGGAATATTCAAATAATTCACTCAAGATCATCAACTAAAGATCTGACCAGCCATCTATCAGTCCAACCCATCACTTGTCTCCCATCTTTTATGGTCCAGGTAGAATTTTGAAGCACAATATTGACATGAATTTTTAAACCATGCAAAAAAGATGAGGTGACAGGATAACTCATAGGTTTCCCTCTTGAAGTCAAACGTTTCCAACAAAGGTGAAGCAGTGAAGCTTGATTCACAAGAAAATAATGGATTTGTAATTCATTTTAATTAGAGTTAGTCTTATATTTGTTTAATAGTTTGTTTAGAAACTTGCATGTGAAGTAACTAACTCAAGTTACTTGCACGTGAAGTAAGGAGTTTGTTATAGTTGTTTGTTACATCACTTGATGTATATATACTTCATTACTCTTGTAAATACATAGTTAAATTCATTCAATAAAATTACACAAGTCTTTTCTAATATCTCTATCTCTCTCTCAAAACCAAGAAACCCTAGTTCATCTTCTTCAATTTCTACACAGTTTTAAGTGTTTGTTTGATTCAATCTTTATACATTGTTCTATCAAATTTGTATAGCAGAGCCTAGTTCGTTCATTGTTGTTAGAGAATTCGTGAATAATGGAAACTCATAGTAGCAACATTCCTGCGCATCTACCAGTTTTTGAAGGCAAGAACTTTGATCAATGCATCGTGAAGATGAAGGCGATCTTCAGGTTCCAGGATGTACTTGAAGTTGTGAATGAAGGTATACCAGCACTAGAAGCGAATGCAAATGATGCACAACAAATAGCACATATTTGAAGAAGAAAGATGGGAAAGCCAGGTTCTTGATGCATCAGAGTGTAAGTAATGAGATCTTTGAGAAGATCATGCATTATAAAAGCGCAAAGTGGACATGGGATGCATTGGAGAAATTGTATTATGCGGATGGTAAGTTGAAGAAGGCGAGGCTTCAAGCTTTGAGAAGACAGTATGAAGTATTGACAATGGAAGAAGAAGAATATGTTAGTCAATACTTTGATAAGGTGATCAATTTTACAAATCAGATGACAAGGAATGGTGAAACTGTCACTGATGTGATGAAGGTGGAAAAGGTTCTTAGAACCTTGACAACAAGATTTGATCACATTGTGGTGGCTTTAGAGGAATATAAGGATTTAGATTCTATGAAGATAGAAGAACTGCAAGCAAGTCTTGAACCACATGAGTTGAGGTTGATTGATAGGAACAGATAAAGAGGAAAAAGTGTATCATCTGATTAAGCATTGCAGGCTCAGTATGTGAAGAAAGGAAAATTCAAGAAAGGGAAGAAACCCTAGATTGATTATTCTAATAAAGATGTTGAAGGTTCTAGCAAGAATCAAGAAAGCAGTAAGAAAGAAGATGCAATGCATGATCAGAAGAAGAAGAAAGATAAGAAAGATATTCAATGCTATAATTGTCAGAAGTGGGGACATTATGCATCTGAATGCAGATCAAAGAGGGTTCCAAGGAGCAAGCATCAAGCTCAGTTTGCTCAAACGGAAGATTCAGACTCTGATGAAGTACTCTTGATGGCAACAACCAAGGAGAAAGAAGAATGAAGTGATGAATGGTACTTGGACATTGTGACACAGTACGGAAGCGTAGCGTTAGCAAGCGCTAAACCTAGATAGAAAGGAACAAGTTTGCAAGCGACAAACTTGTGAAAATAGAGTTGCAAGCGACAAACCTATCAAAATAAGGGTTCCGGAATCCACCAGAAATTGAGAAAATCTCGAATATTATTAATGAATCAAAAAGTGTGCCTCTCAGGCTACATAAGTTATGCTTATATAGTGAAAGAAATAACAAACTCGTGGGCCAAAATAAAATAAAACGTAATAATAATAATAGAGAATTCTAGAAAATTACTAAGATTTGGCTAAATAATAAATACTACTAAATTACTAATAAAACCCTCCTACATCACATTGGGTGTTCAAATCATATGACCGAAAAGAAATCTTGGTTCTCTGAATTAGATGATTCAGTTAATAGGAAAATAAGATTTGCAGACAATAGTATAGTTTGTGCAGCTAGAATTGGGAAAGTAATGATTCATAGGAAGGATAGCAAGAAAGCTTGCATCACTGATGTGTTGTATGTACCAAACATGAGGAGCAACCTCATCAGCAATGGTTAATTACTACAAAAGGGATACACTATGAAGATGAAAGCACAAGCTATGAAGGTTTTTGATAGTAAGAATAGGTTGATTCTGAAAGATCCTCTGTAAAAGCAAAGAAATTTCAAAATAACCATCAGTGTGATTGAAGATCAATGCTTGTTATCAGAAACTAAGAGTGAAAACTGGCTATGGCATCAAAGATACGGGCATGTCAATTTCAGGGACTTGAATATGCTTAGTGAGAAGAAAATGGTGCAAGGTTTACCAAAGATAAAGTTGCGTAATGAAGTATGTGATATGTGTTGCACTGGAAAGCAAGCCAGAAACTCATACAATTCAATAGTACCATTCATTGCAACCAGAAAACTTGAGGTAATTCATTCTGATGTATGTGGACCCTTTTAAGTGAAATCAGTAGGAAGAAATAGCTACTTTGTAACATTCATATAGATGAATTTACCAGAAAATTATGGATTTACTTGTTAGCTAAGAAAAGTGATGTATTTGGAGTGTTTAAGAAGTTTAGACTTCTAGTTCAAAATTAAAGTGGTGAAATGATTAGCAGGCTAAGAACTGATGTAAGAGGTGAGTATACTTCCATTTAGTTCAATGATTTTTGCTCATCAAATGACATAAATCATGAAGTAACTGCACCATACACACCTCAACACAATGGGATCTTAGAGAGGAAGAATAGAACATTGGTAAATATGATAAGAAGTATGCTGAGTTTTGCAGATGACTCGTTACTTGTGGGGAGAAGGAGCAGCTACTGCAACATATCTCATCAATAGAAGTCCCACAAAGAAGCTGCATGACAAAACACCAAAAGAAGCATGGTGTGGAGTAAAACCAAGTTTTCAACATCTGAAGATCTTTGGCTCATTGTGTTTCAGACATTTACCTGATCAACTGAGAAGAAAACTAGATGATAAATCTCAGCTAATGATTATGGTTGGATATCACTCAACTAGTGCCTACAAACTATATGATCCAAATAATAAGAAAATAGTGTTCAGCAAAGATGTGAAGTTTGATGAAACAAAATGCTGGAACTGGAAAGACAAGGCATCAAATGAGTTTGACAGTCACCTCTATCTATTTGATTCAGAGACAGAAGAAATTGAGACTGAAGAACAAGAAGAAATTGTTGAGGATACAAATGAAGGAGGTGAAGGAGTTTCTAATAGGCCAACAAGGAATACTCAACTACCAAACAGGTTGAGAGATTATGAAAGGTTTCTTGATCAAGCAGCCACAAATGAAGGTGATTTAGTGCAACTAGCAATGCTTGCTGAAGCTGAACCAGTGTCTTTTGAGCAAGCTCTTAAGGAAAATTACTGGAAGAAAGCAATGATTGAAGAACTAGACTCTATAGAAGAGAATGATACTTGGAGATTAGTTCAACTACTTACTGATGATTAGCAATGTATTGATGTCAAGTGGGTTTTCAAAACAAAACTGAAGCCAGATGGTCAGGTAGCAAAATACAAGGCTAGGCTAGTTGCAAGAGGATTCCTACAGAAGTATGGTCAAGATTATTATGAAGTATATGCTCCAGTAGCAAGGATGGAAACAATCATATTAATTGTTGCTATAGCAGTAAAAAATAACTAGTCTTTGTACCAGTTAGATGTAAAATCTGCTTTTCTCAATGATGAGTTAGAAGAGGAACTATATGTGAATCAACCACCAGGATTTGAGATAAATGGAAAGGAGGAGTATGTGTATAAGCTTAATAAAGCTTTGTATGGTTTAAAGCAAGCCCCAAGAGCTTGGAATAAGAAAATAGATAGTTTTCTTGTTCAGCAAGGTTTCCTGAAATGTGTAACTGAACATGAAATTTACCGCATAAACACCACTAATAAGCTTATTGTATGCTTATATATGGATGACGTGATAGTTACTGGAAACAATGAAGAAGAAATGAAGGATTTTAAGAAGAATATCATGAAGAAGTTTGAGATGTCTGATCTAGGCAATCTCACATATTTTCTGGGAATTGAGTTTGAAATGAATTCACAAGGAATTCTGATTCCACTAGTGCAAAATTGACATAAAAATTATGTGTATTATACCTATTTTATTAAAAAAAAAGGTGTGAAATATAAATAAGGTGGCAGTTTTGTAAATATATTGTAAATTTTGTTTTTGTGAGTAAATTTTAAAACCTGATTTTAAGAATAAATGAGGTCAAATATGAAATAAAAACAAGGTGGCAAACTTGTAAATAATATTTTATATATGATTTTAGAAAAAAGTTGTGAAATATTAGTATATTAATTGTTATGTTAATGTTTTTATTTCTTTGCCAGGATTCGAACCCTTGATCTCCAACTTTTCAATCTTTAGATTAAACAAACTTAGCTACTT
>Ga0228711_1006072_pt1 | contig 18143 bp, 5 predicted proteins | sample MedpolnodulmetaG_2_FD_177996 | JGI IMG/M metagenome (GOLD analysis project Ga0228711, IMG submission 177996) | Root nodule microbial communities from Medicago polymorpha collected in Santa Monica, California, United States - brown nodules | ecosystem: Host-associated > Plants > Roots > Nodule...
CGTGGTGGGGGGGGGGGGGGGGGGGGGGTTGAATTGTGTTAGCTTTTTATTCTTTTTAAACTAAGTCCAGGGTTCAGGGTCTAATGCAGTGGATAATGTAAAAAAGAGAGAGAAGAGAAAGACACGAAGCAGTTATACAAGTTCCTTCCACAATCCGCAAGTAGTCCTGTCCTCCTTGCACTTCCAAGGTGAGTTCACAAAAATCAATATATGATTTCAAATGCTCAAGCACACACCAAGATCCAAAACTCAAGCATACTTGCAAGAGATTTCCTATGCTCAAGCACAAAAGCAAGAGACTTCTAAACAAACAAAATTACACAGAAAAATGTTTGAGGTTGAACACTTGATATACAATCAATCGTGCTCACAAATACAAATCAGATAAGACTCTATAATTTCTAATATATGAAAGTGGTTAAGAAATTCTAAGTGAACTTGATGCACAACAATTTCTGCAGAGTTTCAGTACTATGTAAAATGTTGTTGAGTCTCTATAAATCTTCAAGTTTTTACTCCTTTATATAGAGGTGTGAAAGAGATGTTGAGATATAGCCAGCGCATCAAAGAGTCATTGAAGCTTGATCATCACTAATGATTTGTTGCTTGATTTGGTTATTGTCCTAGGAGGGAACAATTTCAAATTCATTCCTCGTGTGGAGAACAATCATCGTAGACACGACTATAGCAGTACTATTGCAGACATGGAGAGTGAAGTAGTGGTTGTACAATCGTACTATGTCATTTTTCTGCACTCTTCAGTGGATAAGCATCAAATGCTTTCTAATTCCTCTGAAATAGTCGTAGCTCCAGACTTCTATTCCTTCTGCAATGATGTGTCTTCAAATAACAAACTTTAACTAACTGCAGCTCGTTGTCTTCAGATTCTGATGAACTTCAGACTCTGATGGTCTTCAGACTCTTAATGACGTCAGACTCTAACAGTCAGCTTCTGATGGTCTTTAGACTCTGGCAGTCTTCAGACTCTGTCTTGCAACATAAGCTTCATTTGCTAATTCCATTGCTCTCTTTTGTTCCTTCAGAACCAATACTTGAATTTAAGACATATAAATTTTTGTATATGGTCCTGCACACTTGAACAAATATTAGTATATCCAATTGACTTTTTAGTACCTTGTTATCATCAAAACTTAAGGTGGTAATGTTAAACACATTTTGTTCCGACATAATTAACGAAGAGTAACACCTTGAAGTATTTGATTAATTATTGCATTTTTAATTAAATATTATATGTGGGGTTTAAGGGTGTTACACAAAACATTAAAAATGTCCCGAAATCATAAACAATTTCTCTAATACTCCCCTATTCTGGATGAAAAACCTAGTGAAAATGATTGGAAAACATGTTAAGAATAACGTAAGATGACTTGTCATCATTTATTATGATTGTAAGTTTTTTTTATGTCAACTCTTTACTAAGGATGTTAAAATAACAAACATAATGCTTTGATGTACTTAAGAGAAATTTAATTATAAGTTTTGATATAACAACTTTACTATGTAGGCTAAAGGGACAAACACAACACATTGATTTACTTAAGAGACATTTATTAATGATTTTAATTTTAGGAAGGTTGTTGACATCTTCATAAAATATGAAAACTATTTAATGTACGTAAGGAAAAAATAAATTTTATAAATCGTAAATTGATAAAAACACATTATATCTCTTACATCCCAAAAAGGAGAAAATATGTCTGAAATTGTCAAGTTTATTTTTCTTATGATTATCTTTCTTTCACTATTTATTATGACAATGAACGTCGATGGTAATCCATTTTATATCTTACTCAAATTTATTAGTTCCTTCCTACATAATATTTTTTCTAATTTAATTACATCCTTGTATTCCTTTTTTTTATCACAGCATTTTCTATATGCCAAAACAATTCTGATTGTAAAGATCAGGAAATATGCTTGCCTCCTAAAAAACATTGGTGCAATATGATTGTGCCAGTTATGATCGAGGAAACATTGGTAGGTAATTGTGAATGTATTTGAGTTAATGTGCCCATAAGATTCTGCTAGAAATTTCCATAAGTTTTCATTTAGTAATTGTGTAGGAACCAATAATTTGTATTTTTTTTCCCTTTCTAATTTCATGGACCATAAAAATAATTGTGATTTTGTACTAAATAATATTATTGTAAAGATATGAAATAAGGATGTAATAAATGTCCGCGCCCTTCAATTCATGGCCTTCATAAATAACTTGAATAATTAACAAAATATTCTGTGTTACCTATATGCCTATAAATTTTTATTTATGTCATAAATTGTTCCACTTATGATTTTTACCGCACTTTAATTTTCATTTCTTTTCCATTTTATTTTTTAATAACCTCCAATGTTTTGCTCTCCTTTAAAATACATAAAAAATGAAAGTTACTTAAACAATTATAATAATCTTGTAAAATAACTGTGTATGTGTTGGTGAGACAAACTTATTTTTAATTTTTAACAAATAAATGAAAATACAAAGAGCAATTAGATTTACACTTAACGTAATAGCTCAGTGGTAAAAGTTTAACTTTGTAACCTTAATGTTTTGAGTTCAAATCCCCTAAAGAACAGTAGTAAATGAACGTTTTTGTCACTTTAATTAATATAAAAAATAACAATAAGGGGCATGTAAGGTTCGATGTAAGGCAATAAACCTACAAGTGCACAATTTTGATGTGTCATTAAAAGAACGTTCGCGTAGGGATTTGTGAGTATAAAAAATTTCTCCTAGTTTCTTTACCTATAAATGTTTTATATTTAAGCGGTTGATGATTTGTGAGTATCAAAGGTTTCTTCTAATTTCTTTAGTATTAAAGAGTCTTGGAAATATTGAATTTCATCACAATGATAAACCAACCAAATATGAATCATCCCTAATTCTATGAAATTTTAAACTCTAAAGGTGAGGTAATTCTAAAGTATCTAATGCCCTCTTTTAAGGATGCAAAAGTGTAATCTAAATCAATTTAGTCCCCTGTTCTTATGGATTCAATATTGCTAAAATCAATTAAGTTCTATTACCTCATTTCACATCAAAATATTTTAGACTATTCTCATATTTCAAATCCCTTGTCTAATCATATATTTTTAGCATCTACCTTCACCTTTAGGTAAAGAGGTTGATGCCTAACATGTTTTAAGTCATTTTGTTATGATGATTCAATTTCTATATGTTGATATCGATTTCAACTTGTGTTAGAATGTTGATACAATATGTTTTAAAAGATTATGATCATGTGATTGTTTGATCTTATATCAATTGTCATCTTGGTTTAGTCACGTTCAAACAATCATTTCCAGATTTCAACTTAAAAACAATATATTGAATTATGTTCTTTGGAACTTCTACACAAAAAGAAAGAATTAGAATTACGGAAATAGCTATGTTCTTTGAAACTACTAATTATTTAAATAGAATAACTGCATAAAATACGTATAAATAGAATTATGTATAAAACTACTAAATGATAATAAAAACTACTATTTGTCAAAAAAAACAGATAATAAAAACTATTAATTATTTAAATAGAATAAATGCATAAAATACGTATAAAAATATGTTATCAAACGCCCCATGCATGAAACATTGTTTGTCCTCAAGCAATTGCTTCGGTATGAAATATTAGGAACAAGCAAACATAAAAATTAATAAGAACAAAATTCAAATGCATGTGTAACTGTGTAAGCATTGGGCAAAGTCAAAAATCAAGGGATCACCAACTTAAGTTCCAAGTTAGAGTCTTAGGCTCTCTAAGTCACAAATTCTAAACAAAAATGGGCACTCACCTCACAAAATCACTCATTTTAGAAGAAGGTAATTGAGTCTCACTAAATTGTTTATCAGCGAATAAGTCCTACTATAGGCTTGACAATAAACCTACTTTTCTACTATTTCTCTTGTGGAAGGAAACATGAATAAAAAAAGCAGTCTTTAAGTTTATAATGGGGTAATTGGTTTTTAATTGTGTAATCCACTTGAGCATTTGTATTACGTTTTCTAGGCGTTGAGGAACAACAACTTTTGAAAAAAAAAAATGACCTACGAGTCCGGGTCATCCTTCTTAGCAAGTGCAATTTCCTTTTATTGTGCTTCGTTCTTTTCTTTTCTTTTTCTCTTTTATAAATATTATTCTTGGTTGAGTAATTTATAGTTCAAAGGGGAAAGTAGTGGTTAATAGAAAATTTAGAAGGCCAAAATTCTTAAAGTGCTTCATTTTCATTATACATACTTCACAAGAAAATAGCTTCAAAAAGGTTACAAGTCAAATTCTAGAGGAACATGAATCTATGAGAGATTTCACTAAAAACACGGAGAAAGGGAGAAATTTTGAATTTTTTTTGGTTTTGTTCAAAGACATATAATGACTCAAAATCTCACATTTGTACGGCTAACTTCTCAAGCATAGAGTTGGTTCATCAAATAAAAATTTACTTACCATCTATCCACACATACACAAGAATTTAAAATTACAAGTTATATATTAAAACAAAATGTTCAAGCAATGAGTAACTTGACAGTAATAGTCAAAGTAAGAAAAACAAAAGAAAACATAGATTAAAGATGAACAAGATTAGGTACCCCCACCCCATATTTGAATTAAACATTATCCTCAATGTTTTAGCATTAAACTGGCCAAAATTTATGGTCGGCCTTAAACTGGCCAAAATTTATTTTGACATTTATAATAGAGATAATAGAAATAAGAGAAAAAGTTATTTTGACAAAAAAGTTATCTAACACTATATTTTAATACAGATTAATTTAATAGTATCTTTTTCTTGATATAATAAAATTTACTATTTAAAGTCTTTAAAGAGTGTTTTTAGGACACTCGTTAGCATTTCGCTAAAACTAATACTTATTTTATGTACATTTTTATAATGTTGTTTCAAAATTATTACATTTTTTTGAAAGAAAAAAAGTTATCATATTTTATTGAAAATTGTTGTTGACACATTTGATAGGGCTGAAAACCACATGTAAAAGACGAAAAGCCCCCTCGGCAGGAATGAAGAAACCGGCTACAGTTAACTACCGAGGAAAACCTCGGCAGTTAACTGCCGATGCGTTTCTGCTACAAATCTGGCAGAAGCTCTCTCATCCATTATTACTCTCATTTTACCAAAATTTTCCAAATCTCTCTAAAAAACCCAACCAAATCCTACCAAATTTATTCAACAAAATCACAAGTAAGTCATCATAAAGCTATTAACTTACATTTTAGTTGTTATAAATGTTTTTTTTTGAGTTTTTAGTAGATTTAAATTAGTTTAGTTTTTGAGTAGATTTAAATTAGTTTAGTTTAGTTTTTGAGTATATTTACATGTTATAATTCATTTTTAGAGTAGATGTTAGTTGATTAATGAAGTTAAAATGTTTGCATGATGTTTATGTTATAATTTTAGGGTTATTCTTTATTTTGGTGTTTTATATTTATTTTTTTATTTTAGTTTTTAAGTAGATTTACATGTAAGAAGAGTATATGATTTATTTTAAGAGTAGATATAAGTTGAATAATTTTGTTATATTTTACATTATTTGTATGTTTCTTTTTAGGTAAAAGATTTTAGGGTTATTTTTATGTTAAAATTTTTAGGTAAAACATTTTAGGGTTATTTTTATTATTTTTATGATTTTTTATTAGGTAAAACATTTTAGGGTTATTTTTTTATTTTTAGGGTTTATGTATAATTTACACTCTAAGTGTTTGAATGAGTTTTTCATTGATTATTTCAACTTCTTATTGTGTAGATTTGAAACAATGGCCGGGTGGATCGATGTTCATGCACAATTCAACGACGGAGAACCTCAGAGGTTGAAGGTTCGGTGCCTTGGTGTAACGTTAAGAGGTCTCAAGGATCAACTGAATGAATTCAACCAAGGAGTCAACCCCAGAGACACAAGGAGGGTGGAATACGTTCGGTATAAACGTCCAACGCTCGACGAGAGAAGAGCATCATTCACTTGGGTGGAATTAACGAACGACGAAAACGTGAAGAGCATGTTTTGGGAGCACAACATGTTCCAGTGGATAGATATGCGAGTAACGTTGCTGAGGTCAACTGAAGATATTATCAAGTGTCTGATTCCGTCAGAAGATCGTGATTAGGTAGGGAATGCACCTTCGAAGTACAACAATTATCTTCCTCTGGATGGGGTAATTCAAACTTGTTAAACGGCAGCACTCAGCATTCGACCAACATTTCTATTGTTCCTTTCAAAAGATTAAATTCTTGTTAGTTTGGTTTAGATGAATGTATTGAAGTGTCAAGGATTGGACCTCATTTTTTTGACACTTGAATACCGTCATTTGAACCAAGACTAACAAGAATTTAATCTTTTGAATGGAACGGTAGAAATGTCGGAAGGAATATTTCAGAATGTAATGTAATGAATTTATTCTTGTTAGTTGGAAGGAATATTTCAGAATGTAATGTAATGAATTTACTACTTTTCGAATTTATTCATTCATTACGCAACTTTTAATCGAATTCACGTTGGACTTAATTAGTGTTTATTCGAATACGCAATTTTTAATCGAAATTATTCAATACGCGATTTTTAATCGAAATTATTCAAAACATGATTTTATTTAAAGTACCATAATGTCAAGCAAAATGCGCGCGACACAAAAAGAAAACATAAAAATAATCCAAAACAATTAGGCATTAGAAGCCATTACATTCATTCTTCCTCGTCACACAAGTCAATCGGGTTGCCCGCTACGGTCCCTGGGGCACCTTCTTTTGGTTGAGGACCAAAATAGCATGTCCTCCCGCTCCTCCTCAACCTCAACTGACTGTACACCGGTAACTTCAAACCCTTCTTTTTTTTCAGAACCATCACAGACAATTCCGTGCCATATCATAGGCGATTTTTCTTTCTTCATGTCATCACCCTGAACGTTACCCTGGTTCTAACTCTGAGACATATCTACATAAAAAAAAATTGGCGATCAAAACCTAAACTAAACAATAATGCCATAAAATTAAAACCTAAACATAAATCTAAACTATCATCAAAACCTACACCTAAACCTAAACAATTCTAACAATTCTACAACAATTCATTAAAACTTAAACCTAACAATTTTAACAATTCTACGACAAATCCTCAAAACAATAAAACCTAAACACAAATCTAACATATCATAAAATCAATAAAACCTATATAAATAAAATGTAACAAAAATAAAATAAAATTCAACCACAGAACAGCAATGCAATAGGATTCAAAAAACTTACTTGTTCTTGTATTGAAATTGGCTTGGAATGACTTGAAATGGCTAAAAATCGCACCTAGGAGAACCAAAAACGTAACAATGGAGTTTTGGAAACTCCTATGTCTGGTCTGTTCTTATAACAGAACTTCGGCAGTTAACTGCCGAGGTTTTCCTCGGTAGTTAACTGCAGCAGGTTTCAATCAAATTCGGCAGTTAACTGCCGAGGGACATTTGAGTAATTTACTCGTGTTTTTCAGCCCTATCAAATGTGTCAACATCAATTTTCTATTTTATTTGTTCATACATCACTCATCTTAAAGTAAAGAAGACATAACTTTTCTAAGTAGTATAAAGTTAAAAGTAATAAAAAAATTGAAAATGACTAAATTAACCTTTGAATGAAAAGCATTTTAAAATATTCACGTTGTTTTCAATAAAATTCTAATTTTGTTTGGAAAGATTCTTATAATGTTATATAAGTATAAGTATAACCTATTTAAAAGCAAGGACCAAAAACGTGAACGGAAACCTTTGAAGATTAAAAATCTATGAAAAAGTTTATAAAAACTAAAATGAAAAATGAGAATATTTATTAAACACAAAAATCCAACTTAAGTATGACATTGTATTATTTGGTGTGACTGAGCTCGTGGATGAAGATAATGGAGGCGGGAGAGAAGCTCATACGCAGGAGAAACCATGTAACGATGGCGTATGGAAGCCGGAGGAGGAAGTACGGGATGGTTGTTATATATTTGTGGATATAACGATCACAAAACCTAGTCATAGCAATTTTGTATATGAAAATGTGTGCCATGATCATTATGGCATTATCAACATAGTATAGTTAAACTACTGTGTTCATTTTTGTATGTTCATATTGTAATTTGACAATTTCTACTTATAAGGTATTTGTTAAAAAATTTGTTCAATTGGGTGTACTTTGATACTATGTTGTCAACAACATGCTATAACGCCACGAAAGTGGTGTAGCAGGGCGGCGCGGCACGGCTCTGCCGCCATACTACATTTTCTTTATCTTTTTAGAAAATTTGAAGGCAAAACCTTGTCTGCATTTCCTTTATCTTTTTAGAAAATTTGAATCTAACTCTTGTTCACTTGTCACGTTTGGACTGAACCTCCATGTTTTCAACATTAGTATTGATATGAAATTGAAAACTGCTAAACTGTCCATATTATATTGATGGATTCTGCTGCACTCCTCTGCTGTGTTGACAGATTCTATGGCAACCCCAGCTGCTAATACTTTACATTCCATTTCAAAATTCTATGTGTGAAATGATATGCGAAAGAAGGTGAAGAACAAAGTTATACAAAATATCATTCTACTTGGCATGTTCTTGCTTCACCATCAGGATTGAACTTCATTTTTATCCAGTTATTTTAATTGTTTAATTCCACTATATGGATGGATACATACAGCTAGGTAAATCATTGTAAGACACACATTTCCGAAATTCTTTGGCTAGCCATTTAATCCGGTGACATAGGCAAAGTCGCAACATGGTAAACAAGGTGGGTTGGTGGTGGTTTTATGTAGGGTGGTTTATTTTCCTTTCTTTCATGAGAATAGAGAAAATAAATTAGAAAAAGAAAGAAGATGAAAAGAGAATTTTAACACGAGAGAGATGGTATGGGAAAATAAGGAGTGTGTGATTTATAAGTTTTTAGAGCACCGTGAGAGTATTATTTATGAGCTTATTTTAGAGCTTAAATAAAACAGCTTATGCAAATAAATAAGTTTTTATGTATTATTTATAAGTTTTTAAGGTTGTTTATGAAAAACAGTTTATGAAGATACGATTTTCGCTAGTGAGAACTTATAAATTAAAATAAAAACTTATTTATTTACGTAAACTATTTTTCATAAGCTCAAAATAAGCTCAAACCAAACGGGACCTAACCGTGAGAGTATAGAAAATATAGTGAGCTCATAACTTTTCGGGTTTGCTGAAGGATTTAGAGATTTTAAGATAATTATTTAACCAAAAAATTAGACTCAACTTCAAAAAAAATGCTACATCATTTTAAATTTTTAAATAAGCATATATTTTATCAACTCAACTAAACAGGTTTGCTTTTTTTGTTGTTAGATTCCACCAAAGTTCAAAGTTAAGAAATTTGAAATAATGGAGGTTGAACTTAAAAAATAGCATGATAGCGAACGGCATGTAATAACTAAAATTTATGATATAAAATTAAACAAATGACATCTAAAAATTGGCAAAACTATTCGTCTTAATTTTGAAACTTCATAGGGATCCTACACTCAATTTGATCACCACATAATTTTAAATGGCTAATAAACATGTATTTTGTCAAATTAACTTAACATATATGTAATTTTCCATTTTTACTAGTGATGGTCGGATATGGCAAGTGTACCAAATCGTTTACCAAGTAATAAAATGATAAGCAGAGTATCGTATCCATAGAGATTGTCGTTTCGTCCAAACAATTTGCGTTACTTATTTTTTTAAGTTTGACGATATAAAAGATAAGGGTTAAAGAGTTTCAATTTTTATTTGTTTGCAACATAGCAATTTTACCTTTTTTGGTTGTAGAAAAGTAAGTAGCAGTTAGGATTTTCAAATCCCCCGATTTATATTGTTGGATATTAAATAACAGATATGTCGTATTTATTTATCTTAAGTAGACTATACAAGTGATGAGGCCGTTGGGACTTTTGTAACCGAATTGGTCTATCCCTCCGATGGCTAACTACACATGCTAATCGCACGGTGATCCATACGTGCAGATTCTTGCTAATTCAAAGGGAATTGAAACATAAACTCAAATTGGCTTTCCGGTTTTTCCCAAGGCAGTGAAGGCCCCATTAGGTATGTCCATCTATGAATCTTAGGACACTCATAGCACACCTCACTACGCTCTTAGTAGTTCTCCAAACATGCAACCCTAATCTACGTCTACCTTACTAAGGGTTTCAAGAGAATGGTTCGATAAAAGTTTATTCCCCAAAGACGCTTGTTTCACTAATTACTAACCAGTTACATCCTAGGTTCAGCAGAGTTACTACTCAGTCTTAGTAATCTCACCTCCTAAGTACTAACTACTAGGGTCAACTCTCTTTTGGTATCTTTTGCTAGTTAATAATCATTTACTTCCTAGACAGATAGTTACTAGTATAATGCTACAAATATTAACATATAAGCAGCAAGATAGTAATAACAATGTTAGGCCTTGTCACAATCTAAGTACCTAATCTAAGGTACGCTCCTTTGAAAAATATCACTAAATCAGGAACTTAATCGCGAACAAAAAATAAATAAAATAAACGACATATTATATTTAATAAATATCCAACAAAAATTAACATAGGTTCATCTTAGAACTCTAACCTAAAAACATTAAGCTACACATGGTAACTAAAAACAAATTACTAAAGATAAAAGCATACCCTAGAAAATCAAGGAGAAGATAGAAACTCTCCTGAAGCGCCAAAATTGCCTTCCTCTTGAACTGCCACCGTTCTGAACGAGAATTTCTTAATGAGGAAGGTTAGTATTTATAGTGAGAGTTTCTATCTGAGTTTGGGGTAAAAGTGCGGGCTTTACCCAACACTGAATCAGGAAAAGAGAGTTGCACCCCATATTTTTGCATGCACGGGGCGCATGCCAAATGCCTTAGGCGCATGTGAGTGACGAAAAAAGCATTCCCTAGACGCATGGAAAATGCCCTAGGCGCATGGCTTTCCAAATCCATGCCCTAGGCATTTTTTTCATGCCCTGGGCGCATGGCATTGTTTCCTAGGCCCAATTCTCTGATTTTTCGTCATTTTAAGTCTTCGTCTTCATATATCTTTCCTCCGAATTTTGGGAACATAATTCCTCCCAATTGTAAGTCTTCTGAGGCCTCTTGAATCTTCATTCTTGGTTTTCCTAAGTCGTTAAAATTCTTCAGATGCTCTTGATTTGCCGATTTGCATGACTTCTTCGTGAATTATTCAAAAACCCCCTAAAATTGCTATGTTTCGAAAAAACTAGAATTACAGACTCAAATATAGAAAACATTACAAAAGTCCCGAAATCATAGGCAATCGTTCTAATACTCCTCCTTTTTGCTGCTAAAACCTACTGAAAATAATTGAAAAACATGCTAAGAATAACGTAAGATGACATGTCATCAACTAGCCACCAAGACCAAAAGTGAATGAATTTAAAATGATAAAGGTTGAATGAAAAATTTCACATGAAAGAGAATGAAATCCAGAAACTAAATTTAAAGATAAACAATTAAACAAATGATGTCCAAAAACTAAAAAATAAATAAAACATCATCACAATGTTGATACTTTCGGAGGATCGTACATTGAATTCGATCATCAAATTTGAGTAAGAGAATCCATACAAGTGAGTTTAACACCATGTCTTCACCATAAACCTTAAGGCATTAGATATATAAGTCATATCATTTATATCTTTCTCAACATCCACTATTGCATTTAATGTAGAACTTTTAACTAACAGTTGACATATTAACATATCTCCCTCAATTATGAGGCTCTCCACATTTGGGATCTACCACCAAGAATCAATCATGCTTCCTATAAAGTCGAAAGGGGCTATGATAATATCGTTGGACTTTATAGGAGAGCCAACACTGGACATAGAACAACCACACAAATGAGAATCATATCACGTCTTCATCTAATATTTAAGCATGATAAATTCTAGTTTGTATTTGACACAACTATCCATACTAGTACTAGATAAATTGATATTGTTTATAGATTTCTATTCAAATATTAAAAATCAATGACAACAAGGACTTTGTTAGTAACCATAGCCTAATATTTACATCAAAACCTACTGAAAATAATTGAAAAACATGCTAAGAATAACGTAAGATGACATGTCATCAACTAGCCACCAAGACCAAAAGTGAATGAATTTAAAATGATAAAGGTTGAATGAAAAATTTCACATGAAAGAGAATGAAATCCAGAAACTAAATTTAAAGATAAACAATTAAACAAATGATGTCCAAAAACTAAAAAATAAATAAAACATCATCACAATGTTGATACTTTCGGAGGATCGTACATTGAATTCGATCATCAAATTTGAGTAAGAGAATCCATACAAGTGAGTTTAACACCATGTCTTCACCATAAACCTTAAGGCATTAGATATATAAGTCATATCATTTATATCTTTCTCAACATCCACTATTGCATTTAATGTAGAACTTTTAACTAACAGTTGACATATTAACATATCTCCCTCAATTATGAGGCTCTCCACATTTGGGATCTACCACCAAGAATCAATCATGCTTCCTATAAAGTCGAAAGGGGCTATGATAATATCGTTGGACTTTATAGGAGAGCCAACACTGGACATAGAACAACCACACAAATGAGAATCATATCACGTCTTCATCTAATATTTAAGCATGATAAATTCTAGTTTGTATTTGACACAACTATCCATACTAGTACTAGATAAATTGATATTGTTTATAGATTTCTATTCAAATATTAAAAATCAATGACAACAAGGACTTTGTTAGTAACCATAGCCTAATATTTACATCAAATCCAACAAAATTATACTTCTCTTTAATAACTTTCACTTTTTATCATGAAAGGTTATAGAATAAAACAAATTTATAAAATTAGAATGAATTTTTATTATTGTTATTTTGTCACCTCTTTTATAAGGGTGTTGAAAAGACAAATAGGACACTTTGATGTTAAGAGAGATTTAATTATATGTTTTATATTATTACCATTTCATTATGTGTGCTAAAGGGACAAACAAATCACATTAATTTACTTAAGAGACATTTAATAATGATTCTAATTTTAGGAAGGTTGTTAACATCTCAATAATATATGAAAACTATTTTGTCAAAAAAAAAATATATGAAAACTATTTAATGTACCTAAGGCAAAAAAAATAAGTTTTTATAAATCATAAAGTGATAAAACCATATTCTATCTCTTACATCCAAAGAGGAGAAAATATGAATAAATTATCAAGTTTGTTTATGTTATGATTAACTTTCTTTCACTATTTATTGTTGCAATGAACGTTGATGGTAATCCATTTTTTATATTTCTCAAATTTTCTCAGTTCCTTTCTACATAATATTTTATCTCATTTTAGTTACATCCTTTTATTCTATTTTATTGTCACAGCAATTATTTTCTGTCAAACCAATTCTGATTGTGAAGAGGATTTGTGCTTGGCTCCTATTAAACATTGGTGCAATATGATTGTTCCAATTATGATCGGGGAAACAATGCTAGGCTCGTGTGAATGTATTTGAGTGAATGTGCCTATAAGATTCTGCTATAAATTTCCATAAGTTGTCATGTAGTAATTGTGCTGGAACCCAATAATGTCATGGACCATATAATAATTGTGATTTTGTATTATAAAATGATTGTAATGACATTAAATAAGGATTAAAAGAATAATGTTTAGATTGTTTTCTGCTCTCTTTATTTAGGATAAATCTCCACGACCTTCAATTCATGGCCTTCATAATATATTGAATAGATAAGTTGAAAATTTTTTTATTTTACCTATATACCTATAAATTTATATTTATGTCATAAATTGTTCCACTTATGATTTTTATCGCACATCAATTTACATTTTACTTATTCTATTTTTTCAATAACCACTACTAGAAAAAGCAAAATTAGCAAGGGAAATTAGTGACGGAAAAAATGAAATTCCTCAAAAATTCCTTGGTCGCAAAATTTAGTGACGGAATTAGAGAGGGATTTCACGTTTTTCCTCACTAAATATCCCTCACTAATTTTTGTTTTTTTAGTAGTGAACCTTGAATGTTTTGTTCTCCTTTAAAATGCATAAAAAACTAGAACGTCAATTCAATAATTATAATAATCTTGTAAACTAATTGTGTAGGTGTTGGTGGGACAAACTAATTTGTATTCTTTAACAGGTAAATGAAAATAAAAAGACCATTTAGGTTTACGCTTGAGGTGCTAGCTCATTGGTAAGATTTTAACCATGTAACTTCAATGCTTTGAGCTCAAATTCTCTAGGGAACAGTTGTAAAATGGACATTTTTGTCACTTAAATTAATATAAAAAAGAGCAATAAGGTGCAACGTAAGGTGATAAGCCTGCAAATGCATGACTTTGTCGTGTAATGAAAAGATCGTTCGTGTAGGGATTTGCGAGTATGAATACTCCAACCTTAAAAACCCTCGATCCTTCATCTATTTTTTTTTAATTCAAGTAATACACATGTGGCATTTTGATTTAAATTGCGAAATACACATGTGTCGTGCTAGCATCATTAATGAAGTGCCACCTCCGCGTTGACCCGGTCAAAATTGATCAAAATGTCACTTTTGCAAAGGGACTAAAACATAGGGGGCAAAATTTTCATTTTTTTAATAGGGAGCCAAAATCGCAACATTGCCTAAGTTAGAGGGTCAAAACTGCAGTTTAGCCTAATATAAAATAGTCTTGGAATTATTGAATTTCATCACAGTGATGAACCAACCAAATCTCAATGACCCCTAATTTTATGGAATTTTAAAGTCTAAAGGTAAGGTAATTCTAAGGTATCTAATGCCCTCTTTTATGGATGAAAAAGTGTATTTTAAACACTATAGTCCCCTATTCTTATGGATTCAATATTCCTAAAATCAATTAAGTTTTATTACTCCATATGACATCAAGATATTTAGACTATTTCTCATATTTCAAGGCCCTTGTCCAATCTTATATTTCCAGCATCAACCTTTACCTTTAGGTACATCGGTTGATGCCTATTATATTTTAAATAATCATTTTGTTATGATGATTCAATTTCTATATGTTGATATCAATTTAAACTTGTGTTATAGCATTGATATTATATGTTTTGAAAGATGTTCGCCCTATGATTGTTTGATCTTGTAATTCTTATATCCTATTTTGATACCATATCCAGAGTTCAACTTAAAATCAATAAGATTGATTAAGTTCTTTGAAACTTCTAAACAAAAAGAAAGAATTAGAATTATGGAAAATTTATAATCATTGGTGACAGATTCTGCCCTAAATGTTGCGAATTTAAACAGTTTTGCAATGAATTTCCACTTCCAATGTATTGAAGAAACACCATTAACATTATTTGATTCCTTGTTCATAAAGACTTCATCAAATCCTTGTTCAAAAACGGGCAAGTAGTGGTTAGTAGAAAATTTAGAAGGCCAAAATTCTTAAAGTGCTTCATTTTCATCATACATGCTTCACAAGCAGAAAATAGCTTCAAAAAGGTTACAAGTCCAATTCCAGAGGAACGTGAATTTATGATATTTCACTCAAAACACGGAGAAAAGTGCAAAATTTAAAATTAAATAAAATGCTCAAGGACATATAATGACAGAAAATCTCATATTTGTAGGGTTGACTTCTTTGTTCACCAAATAAAAATATAGTTACCTTCTATCCATACATACATAGGAATTAAATTACAAGTCCTAGATGTTAAAACTAAATGTTCAAGCAATGAGTAACTTGACTGGAATATTCAAAGTAAGCAAACAAACACTACTAAAAAAAATTAGTGAGGGAAAACATGAAATCTGTTTTTAGTTCCCTCATTAAATTTTGCGACCAAAGAATTAATTAGGGATTTTATTTTTTCCGTCATTAATTTCCTTCCCTAATTTTACTTTCCCTGATAGTGAAAAGAAAACAGAGATTAAAAAGAACAAGATTAGGTACCCCTACCCCATGTTTGAATTGGATACTGTCCACAATGTATTAGCTTGAGAAAGTAATAAAGAGAATGAGTACTTAAAGCTCAAAAGATTGTTTGAAGAAGGATACCTTATCGATTGGATTTGTTTCACATCTTTGATACAAGTCTAGAACTTGTCTTTATCTCTTGATATGCCTTGATGCTCTGATCATGATTAGTTGTGGGATTGGTGTGTATGGGTGTAGAAATTAGGATGATGGATGGTTTTTTATGTGAGGTTTTAGACAAGGTTTGGATGATATAGTATGTTTCATGTTTGGAAAAATAAAAGAAAACAACATTACAGAAACTAGAATTTTAACATGACTTATTGGACCAACCAAGTAAACCCAAAAATCCCATTATGGTAACACCTAAACTGATCAAAATTTATTTGAAAATCGCTCTTCTCCCAACAAAAAATGCCAGTAATGTAAATGGTATTGAACTGGATTATCTCAGGCCGAGTTTGATCATGTTAGAGATCGAATTCAATATTAAATATCCAATCTTTGTGATCCCCCTAATAATAATATCATTCAATTTTGCTTTGCCGGTATTTTATTAATTTTTGCTCTTAATTAACTCTATAGGGTTAGCTTAGGTCGCCTCACGAGTTTCAAAAAAATTCAACTGTCCAGTAATATAATGAGTCGAATTCACTTTTTAAAATGAATAAGATTGCAATGCATTGTCCCTACAAACTGAGTTACACTCACGGAGACCGAGAGGTAATTAATTTATATAAAATATTTTATTTTCTTTCTTTCCAAAACCATTCTCACTAGCCAATGAACTTTGGCTCAGCTGGTAAGAAGTTGACTCGTCTGCAAGATCCTGAGTTTAACTCCTTTTGATGTTTGATCTTTATTTGTAACGAATTTTCCAATCATTTTAACTCTTCAATTAATATTAAGTCATTTTGAAGGCTTATATAGGAATATGGAAGTAGTAAGGGGAAGCTCTTTTTTTTAATTGAAAAATTATGTATATTACAAGATGAAGATAAGAAAGTACAAACAACTCAATTCTAAACACTTCAACGGGCCTAGAGAAAAACAAAAAAGAGAACAACACGCTAAGGACCAAAAACAGGGCTGATTCCAAAAAAACCAGAAAACCAAAAACCACCTAAAAGCTACACAACCAAAAAAAGAGGCCAAGCCACACCCTGGTCACCAAGCAAGAGAGCCCCGAAAGCCATGGAACCACCCAACCCCCCAAAGACACATATCAGATCCATCTTTGCTAATAACCAACAATAACTAATTGGTCTAACAAAGAATCGGTTCCACCTCTCACTCGTAAATAGAGTCACGATGTCTAGGGAATTTATCAAAGAACCACTTCCAATAATAATAGATAATCATATCTACCAGATGCTCAATCTCCGCTAGTCAACTAGAAAATAGATAATCGTTCATAGCTTTTCAAATAGACCACACAGCCGCATGTTATACAAGTAAAAATCCTAGACTACCATGCCTCCTAGCTCCCACAAACACCTGAAACAAGTCCAATAACATTTCGGGTATATACCCATTCCTTAGCAAGCCACTTGCATAACTTATACCAGATCCTAGACGCAACCACACATGATAAAACAAATAAATGGTCTGCTGAGTCCAAAACACCGCCAAAAATACAACACACAATACTCGCTGGATCGGCAGTAGCCCTATGCTTAAAGAGATTCTGCCTAGTTTGCATCCTATCTAGGAGAAACTTCGAAGAAAAAACCTGCACTTGGGAGGGACCCCAACTCTTCCAAACAACTTGAAGGGCTTTAGTCACAACCTCTAAATCAGTATTCGACCAAAAAGTTGGACCCACATGCACAATATAAGTTGATTGGAACGTATAGATCCCATCAACACTATGCTTCCAAGACCGTGAATTCTCTCCCTCATACAAAGCCACTCCCTCCGAGATAACCATCACTCCCCCTCCAACTTCTACTCCTACACAAACAACAGGTGCCACTAGCTAAGATCCCACATTCATACACCATTCACCTTGTATCCATCAACCCAACAAACTCAGATTGTTGATTTGAGATTCTAAACAAATTAGGGAGACACACTTACAAAGGAACCTACCCCACCAAACTACCCCTGCCCCCTCCCCCCCAAATAAAAAA
>Ga0228711_1006074_pt1 | contig 18139 bp, 12 predicted proteins | sample MedpolnodulmetaG_2_FD_177996 | JGI IMG/M metagenome (GOLD analysis project Ga0228711, IMG submission 177996) | Root nodule microbial communities from Medicago polymorpha collected in Santa Monica, California, United States - brown nodules | ecosystem: Host-associated > Plants > Roots > Nodule...
TTCAAATTTTGTGATTTTTTTTGAAGAAATTAGATATTTTTAGGTTTTTAGAAATTTGGCTTGCATGTTAGTTTTGATGATTGTTAGTGATGAATTAAGTTAGGAATTGTATTTTAGATGTTGTTTAAGGTACAATGTGGTAGTCTATGATTTAGAAATTGTTAGATTTCTTGGTTGTCTGAAGATTGCACTGTATGAGTTTGATAAAATGTCTCAATGATATTTTTTTTTGTTTGTTGGATTGTTAATGATTAAATTAGTTAGAGATATATTTGCTAATGTTGATTATAGTTAGTTTCAGGACAATGTGGTAGTTTGCGGATTGAATTGTAGTTTACAGATTGAATTGTTGTTGTTGATTATAAGTGTTGTTCTTGATTATAAGTGTTGTTGTTGTTCAATTTTTGGAATTGTTGTGCAGATATGTCTCGGAGGAATACGTCTCAGAGACCGCCTGAGCCGCCTCAGGATAGGAGTGACAGACATAGGGCAGGGAGGCTTGCCCCTACTGGTAGTTTACGGAGGGAGAAACAAGCATTACACCCTCCTATGACTGGTCGAGGGAGAGGTGGGGGCACGAGACTTGCTAGAGTTGATGCTGCAGGGGGATCATCGTCCCATATGGGTCTATCCCAGACGGTGGACCCGACGCAGTATCAACAGGGTTATCAGGTGTATCAGCAGCCGCAAGATCAGACGTATCATTTTGAGGAGCCTCAACCTCACCAGTATCAGTTTGATGCGTATCAGCAGCATCAGTATGAGGATCATCATGAGCAGCCTGATATTGAGCAGGAGCAGCCTGATATTGAGGAGCCTTAGCAGCAGGATGATGTTGAGGAGCATCAACAGCATGTTGGTGGGGGTCGTTTTCAAGGGGTGCTGAGGGTGGTGTACGAGGCCGGACCAGACGACTATGCAGGGAGGGCCTTCTGACCTCACGCTTTTACCTCGCTTTGGTGGACATGTGGCATGCAGGATATGGGTCGATGCCGATGTAAGTATATTTTAATGTTTATTTTACTTCTTTTACTATTTATACAACTTATTCTAATTATTATTTTACTTATTTAATGTGAGAATTAAAATTTATGTTAGAATATATTTAATGTTTATTTTACTTATTATTTATTTAACGATGTTGTTTGTTGTTTTTTGTTTTTGTATTTCAGTTTCGGAAAAAACATAGGGTGAAAGGTATCTCGCACGGGAAGAAGTTGAGCCTTAAAAACCTGACAATCCCTCAACCGGGTGAACAAAATGACTTGTTTTGGTCAGAAGTGAATATGTCTGGTCTTACTCCCCTCCTGACTAGTGGGTACGAGAACAGCTCTCACGGGCTTGTTTGTGCGATGTTAGAGAGATGACATGAGGAGACCAACAACTTCCATCTACCTGTTGAGGAGATGACCATCACTGGGAGGCTCCTTCCTGATAGAGAGTTAACCCGTGATGAGGGGATAGAGATGATGCAGGTGGACCTACTTTTTACAGAGGAGGTTGCCGCTAAGGAGGTGGCAAGACAGGGTGCTGCTCATGTTAGTTTTGGTGTACTGAAGAGGCGCTACGAGGAGATCTTGAATAGGTATAATCAACTGCTTGAGATTTACACACAAGAGGAGCAACACGAGCGAGCTCATGTTAGGTTGGCCTGTATTAAGGCGTTTCTGTTGCTCTTGCTTGTCTGGACCATTTTTGCCGGCAAGAACATCAAAAATATTAATCTGTTGTGGTTGCTTGCGCTACAAGATATGGACGAGTTGGACAGCTGGTCATGGGGTGTGATGGGACTTGCTTTCCTATACGAGCAGCTATCTCTTACCTCCGACTCATCTGTGGCCTCTGTGGTGGTTACATGACCTTACTTGTGGTAATATTTGTTTTTCTTCTTTTTTACTTATTGAATCGTAAATGTATAGTTGTTTGTATAATACTTGTGTTGATATAAATTTGTTTCTTTATGTTTGCAGGGATGGACTTCGGCGCACTTCTCGAACATCATTCCGAGGATTGATGATGAGGACTACGACCCTACTGTTTCCCCTCTTGTGAGTCAATGGAAACCTCCCAAGGACTTTTCTAATCCTGGACACTACAGAGATATCATTGATTCATTGGACCATTCTCATGTCACATGGAGGCCGTACGAGAGACGACGACACATCATGCCCTTTCAGGACATATGCTGGTACTCCGGATGGATCGTGGCCAGCAGAGGCAAGATGGTCCGTCACTTGCCAGAGCGGGTTCTTAGGCAGTACAGGTATGTCCGGACACGACCTAGGCCTCATACAGACATTGAGGCTCTTGCGGTAGATGATGTGGCCCAAGCCTTCACGGAGTTTGCTCTACATGTCCTCAGCCATCAACAAAGGGGTCATCCGATTTCGGATAACGAGTCGTGGGCTCAATACTAGGGGGTACTTGAGATGGTTCGTTAGAGTATCACATCCAAATGTGAACCCCCCTGCGACCATTCCTGACTACGCAGTTGATGCCCCTTCTCGTCCTGTCCCTCCTTACGAGGAGGTTCTTGTTGAGCAGCAGTGGACCAGACATCCTCCCGACCCATACCAGATCATCAGCAACATCAAAGATAGAGTGGAAGGTGCAATGGCGCATCCTGTTGTGTTTCATAATCCAAAGGAGGTTATTCGCTTGATGCAGGGCATACAATCTGAGTGGAGCATGCTGGAGCAGATGCCGGCTCCGCGGAGGAGAAGTAGGAGTCCACGAGATGGACCAGTATGACTTGTGTAGTTTTTTTTTATGACATTTTGTTGGATTTGGTTGTAATCCTATTACATTTGCGCTTTTTGGTGTTTTTTATGACATTATTCGTTATTTTATTCTGTTATTTTTCCTGATATAATTATGAGTTAATGCTTGATTGAAACAAAGCTTGAATGAATGATGATAAATGTATGCAAATGACTGAATGAATGTATGAAAGAAGGATTGAAAATTTAGGGAAAAGAGAGGTTTCTGCCTCTTCTGGTTTTCTGCAAAAATTGGGCGTGAGTTAACTCACGCATGTGTTAACACTGTGCGTGGGTTAACGCACGCCATGTTTTACACATGCGCATGTTAAGTGTCGCAGCGTTAGTTAACTAACGCATAGTTTTACACGTGCGTTAGTTAACTAACGCAGGGGTATTTAGGCATGGCTGCAGGGCGCGAGTGTTTTGTGCATGGGGAAGAGCAAAATTCAAAGTATGGCCATCCCATTAGCACAAGCCAAGTTAATACAGCCCACCTAGGGTTTGGGCACACAAGAACAGTTTGTAACAAAAGGGTGCCCAAATTTTGTAAATACAACCAACAATTAGGAGAGTTTCTCCTCCACCCCCATACTGGATGGAATTTGTCCATTTGTATCATTATTAAAATTTTGTTGTGAATAAATGCAATGCAAATATTAAAAGTTAATATCGAGGAATGATCACCTATTCAATAACCTAGTGGAGACCGTGGAGAAAGTGGTAGAAAAGATAAAGGTTTTAGCATGGCGGTGGTTTTCGAGTTGAGAGGCAAAATCATCTTGCCTCTACTATGAATGGTGTTGGAAACCTTGGGTCTATACGGTGATTTTCTGCTTGGGGGTGTCGTTCATGTGCACTATTGTATTCTGGTTTTCTGCTGTTTTTTTTTATTTTTATTTTTTATGGATTTGGAGTCTCCTGCTAGTTTCATCTAGCTTGGTTTTGGTTATGTTCTTGTTACTGTTATGGTTTTTCCTTGTTATTGGGTTGCTATTGCAGGTGTTTTTTCTAGTTTGTGTTCCTACCACTGCGGCTGTTTTGCTGTACTTGTTGCACGTTTCCGGGTATTTCTTGTGCCTGGAGACGCGGTTATTCAATAAAATTAGTTGTTTCAAGGTGTTCGCCATAGTGACTTTTTCAATCTTGTTTTGGTCAAGATGTTATTGAATATGTTGCAAGCTGAATGCCAAGTACTTTATGAAGTGTATTCAAGTTAAGTGATGTCATTTATTACAATTTTTTTCCTAGAAACACATAGAATAGAAGGTTACAAGTTCGTGATTTAGAGTCTTAAAACATTGGACTCTTCTACTTAAACTCCATTGTTCGTGATTTAGAGTTCTAACTTGCTTGTCGTGGTTGTAAAGGGCTCAGAGCCACCTTGACCTTTGATAGATCACAAAGAACATTTCATTGTCCGACATTAGGGATAAGGTTCCTAAGAATTTAGGAAGGTTGAAGAGGTTTATCTAGCTCGGTGTCAGCTCATCAAATTAATCCCAACCCCGGAGAAAAAACAATTTTTTTCTCACATGCGAACGGGTAAATCTGGGAAAACACTCCCCCCACCCCCCGCCCGGATGGGTAAATCCGGATTAGAACGGTTCATAAGAATCACGGAGAGGGAAAATAATCAGTCTTTTCTATTATGTTTATGCTAGAAAATATTTAGTTGAGACTAAGAACTACAGAGTTGAAATTCAACAAAGTATCGTTTACCTCCTTTGCAAATAGACTGTCATTTAGGATTTAAGATGCATATGTGGAGTCGAGCATTAAAATTGAGATCAGAGTTTTGTGCACTGCTAATTGAATTGTTCTTAACCAGTATCATTTTAGGTATGCTCAAGTTGAAATTACCATTATATAAGGTAGACTCATTATTCTTTGAGTAAACTGAAATTTGACAACCATGCTTGTATCATCCGACAATGTTCAATTCTTTTTTTTGCTCTTCCAAAAGTTACTATTCCTCTTTGGGGCAAGTGAGTTGAAGTAAAGCATAGAAATTGCTTTACATGTTTTTTTTTTCGAAAATCTGCTTTACATGTTTTTGATACCAAAACTTAAGTTCTGTTCTGAGTCTAGATTTCAGTTATTTTGAAGTTCATGATGCCATCTAACAAGAAATGAGAGTATAATCACAAAATATTAGGAATAAGTATCGGCTATCCATACACAAAAAGGAGATTACGAGATTTAACCATTCTCAAATTCCATCACTTATCCATATAACTAATATTTTAATCATTCTCCAATGCAATTAATTTCTTCGCCAGACGCGATGCCATTGATAACAAGATTACATGCAATTATGTTATCCTCCAATATACAGAGTTCTGTATGGTTGGGAAATATTATTTACTCTACTTTGAGGGTAGAGAAGCCTCCTAAGAAGAAAAGACTAATTTCTCATTTTTCATTCATACCCTTGCAAAAGGAAATGCAAGTTTATAAAGGCATTGAAGGAGTATCCTCTCAATGCTGCATACCTGAATTCTGAAGGACTACTATAATTCTAAAATTATCTAACCAGCAAAATTCATGCAATGCAACAAAATTCTTCAAACCCTTTGGTTCCTATTGTTATGCTCAAATATATATTTCTGCATCCAGTTTCATCCATGAAATTATGTTAAATTCCACACAATGCAACCAATTTCTTCACCTATTTGATAAAAAAAGCTACTTGAATAGTTTAATCGTTTCAAGTTCACAATGGGAGTCAATAGTTACATGCTAACAAGGATGGACCTAAAGAGATTACAATCATCAGAAGAAAACTGCTTACATATTAATGGTAACGCGAGCAGAGCTGCAAAGTTATGTACTCTTCCGAAGAGCTAAATTCAAAATGTAGCTGAGAGCCGAATCAACAGATGATAAAGCAACAAGAAGAAATGCAACAATAACAAGAGTGAGTGTTGCAGTCCTCAGCTGCCAAGGATTGATTAAGATATATAAGTAACCATTCAACACATTGTTATTATAAACTCTAACACATCATGATTTGTAACTAAAAACAACAATAAACTAATGAGATTATGAGACATACAGTATTACTAAAGCTTGGCCACTCTACGTACTTCAGCTGGCTTGGTTGCTCAATCAAAAATGCAAATAAAGATTTTAAACCCCTGAAAAAAACAACAGATTGATGTTTGTAAATACGATTGATTTTTTCTGTAAAATCCAATAAAAGCAATAGAGTTATTTACTGATTTGGGCAAATTCCTCGATGGTTCATCATAGACCGATACTTAAAAACCACTCAGAACACTAATGGCAATCGACAATACCTCTCAATAGGAGAAACTCGAGGGTTTCCTCGTGAGACACAACTAAGATGGTAACTTGACCAGTGCCAGTTCAACAAAAAGAAAGGTAAACCACTATGCATGTCTCAAAATTCAACTCATGTTTCTCCTTGTTATATTGAGGAGGTTCTCCTCACCCTCACAACTGAGAGGGTAACTTGACCCTGGTTAGATCACCGTCTCTGTTGTAAGGATGAGGAAGATGGTCTGCTTCTACTTTCTAGAGGCATCATCGATCGTCGTTAGAGTTTTGGGACCGAGTGATTTGTATTTTTTTCATTATATTCAATAAATAGGGAACAAGTGAGTGATTAACTAAACTATTGCATTTTGAGGACAAACTGAAGTTTCACAGATACCATAAGGATTCTTTGATCAAAGCTAGCAAAAAGGGCTCCTCAGGCGAATCATCATAGCTTATATTATAATGGTCATTTCTTGAAGCAGACGTCGAAAATTTGGTGCTGATATGGTTTGAGTATTTTTGTTTTATCTTCGCTCTACAAATCTGCCAATACAAAGTAGGTAATCTCAAATGATAAATAAGCACTAGAAACACATTCGCAGACCCATAAGTGAAGGAGGGACAGATAAAGAGTGATGAGGAAATACTTACCGTTTGTGGTGTAATAGAACCATCTCTGAGATAACCAACAGTCGCTGAAAACTTCAATTGCAGAAGAGGAGTACCTTGATGAAGGAATCCTACAAAATATCAAGAAAAATGAAGTTAAACAGGAAGCGAAATTAGCATTCATGTGCAGAACAAACCAATGTAGTTAGAAAAAAACCTGAATAGTTTGTTGGCAACAGAGAAAGAATAGTCATTTCAGATTCAAATTTTTGCTAGTCAATCATAACCAACTAAAACCTGCAAAAGTTTTATATATATATATATACATCAGCAATTTGTTTCAAAACGAAAAACCTTTTCTCTTTATGCTTCTTCTTACGATACTCAAGAACATTGACATGTATGTTTTTAAATTGTGGTTCTGGTTACACTGCGGACCTATATATTTCGGTAAAATGCAAGCAAATACTGTTGATGTGGCTGCAACTGCTGTTGCAGAGACCTCTAAAATCGTTATATTGTGGCAGAAACTACAGTTGCAGACTGCAATTTAGAACTACATTTTGATAGAAAAGAAGAAAAGGTAATTTATAAAGACACACTTTCATCAACACAGCGAGGCGGACGAAACCGTGGAGGCTTAAATAAGACACAAAGCGGACAATACTTCATAAAAACAGTGCATCGGACTTGAGGTCGAAACAAATTGTATTTGATAATGCAAGAAACATTAGCAGAAGAGGGTTATAGAAAGTTTTTTATTATCAGCCAAAATAAAACAAAGAATATGCACATTGAGGAACATGACACCCACTATCAATCAATCCATGAATCATAGAAGCATGCATTGAGTAATCATTTTATGTAACTAAATTGATAACCGATTACTAGCTCCACAGTTTATAATCAAGCCAGTGTTTGAAGGCTATTAATAAAAAATAAAAAATAAAAAAACTTGACTTGGTTATCAAAACGTTTTTAAATATACATCATCAACATCAATTTGTTTCAAAATGAATAACTTTTGTCTCTATGCTTGTTATTATACTCAAAGAACATTAACATTTCACAGAAAATTAGCCATTGTATACAAAATATAAACGTATCAGAAAAGAAGAAAATAAAACAATGCTTTAATGAGTTGAACTTGTATCTATTAATAGCTCATGAGATTGATTGTCATCAATCAAAGTACATATACCTTAAATATTCTACAATATCTTGCAATGAAACTTATCAATTTACCATTGATTAACCGGTATATCAAAAAAATCTCAATTTGCTTTATTTTATTTTTTTGAACAAGCCAAAATGAATTATACTAACAAACAAAAAAAAATCTCAAATTGTTTGAGAATCAAGGCTAAGGATAGCTTATAAACACACACTCTCCTCAACTCACTGAGGCAGACAAAATATATGTAGCACCGACACATTAGATTGAAGGTGTGTCCAATGTCTCACACGTGCGGTGTTACCGACACATGTGGTTACATTCAATCATTCCATTTCTCAAATTATTACGGGTGTCAACCATTCAATGTCAGTGTCGTGTATGTGCTTCACATGACAAAACCGTGAAGACTTACACAAATCACAAAACAGACAATAGCTCAAAAAAACGATACAGTGGACTAATGTCAGAACAAATTCTACTATATAATGCAAAAAAACATGAGAATAAGAGGCTTCTAGAATGTCTGTTATCAGCTAAAAAATTTAAAAACAATTAAATTGCAGATCAAGCAATATTATAACAAGTATTAATATAAGAATCATAGAAGCATGCCTCACATTTGCTGGAAATCAAGAATAAGACCCTGTTTGGATAAGTAACTTAATTAAACGCCTATAGTATAAACCTTTGTCATATAAGTGTTTACATATAAACTATTTCTATAACAAAAGAGAAAATAAAAATCTAACTGATTTCATATAAGCTATAACTTATTTTTATAAGCTATCTCGAAGAGCTTATGGAAATCAGTTGAAAATAACTTATGGATCTGTGATACGCTGTTTTCCTAAGCTCTCCTAAATAATCTCACTAGTTTTCATGTCAATGGATAAACTCAAATAACTCAATCCAAACAGACCCGAAGGGTAGTTTATAAACACACTCCTCAACCTACCATGGACAAAACAGTAACAGTCTAACATAAGTTGTTTGGATAAACAACTTAATTAAGCGCTTATCAACATAAGTGCTTATGTATAACCTATCCTTCTTAATATAAGAAAAGATGTTGTGGAAAATCTAAAACTAACCCACGCATTTATTTGGCCACGTCCCTATTTGAGGGGTAAATAAGGTCTAAATATTACTTTACTTGACTAAATGACATCACCTAACTAATATGATCTAATCTAAGTAAAATTTTATGCTGGTTTGGTTACTTTGCCCTAAGAAAAGGTACACCCCTTACATCTCAACTTTGAATGCCAACTATATTTTCTATATGGTCTTTTACATAGATATATTTACCACCTTTCCACAACTAATTATCTTCAACATTTTAAACAAACTATTATTATTTTTCACTACAAATGTTAGAGAGAAAATCGAATTTGCATCTATAAATAAAATTAAAACTCTGATCAAAACTAAAGTAAAATGGCAGAATTGATGAAGTGAAAGTAAAAGAGGTTAATAGAGACATAAGATACCTTTATTTATACAGCAGCCCAGAAATTAGAAATTACAGACCATAACAGTGGCGGCTGCAGGAGATAGAGATTGTGAGGGTAACAAGGCCAAAGGCGGTCCAAAACGGATTTAAAACGGCGGCTAGGGTTTGTTGGAAGATCTTTTGGATGAAGATGGTGATGATGGAATGGAGTGTGAGGCCATCCTGCTAAAACATTTTTACTATTTAAAATATCACCTCACTTTAACTCTACGATGATATTGAACCTTCGTCAACTAAAATACATGAGATAAGTGACTATTAATGAAAATTTTAGAAATAACCAAAATACTTCAGAGATAAGTTGTCATTGACTAAACTAACTTTGATATACATGATAAGTTGTCATTTATAAAGTAGTTTGTGATAGAGAGTTTATACTATTTAGAATATCACACCACTTCGATTTTAAAATGATATTGAATCATCATCAACTAAAATGCACGGATAAATGACCATTGTCTATAATATCGTAAATAAATAAAATGCATGAGAGAAGCGGGCATTGACTGAAATTTCAAAATTAACTCAAATGCATGGGATAAGTTTTCACTAACTAAACTAACTTTAGTATATGGGACAAATTGTAATTCATAAAAAAAAAAAAAAATCTTGCTAAAAAATTTATATTATTTAGAATATCACAACACTTCAATTCTACAATGACATTGAACCATCATCGACTAAAATACATGGCATAAGTGACCATGGACTAAAATTTCAGAAATAACCAAAATACATAGGAAAAGTTCACATTGATTAAATAGTACAATCATACATGATACAAGTTGTCATTAATAAAATACTCTCTCCGGTCCTATTTACAAGAGACAATTAATTTTTTAGATACATTAAATAATTTATGTATTTAGTTTAGATTCTTGACTAGATACATAGGAAATAATTGTATGTAACATGTTACCTGTCTTTTGATGATTTATACACTTAGTTATGAATGAGACACAGCAACAGGTTAAGTATATAGGAATTCAATACTTGATTTTTATAGAATAAGTTTAGGAGAGTTGGGTAAGGGAGGCTCAACAAATTCAGAGTAAATCTCAAGATTTATAGAGTTTCTCACTAACGAAATTCCGAAGTTGGCAGACGAAGTTGTACTCACATCCGCAAGATATGAGTCAACTCCTTACCAACCAATCTACGTTGACAATCAGGATTGTCTTGAACAATTTGAGTTCCCTGCTCTAATCTTAAAATTTAGACCGTAATAAAAAAAGCACAAGAGACTAAAAAAAACCCATTATTTATTTAAATTGTAAATAACATAAAAAAGAATCGCATTCTAGTCGATAACATCAAAATATAACTTCATGTTAATATCGAATTTCTAGCTATTTAAAAAAGTCATTTTTAAGCAAATTCATCAATATTAGAGAACAAGAAAAACTGAGCAACTAAATATTTTGCAATTAAAACTTCTAAACCCATTGATGTTTTCCAAGTTCAACTCACCTCATACATTAATTAAATAAAATTAGCACCTGGAGTAAACACTTAAAACTTCTAATTTAATCTATAAATTTGTCTGATAATGAAAGAGCGCTCAATACAGTCAAAATTTATGGAATTTACAACATCTAATTTGCATCCTCAAAAGCAAACTAGCTTGGAATCTTGAGAAATTCAGGCCATGGTTGATTTCCTGATACACCAAAAGAGAGAAATCGTAGCACGGCTTCAGAGGAATAGCATGCATATTGGGTTGGTTCACTGGGGATGGGGCTGAAGTCCTGCTTCAGCGTCTGTGCCTCCATATTCTTCAGCTTTCAGATTCGGTTCGTTGTTTGGTATCCAAAACGTGAGAACTGTTGAGGCTGCAGCAAACATGGCTCGGCGAGGAGCCCATTTCAAGCACGAAGGCACACCAATATGGCTGCTCCAACATGCTACCTCGTGATTCCTGTCAATACTCCAAGCGTGCATGGTCCCGCCTCCTGAGCCTGCCACTACATACTTCCCGTCTGGGGTAAATGTAGCCTCTATTGAGCTACCATGAGATGGTTCCAAACTAAATCCGCAGCGCTTATCTCCTCCATATGCATCAAGAACATATATGTTGTTATTAGTTGTAGACAGAAGCATTGATTTGCCATCATTGCTGAATTTAATATCACAAACCTCAGCAGTATCACCACCAACAAGAAAAGTGTCGAAGGGACCTTTGTCATACGAACGTGAATCAAACAACTTAATAGCTCCCCCTTCCATTGCTACGGCAAAGACAAGGCCTTGTTGGTCGTAGGCAACAGTAGGTCTACCGCGTACATGTAAGATTCCCTGGCATGCATTTACGCGTAGATCCCATAACCTTACACTGTGGTCGACAGAACCAGACATGAAGCTATCATTGATAGGAGACATGCAGAGAGAAACAACTCTTTGTTTATGCCCCTTGAAGTATCGTAGGCAGCGGTTATCATACATCGATAAATACCTCAACGATTCTCCGGTAGACTCCAAATTGTACCTTGAAGAGCATATGACAGAACTTGGGTGATGAGTAAAGCATATTTGATCAGTACCATGTTTCTTATGATAAGTGGTCTTCAACAACTTAGCATTAACAATGTCATAGAGTCGCACTGAGTCATCCTCACCAGCTGTGACCAATAAATCATCCTTACGATGGAAATCAATCGAATATATCTTCCCAACATAGTCGGAAAAAACGGCTCCTATGGACATGGTGCGGACAATGTCGTCATCAAGCTCCATAAGTGATGCTGTCATCCTCCCCAGGACCGGCCCAATCAAATTGGAGATATGTTCAAATAGTAAAAATGGACCCCTAATTAAAAAATAAAACACAATTTTTTTAAAAAGAGCCATCCAATATTTAAACTGTAAATAACATAAAAAAAAAATAGTCATCCTTGTAACTAAGGCAAAAAAGAATCATATTCTAATCAGTAACATCAAAATACAACTTCAAGCTCTTTTAAAAAAAAACATAGTTAACCATTTTTTATAATAATCATTCACAATTCTTGTAAATCTTTGATTTATAATGTTTGAGTGTATTTGAGGAGCAATTTTTTAGGAGTCAAGCTTCAGTCCAATGCTTTTAAGTAGATTTTAGTTTCATCTTTCAGTGTACATGTGTGGGCTGCGAATGATACTATCCAGCACTACAGCTGGGTAGTATATGCTTATGGCTAATGAATGTCATAACCTACGTTTGATCCCCATTTTCCTTCTTTTTACGATTTCAGGAATTGAACAAGGGAGCGCACGCATACTAACAAAGTACATTCTTCCGTTGAACCATGGCGACAATTTATGAGCATTAAAAATATATAACTTATAACTATAATTTTGGATCCTAAATTTTTTTGAAGCCTTGAGCCACAGACCTGGTTGCAGATGATCAGGGTCGGCCGTGATCCTCCCCGACCCGACCACAACAGGCAAAATCCCTCTACTTCTCACTACACTGAAACATTAAACTAAAATCTACCTAGCTTCAAGTAGAATTAATCAATTCTACTCGAAAGCAACCAAACATGTCAAAAACAATTCTACACCTCCAAAATCACTTCCGGTCCGGCCGCTCTAAAAGTAAAACATTAAACTAGAATTTACTTAAAAGCATTAAACTAAAGCTTATCCCAAACAAATTATTTCTCAAATACACTAAAACATTATAAATCAAAGATTTATAAGAACTATCAATGATTATTATAAAAAACTGTTAACAAGAGAAGACAAATTACCTAAAAATTGAGCAGGGACGGTGGTGGTGGGTGGCGGGTGGTGGGCGGTGGACGGTAACCGAGCAACGCCGTCGACGGAGAGAGATGATTTGATGAAACAGAGAGGAGAGAGCGATGAATGGATTCCTTTGTTGTGTGATTGATTATTGGGCTGGGCCTGTAAAAGTTACAATTTTTTTTTTGAATTGTTATATGTGCCCCATAAATTGCTTAAACTGGGAAATAAGCCGATTTAGAAGCTGCGTTCCGATCTAAAAAAATGTTCATCGGATTGTAATTCATGATAGATTTTATATAATTTTCATCAGACCGTAACTCATGATATATTTTATATGATCAAGAGTTATGATATGATGAATTTGATGGACTTTTGAGAAATCCATGAGGTGCATAGATCATTTTTTTCGTATGTTTTTTTTATTTCCCCTTTTTTTTAGGGAATTTTCCCCTTAATTTTGATTAGGCTAGGCATGTATATTATACATATTAAAAAACATTTAATTATGGTTTTGATCTCTCTATTTTCACTTATTCATGTGATTAACCCTCTATTAATAAAATTACTTGGATTTTCTCCTTCCATCATATTTTTGTATTTTTTTAGAAGATAAAATGAAATATATTAATCAAACATCCTTGCTTTTGGCATAATAAATGCCGGAGAAATATATTAATCATATTTTTGTATTAAAAATGGTGATTTGATCTCTTAAATGACGAATCATGGTAACAAAAAAAAATATAAATCATACAACTCAATGATATGTAGTGATCAGTACTCATAAAGTTATAAGAAAAATCATTAAAAAGTTTAGTTTCAACTACAAGGGTTATAATTTAAACACAAAGTATGGAGAAAAAATTGATAGCAAGAGTGAGATTAAGCAAAAGCTTTTTTTTGAAAGATAAAGACCCAAAGATTATTGAATCTTTCCCTTTTTTTAAAAGGAATTGAATCATACTACCTTTGTATTGTATCATTTTTTTCTCCATATTTTCTACTCAAACTAATTTTACCATTTGATACAATACAAAGGGGAAAAAAAATTAATTTGATATTAAAAAAATGTTGCAAGTTGAAGATCAAATTTACAATGGTAAACGGTGGGATATTTTACATGTGTTTGAGATGATATTTTACAATGGTGATGCATGTACTAAGGAATCTAAGATCACTGTTTAGTATCCACCATCTAGGGGTCAACACATAAGATAGCACATGGATCTTGGGGATGTCATACTCGAATCACATATAATTTGTGGGATGAGGGGTTTAGATTCACTAGATTATACTGCACATGATGATTAGAAACTATGTGATTTTATTAGCAATATACTACTAAGTCTCAATCAATTCAAATGATTTTATGTGGGCACAAAATCCAAATATTTTACCATAACTTTCTTATAAGAAAAATTTAAGCTATTCTAATGTATGTTTCCATACACACTCGTGAAGGATCGAACTCTGAACTAAATGGTTAAGCATGTGTTTGGTATAGCAACCGTGTGAACGCAGCCGTACATTTAGTATGAAGCTCAAATATATTGCTTATTAAAATTGCGATGAAATTGACATCAAAACGCGAGATTGATAATTTGGATGCATAACCAAACATGCTATAAGAGGCTTAAGTATTTATTAATTGTGTTACAATATATTTATTGCAATATATCTTTTCTATTTCATCACATAAAAAAATAGACACTTTTGATTAATAGGAAAAAACTAATATACATTTAATTGAATACAATATTTTTTTGGTTTGTTTGAGGTATCCGTAATCAATAGCTAAATACTAATCATTCGAGGTATGGAGATCCAATGAAAAAAATGGTCTCTTTCAACAAGTGTTCTTCCATAAACACCGATCATGAATCAAATACATGACCTCATGCTTAAGAGACTCAAGTATACGTCAATTGTGCTACACTCTATTGGTAGTTGAATACAAAATGTTGCAGACATTATTGATGTAGACAACCATAACCAGGGTAGCTTACCACATGGGGTACCAATGAAGGGATTCTAACATCACATGACTTTGTCTCAACTCAATCACAAGAAAAATCTCATATTGAGATATACATTAAGTGCCCATATCCCATGTTTGTTTTGCTATCCAATTTTTGTGGGGTTTGATCGCTGGATGAAGGTGATTTGATACATGCTAGGTTACAAAACAACCGAACCAAATAACACTTTCCGCCCATAATTGTGTTTCTTTCTGATCATGTTTGTTTCAGTTGTGAAAAATTCAAATAATTTTGCTAAAAAAATAAAAATAAAATTGTAAGTAGTGCCTAGAGTACTTTTTTCAAATGAATGTTTTGTTCTTATTTGTGTCTTGAATCAAATTGACTTGTGTCATGTCCCCATGTAACAATAAAATCACCAAAATCTTAATTTGGACAAGAATATCATTATTATGCTATGATATTAGCAATTGAACTTAAGTTGGTAAATCCAAGAATTTTAAGTTGTGGGAGGGCAAAAAGTTTAACATTTTTTAAATTGTAGTCACTAAAAAGTAGTCATATTAGCATTTTCAAACTATAAAAAAGATCAAAATTGATGTTTTTGGTAATTGCAAGGATAAAATTAAAACATAAAAAAAAGGTTACATGAACTAAAATTAGAGTTCTATATTTACATGACCAACAAACAACATATTTAATCCTAAAATTAATTTGTGGGGGCTATTAGAAATGGATACTTATGGTGTTGTCTCCAATCCAACATGAGATGCTGACTATGTGCTAAGAATGTCTACATGTTACTATGTTATAAATGGATAGTACTTTAGTTAAGTTTCATGTTGAACTTACTTGTGTGGGTTGAAGTCTAAACTAGAGGATTTAGTGTTCTCTACCTTTAATAGTCTAAGGTCTATTTGGATAAGCAATTTAACTAAGTATTTACGGCATAATCTGTTTTCATGAACTATTTGCACAGTAAAAAAATTAAGTAAAAATGTTTTCATATGTTATTAACTGTTTTCAAAAGCTAAACTATCATGGAGAATTTATGAAAATCAACATAAAACCAGCTTTTGGATATGTCATATAAGACTAAGTTTAATATGAGAAACGAATGAAGTTGTTCACATTTTAGGAGGGGTATCCACATTATCAGCTAACCTCACTACTTATTTTAATGTATCTTTTGATATTAACGTTTTTTTTTAAGGAGATATTAACGCTTTTATTATTAATAAAATGTTATAAGAATCTTTTACTAAAAAAACCATATATGTAATTACTATATCTATAATTATTTTTATAAGTATCTTAATTTGTATGTTATTATTTTGCATTTAAATAGAGTCTTATTACAAAATTTATTTTAGACTACCGAATCAGCCTCAATTCTTATATCGGGATGGTTGAAAGAAATTTTGAAAGTCTAAAGAGTAATTTTCTAAAATTCATACCAAGCCCTAAATCTATATCATGGCTAGTCTATTTTTTGTAGAGCTGTCAAAACGGACCGGGCTGTAAGGGCCGGCCCGTTTAGCCCGATTAATTATAGGGCTTGCGCCTTAAATATTGAGCCCGAATTTGAATAGGGCTTTTTAGCCCGGCCCTAAAAAGCGCGGTATTAGGGCTAGCCCGAACGGGCTGCGGGTAGCCCGTTAGCCCGCATAACAAAAAAAAATCCTATAAATTATTTATATTTTTCAAAATATTCTTTACTTAGTTGATTATAAAGTAAAAAATAAAAGTGAAAATTCAATGAATTAACACAAATATAAATGTAATATAAAATTATATTTATTCGTTTCGTTATTTATAATTTTAAAGATCGAATATATAAATATCTATAACCATAACGTATCTAATTTATTTAAAATTCTTTTCCTCGCCGTTTTAGTTTACAAAGTTTGTACAAAAATGTTTACAATTTATTTTTCATGCTAGAAATTATTTAAACATATTAAAAATATTATTTATAAAAAAATTTATAGGAGTATTTTATAGTACTTTTTTTATTAAAAAAATGTAATTTTTAATACGGGCCGGCCCGTTTAGCCCGTGGCCCGTATAGGGCCGGGCTCGGGTAGCATATTTTAAGCCCGTTTTTCAACCGGGTTTTTTGGCCCGGTCCGATAAAGCCCGAAGCCCGTTAGAGCCGGGCCTAAACGGGCCGGGCCGCCCGCTTTGACAACTATAATTTTTTGTTTTGACAAATATTATTTTTTGTTGAATTTTGCTGACAAATATATCATTGTTATAGTAAATGACGTGTGCAGTGTGTCTTGGAGGTATTTGGATGAGACGGTAACGATTATTAATTAATGCAGTAATGTTAAATTTTTTGAAGAAAAACTTTATTATTTATCGTATCTAACTTAAGAGGTTAATCTCTACGGTCGTACACATAACTAGAATTTTAAAAACACAAGTTGGTGCTTTATATATTTTTTTTTTAAAGGAAGTTTGTGCCTTATATTTGTTATTAATATATATGTATCATATGACTAACCGACTTGCGAAAGAGAAAGAAAGGCTCCATTTGTCAACTGACAGAATATATCTATAGTTCTTTTTAAAAAATCTAAGTAATTTTTTATTTTGGTGCAAAAATCTAAGATAATTTTCTTCGGTGTAGTTTTGATAGTTGTTATGAACTTTAATATAATGATTAATTAGTTCGAGAGTCTCTTTCTGTTATGCTATTTCTTTACCCCCTTCTGGTTGTCACTGTCATTACAGTGTTTACAAATATATAGACCTTTGTTCAATGAATAAAATCCGAGTTTCATTTTCTTAACACTTATAGTACTTAACAGACATTAACCTTTTAAGAAAATAAATATATTGTTGCAAAAAAATATAGGTACAGTAGAAACACTTTAAATTAATACTCGGTAAATTAATAAACTCTCTAAAATAATAAATTTCTCCGGTCCCGACTTGGGCCAATGTAAGAAATTTAAAAACTCGATAAAATAATAAGATAATAATTTTTCGGGAGATCCCTTTATAATTTTCGGTCCCAAGAAAATCATAAATTAATAATTCATAGAAACTGAAAAAAAATATATTACACTCTATTGAAATA
>Ga0228711_1006075_pt1 | contig 18138 bp, 4 predicted proteins | sample MedpolnodulmetaG_2_FD_177996 | JGI IMG/M metagenome (GOLD analysis project Ga0228711, IMG submission 177996) | Root nodule microbial communities from Medicago polymorpha collected in Santa Monica, California, United States - brown nodules | ecosystem: Host-associated > Plants > Roots > Nodule...
CAGATTTACACAGAAAATTGTTTGAGTTTGAACACTTGATATACAATCAGTGGTGTTCTCAATACAAATCAATTACAGACTCTTTAGACTCTTGAGACTATAGAATTTATAAAATGTGGACTATTCTTAAGAAATTCTAAGTAACTTTGAAATGCAAACAAAACAGAGTATGAACTTTGAAATGTTTAGAGAGTCTAACTTTTGAATGCGTGTGTATTGCTTTCTTGTCTGTATGTTGTATATGTTGTGTGTTCAACTATCAGGTCTTCGCTCCTTTATATAGAGGTGTGAAAGAGACGTTGGAGACTTGCCAGCACACATACACAAAGAGTCGTTTGAAGCTTGTTGATCACCAATGATCTTTTGCCTGATATGGTTATTGTCCTATGAAGGATAAATTTCAAATTCATTCCTTGTATAAAGGAACATTTCTGCAGGCAGAGCTGTTACCCTTGTCTTGTTGCAAAGCACGACCAAAGTAGTGGAGAAGGTGGTTGTACAGTTCGTACATTTGTCCTTTTTCAACGCTCTTGATAGAATAAGCATTCTGAGCTTTCAAATTTCATCTCAAGACCGTTGTTGCACTTCTTTACGTCTTTAGCAACTCTTAGGCAGGATTAAATGAGATTCCAGCTTTAAGTTCTTCAGCTCCTGATGAACTTCAGCTTCTGGTGAGGTTGCTTCTGATGAGGTGCTTCTGATGAAGCTGCTTCTGATGACGTCATTACTTCAGGAGCGCTTTTGAACTTCAGGAGCATTATTCTTCAGACGCTTCAAGCTAACTTTTTGTTGATTCTTTTGCTCTCTTTTGTTCTTTCAGAACCCTTCAAAGATATAAAATTTTGTCTATGGTCCTGTACACTTGAACAAATATTAGCATATGCAATTGACAATTTTTAATACCTTGTTATCATCAAAATCTTAAGGGTGACATATGTTAAACATTTTTTGTTCTAACAATTTCCCCACTCTAAGAGTAATGTTTGTTAAACGCATTTTGTTCCAACATCTTGTATGTCAGAAAGTTTCAACTTTAAAATCTTATATTTTATCACAAATAAATCCTATTTAGAGATATGTTTTACGGTTTATTTACAAATCATCTTATAAAACATGCCTCTGAGAATGTTATAGGTTGTATCATACTTTAAAAAAAAATAAAAAAATCCAGAAATAACATATTAGATTTGAGTCTTGAATTTTTAAAACATGGAAGTCGATTGAAAACCAGCAAACAAATGTAAACACATATCATCATCAAACACAAATCCCCTAACCAAACACATTTTAAAAAGGTTATATTCTGGGGTGTGGATTTCTATTGTCTAGGTCTAACTTTCTATCATGTAGAATTGGTGGATTTCCCTTTTAAATTTTTAGGAATACTAGTGAGAGAAAATCTCAAGATGTTTCATAGCATCCAATATTGTTGTAGTCTTTAAAAAAGAGTTTATCTTTGGAAGAACAAATTACATTAATCAATTCAGTAATTAATGACTTTTTTGCCTGTTTATTTTTTATTTTTTTTAATAAGGGATCCAAGAAGGTGATTCACAAACACATATCACTACAAAAGACTTTTCTCTTTGAGCTTAAAACAAAGATAGGAAGAAGACTCGTTGTGTAGGTTGGGATAATATTTTGTTTACTAAAGAATGATGGGAGGTCTTTGTGTGAATGATATTGAACTATTTAATGTATATATTTTGTTTATGGATAAGAATACAACTTGATATGGTTTATAATGTATTAAAAAATGACTGATTCTTGTACACGTTGTTCTAGTTTGCTTCTCATTTTTTTATACAAATAAATCCACTCTTTTTTTTATTGACTGCAAATGAGTAAGTTTTCTTTTTTGACGGTATGCAAATTATGAAGTTACACCTTAAGATCACTAATAAGGTGTATTAGACAAGTTTTAATAGGTCAATCCCTGTAGAATTTGTTAATTAACTTACACTATCTAATTAATCTTTTAGTAGATCAAACTAGAAGCTAGTTATCTTAAGATGCTTTTAACAAATGCTCTAGTAGTTTTTGTTTGACGGGAAATGCTCTTATAGTTAGTTATAACTTACTAATTTACCTCCACTAATTTATCTACGAGATATATAAAACAGAATAAAATATTTTGCTTGACCTTGTTAATTCCATTACTTAGGAGAACCAGAAACTTATCAATTTAATCAAGTACACTTTCTCTTTCTTATATTGGATAAATGTGTGTTTTTTTTGTCAAGAATGTGTGCTTTTTTTATCAACACAGTATTTCTTTGGTGCCTTGCAGATATATATAATCTATAAACTATAGATAACTAGACTGTGTAAATTCATATATTGTTCTAAAGATATCCCTGTACTTCGATTTGCTTATCTTATCAAAACAAATAAATTGTTTTGTTTATCTTTATATTTACACGCCTTCTGGCCCAATTATATGGGTTTGGTTTACTTAATCAGATAACATCGTAATTATTTACTTTTAGATTTATGAGAAAATGATTGTACACCTCATTCATGATCCATATGAATAGTTGCTTCATTATTTGTGTTTTTTAAAATTATTTATAAAGGTCTATGTTTGTCTTTATCAATTGCAACAAAATTTAGTGACTATAGCTACTTTTAGTATAAATTTAAAGTAAAAATACTGTAGTTTCCATTATAAAACTTTCAATTTAGTTGGTGAACTATTATTCTCTCTCAAATACCATCTTTAAATTCAGGGTTGGTCTTTTAAATTTGGATGCTTTGGAAGAATCAAGAGACCTATAAAAAATCCAAAAAAATAATAAGATTAAGAGAAATGAACCGAAAAGACTATTAAACATTTCATTTGACTTTGTATAAGATGGAGACATGGGCGAATCCTTTTGTAGCTGAGGGGTAGCTTTGGCTACCCTAATTTTTTTTTTTTTTTATATTGAATAACTAGGTATATTAATGTAGTTAGCAACCCCAATAATATATTTTTAGCTAACTCAAACAAATTCATTTGCAAAAACTTGGCTTAAATTAAAATGTTAAAAAAAAAAAATTATCAATAGTGAAAACATATTTTGACATTTCGGTCTCTACAACAACTATAATGAAAACATTTTTTGCAACAAAAATTATCAATACTCAAATAAAATGAACGATAGTTTAACACAAATAGCTTATTTGTTGATCTTGAAAAATAAATTGTTAGTCTATTTAGCAAATTTTCAACTATGAAAGTATTTGTCTCCTTGAAGCCTAATTTTATAGAGATTAAACATATTTAACCCTTAAATTTAACATATAAAATTTTAAAAAAGATAATTTTTCTTTGGCTAAAAAAAATTCTTTGTATTTGGCCCCCTCGTAAAAATTACTTTAGCTTCGCCGCCGGATGGAGAGATGTTTTTTGTTTACAAATTGAGATGGAGAGATTAGACATAGAGAATGATAATTAGAAAGAAAAGAGACTCATAAACTAGGTAAAATATTGTGACTTTTGAATGTTAACATGCAAAAGAGAAAAAAAAACTGATTTCTTTATTATTCATAACACCCCATATCATTAATTTTAGTGCCCCAGTTAGATTACCCACTCATGCCTCATGGTTTAGTTAATAAAATTATGGATGTAATTAATGTTTCTTGATATATGTAGTTGACTGATTTCATTTTTTTCATTTAGTCACGTCATTTTTTAGTTTTGACTTCGTAGTGTCCTTATAACTTTGTCGCAACTAGCATTTTACATATTTTTTTATGGGAGCATACACGCACAGACAGTTAAAAAAAATTGGCGTCTATAAAATTATGGTGCTCTAGACTACCGCCCTCTCAGCCCGTGCTCAGGGCCACCCCTGCTAAAACCATAAGCTCCAATAAATAGTTTCTATATTATTATTAATACATGGATTTTGTTTACAACATTAATTCATTGAGTTAATTAGTTCTTCAATTGGTTTAAATATACGAAAAAGAATGATATTCTAGGGACTGCATCGATGGAATTGAAATAGTTGAAGTACAATTTATCTTATTTTTATAGTTTACAAACCAAATCAGAGAGATGAACAATTTATGGACAAATTAATAGTTTATTCAATTTAGTTGTTAAAATTTTTACTTAGCAATAGTTAATTATTTTTATCAAACAAAAAATTATTATTTTCCTCCTGCAAAAATAAATAATTGAGATGAAGCAGTAGGTTGAGGAGAGGCCAATAATTGACGTAGGAGGTTGTAGGGTTGGGAGGAGGAAAAGTTGGAGGAGTGTTGTGTCTTGTTGAGTCCTTTTGTTTTGTTGAGTCCTATTGCTAGTAGTGCTTATAATTTTTTGCACTCGGTGGATCATAACATTATTGCTAAAAATAGTCATTAAATTTGGAATAAATATGTTCATCTGAAAGTAAGACTCTCTATGTGGGAGCTTCTTTGTTATCGTATTTCATTGAATGACAATTTATTTAGATGGGACCGGGTAATCTCAGCCAATGCTTAGCTTTGTGTGAGAGGTAGTAATTTGGAGGACACATATCATATTTTTCTGCATTGTGATTTTTACAGGCAAATTTGAAATGATGTTTATAACTAGTTAGGCTACATCTTGGTCATTTCTTATTATATTTTGGATCATGTAATTCGTTCAGAACCTTGTGAGGCTTTTCAAAAAGTTATGTGACCCTTTTAATTTGATATGATTTTCCACTGTTTGGATCATCTTGAGAGAAAGATGTTGAATAAGAGAGAAAAAAGAGACATATGTTGAAATACCGCGTGTCTGAATAGCACTATGGAATGTCTATTATATAGGAGTTAGGTAACTTAAGACTAAGCTATGACATATTTACAGAATAAATATTCTACATAATATTTTATCCTAATTTACTTAGAGAGTAAGTAAAATATATTTACAATGTAAATATACCATTTTCTATTTATTTAATAAATAAATATCAACACTCCCCCTCAAGTTGGAGCATATAAGTCAAATGCGCCAAGCTTGCCACATATATAACTTGTTCTAGGACCTCGTAGAAATTTTTTAAAAATATATGTCAATTGGTCATTTGAATTGACAAAGCTTGTGACAATATCGCATGATTCAATCTTCTCTTTGATAAAGTGGTTGTCTATCTCAATATGTTTGGTCCTCTCATGAAAGACTGGATTTGAGGCAATATGCAACCCGACTTGATTGTCACATATAAGTGTCATTGGTCGTGCTTCTTTGAATTGAAGTTCCCTGAGTAACTACTTCAACCAAATGAGTTCACATGTTACTAGTGCCAAAGCCCTATATTCGGCCTCATTACTTGATCTTGCAACTACATTTTGTTTCTTACTCTTCCAGGATACCAGGTTTCCTCCAACAAGTACACAATACCTAGAAGTAAATCATCTATCGATAGGTGAACTTTGTCCAATCAGCATCTGAGTAGCCAACTATCCGAGCATGTCCTTTATCTTCATAAATGAGACCTTTTCCTGGAGCACCTTTGATGTATTTTAGAACCCAGATAACAGCTTCCATCTGTTCTTGGCATGGAGAATTTAAAAATTGGCTTACCACAGTAACTGCAAACGAAATGTTTGGACAAGTGACTGTAAGGTAATTCAATTTCCCAACCAATCTCCTATACCTCCTTGAATCAGATAACAGTTCCCCCTGATTGGGTAGAAGTTTGACATTAGGATCCATAAGAGTATCAACTAGCTTGGCATTCAAAAGACATGTTTCTTCAAGAATATCCATAGCATATTTTCGTTGTAATATTACCAGACCATCCTTAGATTGGGCTACCTCAATACCTAAAAAATAACGAAGTTTACCAAGGTCTTTTGTCTGAAACTGAGTATAGAGATTGTGTTTCAACTGGTGTATTATCTGCTCATCACTACCAATTATGACAATATCATATACATAGACAATAAGGTAAATGCATCCTTGGGCTGAGTGACGATAGAAAATAGAATGGTCAGCTTCACTACGCATCATACCAAATTGTTGCACTACTGTGCTGAATCTGTCAAACCAAGCTCTAGGAGACTGCTTAATACCATAAAAGGATTTATGTAGTCGACATACCATATTAGATGACTCCCCATGAGCAACAAATCCATGTGGTTGCTCCATATATACTTCCTCTTCAAGATTACCATGTAAAAATGCATTTTTAATATCAAGTTGATGGAGAGGCCAATGTCGCATGACTGCAATGCAGAGAAGAAGTTTAACTGATGCCATCTTAGCAACAGGTGAAAAAGTGTCACTATAATCCAACCCAAAAATCTGAGTGTATCCCTTGGCAACCAACCGAGCTTTGAAATGATTAATCTTACCATATAAACCAACCTTTACATATGAATCCACCGACAACCGACCAAAGATGTCCCAAAAGGGAGAGGAACTAGCTCCTAAGTACCACTGCTTTGGAAAGCACACATCTCGTCAATCATTGCTTGCCTCCACTCAGGGTTAGATAATGCTTTACCTGGAGATATAGGAATAGAAACAGAGGATAAAGAAGACAAACATGTGTAATGTAAAGGAGAAAGACTGTGATACACAAATCAATATAATGAGGAGATGGATTATGTGTTGGATGGATACCTTTACAAACATCAATGGGAAGATCAGACTCAAGCTGCGAGACCAAATCTGGTGATGGTGTCGGAGGAGGATCTGCAATGGCCTCTGAGACATTGCCCGATGTAGGAACAAGCATAATAGAGGGTGGTTAACGACGGTGATAAGTTTGAAATGGACGAGACACTGAGGGATCAACTGTAGGTGGATCTAGTGGGATAGAATCACGAGGTTCGTGGGGAACAATTGTAGGCGAACCAAGAATAATTTATGGAGGAGGTTCAAAATAAAATTCCTGAAGTGGCAACCGGAGTAGAAGCACGGTTTGCCGAATTTTTTTCCCACCGGAAGACAGTGGTTCCACAGGGTAAACATGGATTAGGGCTGTCTCTCAAAAGACTCTAGATACCATGTTGAATAAGAGAGAAAAGAGAGACATATGTTGAAATACCGTGTGTCTGGATAGAACTATTGAATGTCTATTATATAGGAGTTAGATAGCTTAGAGACTAAGCTATGATATATTTACAGAATAAATATTCTACATTATATTCTATCCTAATTTACTTAGAGAGTAAGTAAATATATTTACAACGTAAATATAATATTTACTATTTATTTAATCAATAAATTTCAACAAAAGAAATGCTCGAATTTTCCAGAAAAATGAGGAACTTCTACATCATCTCCTTGATAAAATTAAGATTCAATCTTATTGGTGGCTGAAGGTAAAACAAGCCAATTTTACTTTTAACTGCCACATGTGGTAGCTCAATCTCCTTTTATGGTTGGGAGGTGTTTTTTAATGTCACTTTTCTTGGCTTTCTCTCCGGTGTTTTATCCCTATTTTTGATGCAATTGTTACTTTTTCTTATTTGCTTCTCTCTGACACTCCTTGTGCAGAAAAATAAAATTGTTTAGTTAATAAAATCAATTTTATCTTATTCAAAATATAAAAATAAAAGTAATAATCAAAATGGGTTAAATCTTGCTCAAGATGACAAACTATTATAACGTGCGAATCGATGTTTAATATCCAACACCTATGAATAAATTTGTTGATGACATAATACTAGAAAGTATACTAATGTGTCGACAAGTAGTAATGTTTATAAAAGAGTTGGTCTCCACATAAATTGTTTAGATTCAACTCTAAGACGTCGATTATAATTAGGTTATTGGTTACAAATGGAGGGTATTTAACGTGGCAAAATGGTTGATTTATTTCCTTAAGCGGGAGATAAATATAGTATGTCATGTTAAATTTCCTAAATTGAACTATTTGAGTAACTAACAATTATAAATACAATGTTATTTACTACTTAATTTTAATACCTATGAACAAAATATCTAGGCCGAAGTATTCGTCACTAAATCGTTTCAATTACTATTGCTTCCTAATGTCGTAGGTGAGCCATAACCACTAAAGGTTTAAGAACTCCAAAGTAACTAACAATATTATTAGTTTATATCTAAATCTAATCAATAATTTAATGATTAAAATAGGTCAAACCATAAATTTAGGGTTAATCAACATTATGACCTAATTCGATTTATGAACATCAATGAACACATAAAAATCATTAAGAATAATTTTCACTGAATAAAATAGCAAATTAATCAACCAAAATTCATAGAATCATTCAAAGTTACATGAACAAATAATTATAAGTGATGGTAAATTTAGTCAAGTGCAGGTGCGATCATACCAGCACTAATGCACCGGATCCCATCAGAACTCCGCAGTTAAGCGTGCTTGGGTGAGAGTAGTACTAGGATGGGTGACATCCTGGGAAGTCCTTGTGTTTCACCTCTCCCACCCTTTCTTGTCAAATTTTTTTTTAGTCAAGTGCACCAAATTGTATCAAGTAATAAAGTAGTAAGTTATTCGTCTCCACATGGATTGTCATTCAACTCGCTAATTAGCGAAATATATTTAAAAAGGAAATCAAAGAAAAAACATTTGAAGGTGGTTGTAGGGTTTTAATTGTCCTTCACAATGCGAGATTAGGTTTGGTTAATTCAGAATTTAACGGTGATTATGGAATCCTTGAATCATCCCTTCATCTTTTTTGGAAATTAAATCGATGAATCATTAAATTATAACTTGTCATATGTTTGGAATTAAGAAAGTAGAACATAATCTCGTGATGAAAATGTGGAAGTTTATTTTAGCATCCCCTCAATTCAACCATATATAATTGCGAGTTTCCCTTAAGATGAGTTATAGCCCTAAATTCATACTTATATTCATTTATATTAGAAAATAAGCAATTCACTATTGCCTTACTCCAATGGAATCAGGGTCATCAATCCTAATACACCTCATCTAAGATGCAATATTGAAACAAATATATACGAATTAAATCAGACTTTAGATTAAAAACTGAATAAAAAATTTAATAATATAATCCAAAAAATAAGAAGGGGTTCATCGTGGAACCCTAATCAAAGAGGTTTAGTTGTCTATGGCAACCGACGTCATTAGAGCAATATAAAAACATACCCTAGAGAGAACAAGAGGAGGATGGAGACCCTCTGCCTTAAAGCTCCTGATGCTTCACTCTTGCCTTTTACCACTAGCTTTCTGAATGAATAAAGGAGTGTGCAATGGTCTCTATTTATAGTGCATGATTACTTAGAAGGTGAAGATATTGAAAATAGGATTTTTCCATCAAAACGACTTGGAAAACAAGAAAACAAAACTTTCATCACGTGTCCATGCTTGGGTCACATGGTTTGGTACGCATGGGTGCATGGGGCAGTGTTGGTTGCTGTCCCATGTACAGGGGCGCATGAGGTAGCCCTTCCTTTGTGAATTCAACAATTTTCGACCTTTTTTCACGCGTTCTTTCCTCTTGCAATGTCTTGGAACTTCAAATGAAATTTCTTCACTTTATATTGTCTTCAAATACCTTATAAAAACCATTGAACTTCAATCTTCATATCATTGATCCTTCACTTGATGTCTTGTTTTCTTGATTTACATGATTTCTCACTAAAAGCACCTATGAAGTTGCATGATTTAGGATAAAAGTGAATTACAACAACTTGAATTGAAACAATACAAAACGTTCCTCAAACCATTGACAACTCCTCTAATTGACTTCTAATTTGCCTTCAAATGCAAAGAAAACAACTAAAAACATAGCTAAAATCATCATATGTTTTTCCATCATCAATAGGAAGTTCCTCTTTCATGTCCTAATTTAAAGAGGATTAGCTTCTCATAGTTGCTAAACATATACAATTAGGTATGAATATGAAAGCATGAAAAAAAAGGATCATTGATTGATGATTCCTTGGATCTCGTATGACTTCGGTCACTCAAATCCTTATGAAATCATTTTTCTGCCTTCGTCTGCTCGTTAAAAGGTATTTTTCACTAACCTAAGGGTTCAGTATTTACAGGCGCACATACCCCTAAGTTTTTGCGAAATTGGATCACAATGCGAGGCCAACCGAACTAATCCCTTTGGCCTCATGTTCTATTCTCACGATACGAGACTCATAACCTATGATACGAGATAGAAAATGGTGATTACCTTGATTTCCAATCGTATTATCGCAATGCAGGGCTCATAGCTTGCGATGCAAGACATGTAATAGCATGAATAATGCACAGTAACCATATTCTGAAATTACAACCGACAACAACAAGTGGAAAAGAATTGGCACCAGGCAGAATTAAATTCAACATATATGCCTCCTTTTCAGCATTCCTCAACAAAGGCTATTGGTTTATGTATATGTGATAAGGACGAACATTATGTGTTTACAACCAACGCTAATAGCATCCATATAGAGACGGCGTAGCACACTCTACACCTAGTTATAATTTTTCTTATTTTCTGGAAATTATTAGCGTCGACCTAACCGAGGCTAATATTGGGCGGACCCATAAAAAACTTTTTCGAGCAAATTTAGAGTCTGCCTATCCGACTCTACTATTTTTGTTAATAAAATTTTAATTTCTATATAAATATTATGAAACATTTTTATTCAAGTCAACAAAAATTTCACTCTAAAGTTTTTCCCCCTCTTCACTTAGTAAAAAATAAAATTACTTACCTAAAAATCTCCACCACTCATCTACAAACCTTATCATCTCCACTTTTCATCATATCATCATTCACCTAGAATAACAAAAATACCACAAAAATCATTGTTCACGTTCCTTCTTTCCTTCAATCCTTCCAGAATCCATCGATCCTCTCCTTCGAGATCCAGATTCAATCATTAACCTAGTGATCGTTTGCACCTCTCCTTCAATCCTTCACACCTCTCCTTGTACCCTTTCAGAATCCAACACTCACTGATTGTTTTTCATAGTTACCCTTTCTTCTTTCATCCATCACCCTCTTCCTCTTTAACGCAATGAGTGTTTTTCATCTTCGCACCTCTCTCCCTCTCTCTCATCTAGTGATTGTCTGAAGGTAGTTTTCTCTATTGCAAAGTGATTGTTTAAAGGTGTAATTTTATTTTTTCTTTGTGAAATGGGAAATGATTGTTTGAAGGTGTGATTGAAAATTGATGTTTGTTTTTGCAGATGTAATGTAGAAGAATGGGTGGGGCAATTACCAATCTCCAAATAAAAAGATGGGCCCTCACGTGCTTATCTTTCCGTTATTTTTATTGTGTTAACGTTTGAAAATTATGAACAATGTTTTTTTTTTTTTTTTTAAATTTTGATTTTGATTAAAACTAAAAATATAAATGTTTGTTGTTTTCAACTTATAACAAACTAAATTAACCATGACTATCAATTTCAATGACACCAACGATATAACAAAAATATATAATCTAAATTTTTTATTAATGACACTAACACCAATCTTTATTTCAGAAAAAGTTATTTAAGGGTATAATTAAGATAATGAAAAGTAAGTATAAATATACCCATTTAGTTTGTTACACTTTTTAAATGATAAAGGAAAAAAACAGACATATATATTCATATTGTGTTTGTTATATTTTTTTTAATATTTAGATTTATTCTTATCTATTTGTTACATGTGTTATTTGTATTGAAAATTAATTATATTTTTGAAAAGAGAAAAAGTCAACCCAAAAAGGTGAAATGAGTTATTTTCTTTTATATACAGTGTATAGATAATGTGTTTGTGGTGCCCTTAGAAATATTAGTCATGTGCAATTGCACACTCTAAACTTGCTCATGCCACCACTATATAGTAGTAATTTCATTTGTGCAAAGAAACAAATTAAGTTATTTTCTTAGCACATATCAAATATTGAGTTTGAATTATTTTCTTGTCAATATTTTTCAAACCATTATTGGAGTTTTTGGCTTTATAGTGGATGTCTTGATATTTCTCTACAAATTAATACCACTAGCTGAGTGCAACAATGTATGCCATAGAGAAAGCAAAGGAGATGAACTGGCATAATGTCTGGTTAGAGAGTGATTCACAGCCAAGGGCTCTCAACCAAAATGTAGATGTTCCTTGGTGTCTAAGCAACATGTGGAAAAATTGTAAAAACATAGCCAAAAGCTTGAATTGTTTATGCATTCACATATTCAGGGATAGGAATTAGCAGATGCACTTCGCAATGATTGAAGAATCCTCCTGCTTTCATCTTACCTTTGTTGTATATAGACATCTTAGGTCTTCCTTTTTTATTTTTTTATACTCAATTGTGTAATGAGTTCAGGCCATATCCTAATTCTTTTAATGCATTTTCTACACTTTTATAAAAAATTATAATGATTAAACGATGACTCCATAAAACATTCAGTATTTTACAATAAAGATTTAAGGCTTAAATTGTATTTAGTCTTTGCACTTTCATCCAATTTTGGCTTTGGTCCCTGTACTTTTTTTGTTTGGCATTGGTCCCACTCCCTATACTTTATAAAACTTTTGGTTTTAGTTCTTCTGTTAAATATCTGTTAAAAAAAACCAAAACTAACAGTGTGTCACGTGGATCAATCATGGCACGCCACATAGCACACTAAAAGACAAAAAAATCAACTTTTTAATTATTATTTTATTCATTATTTATTAACTTAAAAATTTCATTAGTCTTAAAAATATTACTTTTATTTTTTAAAAACATTTAATGAAATTATTATGTTTTATTATTGTTTTGTTCATTATTTTAATTTCTCTAAAAAGATTATAATGAAGAAAGCCACTTTACTGTTCCTTTCATTTTATTATTAAACTTTCTCTTTCTCCTTGTTACACAAACATGGTAGCTACTATCTAGTTATTCTACCTTTTATCATAGATGAATAATTTTTTGTTAGGTGAAAAATAATGAGATCAAATAGATTTGATGAGAACAGTGTAATGCAACTCTATTATTTTACAACAAATGTTAGTATTTGTAAATAGTAGGGATCGAATTTTAAATCTCTTTTTTCTTTGTTAATTAATATTTTTCTTTTATGAATTATGTGATCAACTTCCTTTTCTTTTTCTTCATATTTTTGCGTCTCAATGTTAATATTCTTTCTGGAGTTCAAGGTTAAAGAGAAAAGAACAAGAAAAAAGTATTAAAGGAACAGTTGCATCCTATTTAACATTTAAAAGAATAATAACAAGCTCTGGAGAGTTCATGGAATTTGGTGCTGCTTAAGGGAATCTTTTCGAAATACTGTCTATGACACACAAAGCTTTTATTCATTGGTCTGGCAGAACAAAAACTCTTACTCATATTTAAGGCAACACTTACACATCTTGCCATGTATTTTTTCACTCTTATTATTACTCTTCTTTCTATTTTAACTTTGTTTTTTAAGTTTTTGAGCGACCAAACCTAAATGGCAAACAACCTAACCCTATGTTTGATGGTGGCATTTAAGGTACACAAATGATAGAATTTGTGTACCTATACCCAAATATAAGACTAGCCATTGATCTATAACTTAAAATTTCAAGGGCAACGATTTCAGAAGGTATATTGAGGGTGAGAAGTATGCAGTTATTTTCCGATCAAAAAGCTATGGATACAGTATATTTATAGTTATAGGCCATGGCTACGGCTACAGTGCCTGTAAACAATGAATCTTGGTTGGATGCATATACAGTACTCTTTCCCTTTTATAGTTCTTAAAATTCTTATTTAAAATTTCGTATCTAAAAAATAAAATAAAATAATTAATACATATGTCTATGAGAAATGTAATTATCAAGTCTTAAATGCTTCACAACTAACATAAAAAATGGATTAAATATATTTAGGTTTTTTAATTTAGCTTTTTATATCATGTGTAAATTTGTACATGTTAAAAAATTTAAAATAGTATGTTTAACAAAATATATTAAATATATATAAATTTTAAAGAATAATTATTATTTTTTATTAAAAATTTGATACTTAATATTAAATATATATAAATTTTAAAAAATAATTATTGTTTTTTATTAAAAATTTGATACTTATAGTTGTTTTAACACACGCAATATAACACATGTTAGACAAACTTATATATTTATGTGTTTTCTCAAGAATATTTATGTGTTAAAAATGGAACACATAAATATTCCTTTGAAAAAATACATTTTGATATTTATGTGTTATATTGCATGTGTTAAAACACATTTTTGATATTTATGTCTTAAAAAATGGAATTGTATGTGCGTATACAAATACAACCAAGATTCATGGTTTACAAGCACTGTAGCTATAGCCATAGCCATACCCTAAAATATACTGCACGTAGCTTTTTGGTCAGAAAATATAACTGCATACTTCTCACCCCCAGTATACCTTCTAAAATCGTTGCCCTTGAAATTTTAAGTTAGAGATCAATGGCTAATGTCATATTTGGGTATAGGTACACAAATTTTATCATTTGTGTACCTTAAATGCAACCATGTTTGATATTACAATTTCTGTATATCATAATTACAGTGATTCACCGTGATTTTTTAAAATTTATATTCTGTGAATTATTGTGATTCTGACATATCTATTGTAATACCATGCATACACACTAAAGTGTATCAGTTTAAACTGCAAAAATTCTAAAACACTTTTTTCATCTAATATGTTTTTATTAATTTACTTTTTTTTAGCATTAACTATTTATATCTTTTTGTAAGAATTATCTAATTCACACATTGATTCAATTTTATTGAAATTGTATATATTTAAGTCCGTCCTACATTGTTGTGGTTGTTTGATTATGCAATGTGTGTGCAAACTTGCACTACTAAAAAAGCAAAATTTTGTGAGGGAAATTTAGAGAGGGAAAACGTGAAATCCCTCTCTAATCCCGTCACTAAATTTTGTGGCTAAGGAATTTGTGAGAGAATTTATTTTTTTCGTCACTAACTTTCTTCTTAATTTTGCTTTTTCTATAGGTGTTGGATACATTTATCTTATATAATGTAGCTTTTTTTGAGTGAGATTCAAATTCATTTAACATGGTATCAATGTTGGATTAATGAGAATAATATGAGAATCAAAACTTAGTCACCACTAAAAAAATAATATGAGTATACATATATAGCAAACAACTAAAAATATGTTTATGTATACTCTCTATTTCTCTCTTCTCCTTGTCAAAACTTAGTCACCACTTTTCTTGTTCTTTAATTTATCTAAGAGGGGTAATTTAGACCCGAAATCACCCATTTGAATTGCTTTTTCTTTTTCTTTTTCTTTTTTAGTTAAATAAATGATTTCACATCTTTTCACTCTTCTTTGTATGCTTTTTTTGATATTATTGTTGTTTATGTTGATTTCCCATGTTTGTATGATACTGTAACACCCACAACTGATGAGAGCAAGAGAGTGGTTGTCGGTGCACAAGGCACGACAATGAGCGGTTTCCGACAACTTTTAGAGGAACCGAATCACATCGGAATGAGAGGGATCCTGAGGCCGTGTAGGTATGGGACTACATGGTTGAAGGAAGGCTTATAAGAATTGTTTGGTACTACCTATATCAACAAGATGCATCTTCTTTTTGGTAGCCCATTCCATAGGAACTCCACAGTTAAGCGTGCTTGACTTGGAGTAGTCTTTGGATGGATGACCTACCGGGAAGTTTCCCGGTAAGCGTGTGAGTGAGGACAAAACACGCTAAAAAGACTCGTGTTGGTTTGTAGGGTCGGTCGACAATGCTTCAAGTCGTGTGGGATGTTACAAATATGCTTTTGATTTCTCGTCTTAATACGGTGTTTATTTGATTCATGTTGAAAGAGTATAGCTTTGATTGACTGCAAATTCAATCAATGACTTTGACGTCGTCAACGTTGCAGATCCGGATGCACGTATATTCTAGAGATTTGAACATAGTCTATTTGTAGGCATACATACACTGTTGTTTTATGCCATTAACATAGATGATATAAGTATGCTCGTAGATTCTTCCTTTATGTTTCTAGCGACTTTCAATTTGTATAGTATTGATGTACTCAAAACTTGAATGAATATCGTTTATTTTTGTAAAAAAATTATTTCGCGAGTATTTTTCGCCATACAGTGAGTGATTAAAGTACCAAATGTAAGGTTTGTCATTAAATACCAAATTATTATTTTTTTTTATATAAAAAATACCAATGTAATACTACAATAGGTAAACTAATTTTTGAAGGAAAATCTTCTCAGTCATGTATGTCATTTCTTAGATTCTATGAAATATGAGAAAGCTCACATCGAAAGATAAGTACATAACTAAGTACATCATAATTCCTTGAGAATGACCGTAATTGAGAAGAGGAATAATTTTATCAAATTCTCAGCACCAATCAACGTGGATTGTGCCCCCTTTTAAGTTGAGTTTATGAAATATGTCCTTGATTTGGAAGGGCTCACTACATTCATTTGTGTGTAGATATGTTCTGTTAGCTAAAGCCTAGTAACGGATGAAGTTAGAGGTGAAAAACTAAGGGGTTGTTTGTTTCCTTGTTTAAAAAGTTATTTTCAGGAATGTGAATGTTGCAATCATAGATTCATACGTTTGTTACAAAGTTAAAAAATTAACTCTCAGGAATAAAACATTTTTAGGAAAATAATAACTTCCATCTATCCATGATTTTATTTTCAAGGAAAATGGATGAGAATAAAAGGTTTCCAAGTAAATAGTAATAAAATTGAAATAACTATCCATATACCCACTGTCACAAATAATTCACATGAATTTGACCATTATTTACCAAACACAATTTTTAAAGAATACCCAGGAATAAAATGCCTATTATTATTTCCCATAAAATGTTATTCCCATGAGTAAAATTTTCAACCTTCAAACAAATGCCCCTAACAAATTTATTTTGTAGTATTCAGTAAAATTAGTTGTTGAACTAATTGATAAATATAAAATAACAAAATATTATATAATTAATATTTAACTCTTTTAGTTAAGATTACGAGACTATAATTGAAATAAAAACGATAATATGTATATCTATTTGAAATAATTTATCAAAAAATGTTTAAACTAGTTAAAAAAAACTATAAATCCATGAAAAAAATGTATATTAAACAGGTCTATTTTACTCATATATATTTTTCCTAAAAAGAAATCATAAACTTATAAGTTATCATTTTTTTTAGAGCATTATAAGTTTTTTTTTGTTTGACAAGTAGAGCATTATAAGTTATCATTTATAAGCTCGAATGTTGGACTCGGGAAACAGAGTAAAAAAATTATAAAAATAGTGTAGTGCATTTGAATGTGCAAAAGAAATAAGCAAAGCAAATGACACCATATGCCAAATGGAAATGGTCCCACTTAATTAAATTGATTGACAAATGGCTGGTTTACCTAGGAGATATATAAAACAAAATATTTTGCTTGACCTTGTTAATTCCATTACTTAGAAGAACCAGAAAATTATTATTTTAATTATGTACCCGTTCTTATCAACACAGTATTTTAATGTGGGGCCTTGCAAATATAAACTATAAACTATAGAGAACAAGGAGGGTATAAAACTAAATAGTTCTTCTAAAGTCATCCTTGTACCTTGCTTTGCCTATCTTATCATCAAAAATATGAGAAATATTATTGATACTCTAACATTTTATTTGATTTTCATTATTTTACTAAGGCTTTGTTTGGAAATTTGAAGTGGAAGGAAAGGAAAGGCTTTGACGGGTGCAAAATATGTGGAGAAATAGAGAAATCTTTCAAAAAATTTAATTTTTAGAGAATGATAAATTAATGCATATGATTACTTTATTTTTAATTTTAAAAATATTATAACAACATAGATTAAATTTGAATAATTCTTATTAACCCCCCAAAACCCTCCCCCAATACAATTTTTTAGTTCCTTCAAATGAGGAGGGTTCTGTGTTATGAAGAAAAGTTAACCCCCAAAGCCCTCATCTCCCATTTTCCTCTATTTCTTCCACTTGCTCATTCCTTTTTTCCCAAGCCTTCCCCTCCCAACCCTTCCAAACTCGCAAACAAAGTCTAAATGAAACTCATGTGAATCATACCATGTTTACTTTTTTTTTTTGAGAGTACCATATTCACTTCTAAAATGTGAGAATATGTTAATTTCACCTAATAAAAAATATTGATGTTAGAGAGTATAAAAAAGCGGGTATTCAATCTCCGTGAGCTTACCTCAGACACTCCACTT